>Ga0099848_1000719_pt1 | contig 15422 bp, 9 predicted proteins | sample CB_VirMetaG_3_FD_78179 | JGI IMG/M metagenome (GOLD analysis project Ga0099848, IMG submission 78179) | Freshwater to marine saline gradient viral communities from Chesapeake Bay - CB_1508_1S Viral MetaG | ecosystem: Environmental > Aquatic > Marine > Coastal | place: USA: Chesapeake Bay...
GGCTTCAGTTGCTGCAAACGAGTGATGCCGTCAGTAACTGCGACAACGTTTTCCTTAAGGCGGTAATCGGAGGAAGTGTTGTAAGTGGTGGCTGAACCGGATATAGAAATGGTCCCTACAAGCCCATTTGGATTATAAAAGGCAATCATACTGTTAGCAGTGGTAACAGAGGAAGCTGTTTTAAGAACTTGCCTGTTATTAACTGCATCTTCAAATGCTGCGCCATAAATACTTGTGCCATTCGGTATTCCTGTAGTACCAAACAGGACATCACCGTTATCCGTAATCCTCATCCGCTCAGAACCAGCGGTTTCAACAGCAACTACATCCGCAGAAGGGAATCGAATCGCAGTATCTGTATCACCTGCGTGGATAATTTTGTCGGCAATAGTTACATCACCAGAAACGGCGACAGTACTATCAAACGTGGCGGAACTAGTTACGTCAAGTGTGCCTGGGATATCGACGTTATTGGTCCATTCAACGCCAGTACCAGCAGCATCAGTTTGCAACAATTGACGAGCTGCGCCATCAGCCAGTTTGCTGACGGCAATTTCAGCACTACCGCTGATATCAGCATCAACAATCGTGCCATCAACGATGTTGGCGGATGCAACTGTAATAGCTGTAGGCAGTGCTCCAGTGGCGAGCTTGCTCAACGCGATTGCTGCACTGGCGTTAATATCGGCGTTGACAATAACGCCGGAGCTGATAGCAGTTACACCAGAGCTATTGATGGTTACATCACCGCTAAGCGCAGTTGCAGTTGGTACATTACTTACGTTGCCTAGTAGTACACTGCCAGCACTGATACTGGCGAGTTTGCTATGAGCAATTGCTGCACTGTTGTTAATATCTGCGTTAACAATAGTGCCATCAGCAATCATCTCGCTGGTGACGGTGCCTGTATCTGCTGCAGTAATCGCTGTGCCGCTTATCTTGGTTTTGTCAATTGCAGCAGATCCACTAATATCCGCGTTGACAATAACACCGGAACCAATTGCCGTTACACCGCTGCTACTTACAGTTACGTCGCCTGACAATGCAGTTGCAGTAGGGACATTACTGGCGTTACCAAGCAATACTTGGCCGGCGGTAATGCTGGCAAGTTTACTGTGTGCAATAGCGGCACTGGTGTTGATATCGGCGTTAACGATAGTGTTATCGGCAATTTTGGCACTAGTGACAGCACCTGTGTCAATAGACCAAACAGAGCCGCTACCACTAACAGTGATATCACCGTAATCAGCGTCTGCAATAAAACCAGAAGAAATTGCAGAATCTACATAACCTTTAGTGGCAGCATCGCCGCTGGCAGTTGGAGTACCAAGGCCGGTAATTTTATTGGAAGCCATTGCCAAGGCTCCGCTCATGGTATCACCGGTAGCGTTTACATACCGGGCGTCGGAGGCGCTGGTTGTAAAAAAGCTAGTGTCATCAGGAGTACTCGCGGCGTGTTCCACTGCAGTAACAACAGTTGAACTGGTTAGCTTCGCTGTTGTGATTACGTCGTCAGCAATTTTGCTGGCCGTTACAGCACTATCGGCAAGTTTTGCTGTAGTGACGTTGCTGTCTACAATTTTTGCAGTTGTAACGGCATTACTAGAAATATCATCAGCAACAATCGTGCCATCAACGATGTTAGCAGATGCAACTGTGATGGCCGTAGGTAAAGCTCCGGTAGCCAACTTGCTCAACGCAATTGCTGCACTGGCATTAATATCAGCATCAACAATTGTTCCATCAGCAATCATCGTGCTGGTGACGGTGCCAGTATCGCCGGTCGTAATGACGGTGCCGGTGCGATCTGGCAGCGTGATCGTGCGGTCTGCAGTTGGATCGACAACAGACAGCGCTGTTTCAAACGCATCGGCAGTGGTGCCTTCAAAGGTCAGGCTGCCGGTGGCGCCGATCTCAAGATTGCCTGTGATCGTGCCGCCAGTTTTAGGAAGCGCCGCGTCGGCAAGGTCGTAAGCACTCTTGACTGCAGTACTACTAGCAATCGTGGTGGAGCTGGTGGTGCTGGTGCTATCGCTGACCTTGCTCTGCAGACTTGCGGGGGTTACGGCACGGGCACTATCGGAACCAGCTTGGGTTTCGGCGTTGGTGGCAAGTTCCAGCAAACCTTGAACGGTCGTGCTACCTGCAGGGGTGGCGTTCACCCATGCACTGCCGTCCCAGATCTTGACGCCAACAGGGGTGAGGCTGTTATCAAGCCAGACTTCACCAGTGCTATTGCCGGTGCTGCCGCCTGCTGCCGGGCTGACGTTTGGCGCGGTGGTGCCAACATGCACCGGACCGACTTTGATGATGGTCGCGCCAGTACTGTCCTTGAAGAACAAGCCGGGGCTGGTGGCGTTGGTGTTTATGGCAATCTGACCGTCTGCGATTGCCGTTGTCGGGCGCTTATCGGCAGTGCTGCTACGCAGACTCTTATGGGTCGATGCCATTCCCTTAACTCCGGGCGGACGGGATTACACCAACAGTTTAAGGGCTTCAGTATTCGCCGTCGTCCAACACAACGTCGTAGGTCTCAAACACGTATGTGAAATCGCGCCAAGCGGTGTAGTAGTTGGCGTTTTGGATCTTCAGCAGCACATCGCCGGGCTGTCCGCCGATGGGCACGTCCTCGGCGCTATAGACAAAACTTTCTGTTCTGTGTGACATCAGTAAGTGCCATCATCAACCACGCCAATCGTCATTTCACCAGTACTGTTGTCTACCAGCACTTCTGCAGACTCTTTTACCACGCCGATTTGACTGGTTGTTGCAATTTGAGCGCGACCCCATAGCAGCGCCAAAGCGTCGCGTACATCCGACACCGCCGCCATGTCTGGGGTGAAGTACGTGCCGTCGCACAAAATGTCGTAGTCGTTGAGAGTGCCGCTAGCACCAGAGACCACGGCAACTTTGGTCCAGTTAGCACCGGTGCCTTGGCTTAATACCCAATCACCAATCGAAAGGCTTACCGCTGGTGCAGGTGTCGTACCAGTGCCTGCAGTTGTGACAACGAGGTAGACGCCGTTGTTTTGGAGGCTGGGCGTTCCCAGTGCTTGCCCAACAACCAAGCCAGCTTCTACGCCGTACTCGTTCAGAGTAACAACAGTGTTGGCGCTGGCGTTATAGGTGCCGCCGAAGCGCAGGTTGAGCTGAGTTGGGCTGCCATAACCGACAAGCAGCCAGTAACCGTTGGGCGTTGGTGCGACTGTGCCGACCCAGATGTATGCCGAGCGATCAGAAGGGTTGATCCACCACTGACCTGCAAATTCGGGAACAGGCGCCGTTTCGCTAACCTGGGCAATGCCGTAGTCGGCAAGCTGCTGGGCGGTAACGCTGTTTTCGGCAAGGAAGGCGCTACCGAATGTGCCAGTGGTGATCTTGCTTGCGTCCAGATTTGGAATATCTGCAGCAGCAAGAATGTCACCCGTGGTGATGTGACCTTGGCCGTCAACCGTCACCTTTGTATAAGTGCCAGTCGTAACGGTATTTAGGTGGTTGAGTACACCAGCTCCGTCAACAGCAAGACCAGCGCCAGGTTGTACGACTCCAACGGTGCCGGTTTCAGCAACGGGGAGGTCGGTTGGCTCTAGGACACGGAAGGTTGGAGCAGCGTTTACGCCAGAAATCGGACCAGCAAAAACTGATGCGGCAGCTTGGGTGTCAAGGGTCGTGGTGACTTCGGCGCTGCTGGACGTTGGATACGTGACGGCAAACGTGATCGGCGTCGAATCCGTGAACGTCAGCGTCTGAACAGCCTTAGAGTCGATCCAGTTGGTGCCGTCCCAGATGCGGGTCAGTCCGGTGTTGGCGTTAATCCACTGCTGACCGACGAAAGCGCCAGCGGCTGCTGGGTCGGTGGTGTCAACAACAGTGGCGGAATCGTCAGCAAGTTTGGCGCCGGTAACGGCGTCGTCGGCAATACTGGCGGTGGTGACGTTGCCGTCCGCAATCTTGGCGGTGGTAACAGCGTCGTCAGCGATAGTGGCGGCGAACGTCCCAGTGCCGCTGCCGGTTACATCACCTGTAAGCGTGATGGTTTGGTCGCCAGTGTTGGTGCCACTGGTGGTGCCGGAGTGAGTGCCACTAAATGTGCCGCTTTGGGTGGCGAGGGTGCCAAGACCCAGCGTGGTGCGTTGGGCGGCAGCGTCTACGTCATCGAGAAGTGCGCGACCAGCGGACGTACAAGCAATCTCTTCGATGTTGCCAGCACCTGCGCTGCTGCGTCCCAGCAGAACGTCGGTGGCACTGACGTTCTGGATTTTGCCGTAAGTAACGGCGTCATCCGCAATTTTGGCAGTTGCAACGGATGCGTCAGCAATCTTGTTTTCAGTAACGGCACCTGAAGATATTTTTGCTTCAGTGACTGCTGCATCAGCAATTTTTGCAGTTGTGATGCTGGAATTTGAAAGCGAATTGGTTGTTACAGCGTCTACTGCAAGTTTTGCGCTGGTAACTGTGCCATCAATTAGCTTTGATCCCGGTACGCTGTCATCTGCAAGATTAAGTTTGCCGTATGTAATCGTTGCATCTGCAATCTTGTCATTTGTAACTGCACCAGTGCTGAGTTTTGTTTCAGTAACAGCACCAGTACCAATTTTTGCCTCTGTTACGGCACCATTGACAATGGCGGCAGTATCGACAGCATCGTCCGCCAGCTCTGCCGCCCCCACGGCATTACTAGCAATAGCAGCAGCATCAACAGCGCCCGCTTGAAATTTTGCAGACGTGATAACGCCATCAGCAATCTTGGCGCCTGTAATAGCCGAATCGGCAATCGCTGATGTACCAAGGCCAATAGTGTCAATTTTGGCTGTGGTTACAGCGTTATCGGCAATTTTTGCGGTAGTTATCGCGTCGTCTTCAATGCCTGCAGTTGGAGCGATGATTTGCTGGTAAGCGCTACCGTCCCAAACCTTGAGATATTTAGTGGCGCTACCGACGTAACCGCGACCTTCAAAGTTGTCGGTGGTTGGCTCAACGCTGTCGTAAGCAATGCTGCTGTCGTTAGCCAGCTTGGCGGCAGTGATGGCATCGTCAGCTAGAGCCGTCGTACCAATCTTGGTGACGCTGCTCTGGTTGAGTTTGCTGAGGTCGATGCTGCTGTTGTCTGCAAGGGTTGCACCTCCCTCAAACAGATCCTTGGCGGTAACTTTTTTGGTCTCGCTAGCCGAAATATCGACGATTGGCAGTACGTCAATAGCTGCCACATCAGTTTCGGCGAGCTGGTTTAGCTGTGTAATTCGCTGGTCACTCATGGCGTTACAGGGTGTCCCGTTAGCTGCCGGTCATGCTTCAGTGTAGCGATAAAGGTTTTGTAGGCACTAGCCGCCTCTTCCGCCGTAGGAAACAAGCCTATGCTCACCGTCTTTTTATTTATTTTTACTTGTGCCTTAAATTTGCCTTTTTGTATAGTAACCCCTCGCGGCAGTTTGTACTTATAATGCTTGTCGCCACAATTTCTAGCATTTTCTGAAGGAGTAAGAGGTCTCAAGTTTTCTATTCTGTTATCGAGTTTGTTTCTGTTTATGTGGTCTACAAGCGGCGGTAGAAAATCATTAAACATTAACCACACAAGCCTGTGTACTAGTAATTTTTTGCGCCCATGCTTTGTTTGCCAATTTACAAGTAGGTATCCATTTTTAGTTAAACTTCCTATCGGTTTATCTATTTTGCGCCTGCCGTAAGGTTTTGCCCAATAAAGTTGTCCATCTACATATGTAACAGTGTTTTTTATTTCCTCGGGTGAGGGGTACGCGATGTTTTCCAAGGCTGGAGTGAGTACTCCCGGCATCCTAGCAGTTTAGTCAGTAACTTCAGTGAGGAGGAAGTCTAGGTTCTGCTGCAGGCGGATGCGGTCGTCGTCTTCCTTAAGGATGTAACCGGACGGTTCGCCAAGCAGTAACCGGATCTCACCGGTGGTTACAAAGTCGATGGCGCAGTTGATCGTTTGATCTGGACGCACCTCAACACCGGTGCGCGTCACCATCGCGTCGAACTCGTAGTAAACGTCTTGTGTGCCAGGGTAAGCGTCGTTTTCTGTTAGCTGCAAGAAACAACTAAACTCGCTGCCGATGTCCGTGCGGTTGATTAGCTGCAACATTAACAGAGAATTTTCTACCAATCCGCTGTTTTGCGTGTTGAAGATACAGTCAATCGAGCCAGAGCCGCTGATTAGTCCGGCAGAGTACATCTTGCGGAAGCGGTCGGACATCGTGGTGGTATCCAACGATTCCCTATCAGTGTTAAAGGTGAAGCCGGTTACATCGCCCAAGACACGTTCCGCGCTGCCGTAAACGCTTACGTCTACAGGGATGGGGTCGCCTGTAAAAGATCTTAAGGGGTATTCAGAAACTCGATCATTGTTGATTGCCTGCGAAAAAAATTCAAACAGTCGTATGCCGCCGATAACGTTAAGGTTGCTGTAGGCGATGACTTCATTCAGTGTTGCACCACTGCCATCGGGCCACGTAGAACTCGGCAAAAAGTCCAAACCTCGTGGATCATCGGTGACAATCCGCAACTGATCGCCGGTCAGCAGGTTTTCAATGGATCCATCAAAGCTAAAGCGGTTAAGCGTTGTATTAACATCCGCAGGCGAAACGGCAGTGCGAAACGCCAGCGTACTTTTACGCTTCAGCTTTACCTTGCCGTGATGCCCCAGGAAATAGGTCATGCGTCAATCAGTTCGCTGAAGGGACCATCCACCGTAAATTGGATGCCAACAGAAGTCAGTTCGCCTGTACTCACTTGAATCGAAGCACTGGTGATGTAAGCATAAAAACGCACATCATCTTTAATATCAACACCACTGCCGGGCTGCGTGCCAGCGCGAAGCGTGATCATCACGCGATCACTTTCTGTCACTCCAGCAGTGCTGGTCTTCATGATTTTGTTTAGGAAATCATCAAACTGGACGCCAGGCTCAGTGCTAGTTGTTCCCTCACGCCGGTAATACCACAGTGGCGCTACCCGTAGCGCTCACTGCACCTGGCGTGTAGCTCTTGACGGCAGTATCTACTGTGGTGGTCTCTAGCAGCTCAAGAGACGTCTCCAAAGACCAGTCGCGCAGCTTCAACGCGGCAAGAGTCGCGCCTGGATTACTAACCTCACCCAAAAACAAGGCCCCGGTGCGTCCTGTGTAGTAGCCCATAGTGTGTGCGTGTGACCTGCTGTATGCTCAGTCTAACCAAGAGCGCCATCGACAAAAAACTGATTTGAGCTGATCAAACGTTGGGCAATCAAGGATCGACCGGCGCTGTCGGTGGGATGCTCCACTGCCTTGATGGTGGTTTCGCCTTCCTCGTCCATGCTTACTTCGGTCACTCGGAAGACGCGCTTGTTTTTGACCGACTTGCCCAGTACGAACAGAGCGTCTTCGTAGCTCTTCAAGGCTGCGGCTACACCGTTGGAGACGACAACGTTGGAGAACTGCTTGGTGCCGACACCGCCGCGATACACAAACACCGTATAGGTGCCGTTTGGCACTTGTCTTGGCAAGGGAGCATTTAATGCGCCGCCAGCTTCAATGCGTCCGCTGTAAATGCTGTTCCACTGGTTCATACCGATCTCGACGTAGATGTAAGCACCAGGAAAGACAGGGCTGTCGGTCGGAAAAGTTTTGAACTCGATGGCGCGGCGGATGTACTTTTTACTGAGGCATAGGAACTTTGTCAACAGGATTGCCTGTTCGCGGCGCGTTACAAACTGCGATACGTCGAGTGTTTCAAGGACGGCTTCGTCTGCATCTGTTTCCCGAAGCGATACTTGAACGCTGGAGTTAATTGGGAAAACATCGTTAGTTGTCGTATCGCGGAAGACCGCTGTGACGATAGCGTCCTGCACACTGGCGCCGTAATCAATAAATTCTTCCTTGTACGAATCTTCCAGAATGTTGCCTGCGGTGAACAGTGCGCTGATGGCAATGTCAGGATCTATTGCTCCAGTGGATGCGTCATAGGGCACACCGGGTACGAGGGTGTCGCGTCCACCGATCTTGGCGAACTCCAGCAGGCTGAACGGTGCTGTTTGTGCCCAGAACTCGCGCCAGCTCCGTTGGTCGGCAATAATTCCGTCCATAAATAGCCTGTTGCGAACGCAGAAGCGTTTTGTTCTGGCTAGTTGCGGCACATCAACGGAGTGGATTGAGGCGTACTGCCCAATGCCGTTAATTGGATCCAGCACCGTGTCCAAGAAAATATCCGAGGCGTAGCTGGAAGATCCGCTAGGACGCCTACGCACCAGGGCGGCAACTTCCGAATTGCTATCGTACAGAGCAGGGTTTGTTGACAGGCGCCGCAGCTCCTTACCCTGCGTGACCCACGCGCTGACGCTTCGCAGACTTTCGGTGGTCTTAGCGGCAAAGACGTGCAGACCGAGTGTGCTGATTCCGTCATACAAAGTGGGGCTATAGGCGCTCCAAGGCTGGAGGAGTTGTTCGTTTACAGCAGTAATCGTAACTTCAGGACCTTGCTCGTAGGAGAACTGGCTTTGAGAGTTGGCGTCGTAGTTAAACAGATCCCACTCTTCAATGTCGTCCGTGATTTTGTTGATTGGCAATAGATCGGTAAAGTTGTAAACGTCACCGTTGAACTGGATAAAGACTTGCTTGTCGCCTGCATTGACGCGGCGCAGGCTGCCGTTGGTGTTGAGGTAGCAATAGCGCGTTACACCGACTTCAGACTTTGGTTCCAATACGGGTTCAAACTTGACTTCCCAGTAACGTGCGTTGTAGGCACGAGTGAAAGCAATGTTGGAGTAGATTAGTTTCAGGTAGGTAAAAATGTCTTGCTCGCTGGTGCCACGCACGCAAAAGATACATGGAGCAGCAACATAACCGCGAGCACCAGCAAAGCGCCAGTACAGACGAAACATGACGGTACGCGCTTGCAACCCGTTGTCTGACGACGAATCCCCATAATCTTCTTGGTCCTTACCGTACACTTCGGCTCTACCGCTAAGGCGGCGATATGCACGAACTTTCAGTGCAAAGTCGAGAGCTTGGCACGATGTAGTTGATGCGTAGTGCGCTTCTTCAATATGCGCCAAGCACTTTAAGTAGTACGCTTGTCGCTGATACGCGCCTGCTGCTTTGATGCGGACGTTCTCAGCTCGCAAGGCAGCGTTTTCTTTGTTAAGCGCGGTAGTTTGAGTGTTGATGTATTTGATCGCTCGCTGGGCATCTTCGGAACCGAAGTCACGTCCATTTTGAAAACGCTCGTACCGATTTACAACTTCTTGGACGTTTTTCTGTCTGACATAAAACGCACGCTGACCGCTCTTGGTATCAATAATCGACTGAAGCACTTCTTTGTCTGAAGTAAGCGTTGTTATCTGAGCGTTATTGTTGTTTATTTTTGTCTGTTTGTTTGCTACATCTGCGCTTGCGGTAAGCCAGTGTTTGGTGCTGTAGTTGACGCCAGGGAATTTGCCGGTGCGTTCGCACTGCAAAGTTAGCGTCATCTTGCTGATGTCAACATCCGAGCCAGCGATGCTAATAACACGAAGGATTGCGGAACCGATTTTGAAGCGTGCTCCAGAAAAGACGGCGGATGCTTCGCCACGTCGTGCCTTGGCGCGTTCGTCGTTGCCGCCTGCTGCTGGAATTGTCAGCGTAAAGCGCGTTCCAACGGGAATCAGACGCCGCGAACCGTTTTCAGGCCAGTAGGTTGCAACATTAGAAAGCACTGTGCCAACGTCGCTGCGTTTGCGGTCGCCTGATGGGTCGATTCGCAGTACCTGCACGTTGATCGGGATTACGGCAGTTACCCCGCAAGCTGCACTTGTTGTTGGTGCGTATGCCTGGCTGAAGCCGAACTCATCTGTAGTAGCGAGGGTATTTAAGCGAGCAGTCGGGCGCTTAACAGATCCTAAGCGTGTGGGATCAGCAAAAATGTTGCCGTTAGCGAGCTGGTTGTAGCGGGTGTTGCTGTTGGGGTTCCAGTACGCCCAAATGTTGCTTTGCGGGTAATCACGCAGAGGAAGTTGACCGATGGCTGTGCGCGTAATGTCGATGCCGCCGATTTTTCCGGCGCCGATGGCGAGCATCAGTTGCATAAACTGGTTGCCGCCAAAACTTAAAACTGCGCTCCAGAGGAGAGCGGTGTTGACGCGAACGCCGCCTTGGTTGTTGTCAGCGGTGTTTGTATAGACGAGGGGGATTGGATCGCCGTAATTTGCTAACTCTTGAACGCCGTTAAATCCGAAGCGTGGCGCAAATCGTTGATCGCGTGTTTGACCGACGCCGCGTGTCTCGGGGATACTTGGTTTTGGTGTTAGTAGTGCTGCTGCAACTTGAAATAAGATGCCGACAATCGTCAAAACAATGGCAACTGTCTCAGCGTTGCGTACATCTAAAACAGTCCCTTCTTTGGCGTCTTCGTAGACAGGAGCAGCGGCAATAAAGTCCAGATACTCTTCTTTGCTGATGCCCAAAGCATCAATCAGTTGGTGCTCGTAGGGCAGCAGCTTGCGGGTCATTTGTTCAGCCTGAAGTACCAGCCGTCGTTTGCAGGAAGTGCGGTACGAATGACCTTACCGCCGGGACCGATAAAAAGCACGGTGTTGTCTTCCATTACTGTACCGAGGGCGCCAACGCCCGGACTCGGCAACAACACAACAGCGTGGGGTTCTGGTCCAGCAAGGCGGGTGGCGTTTTTGAGCAGCCACTTGGCGATGAACTTTGGCGGCAGCGTGTCGTCGTTGTAGGTGGCAAAAATTTCGCGGAGTTCGGGTCCGTAGTCCCAGTAGCCAAGGCGCTTGTGGACTTCGGCTGCAAGGGCGCAGCAGTCCACTTGACCGCTGCCGTCACCGGGTAGTGCGCCCCAAGCACGGGTTAACCCGATGAACTCGTTGGTGTTGATCATTGCAGCGAAATCTGCGAGCTGGTCGGCAGGGGACCAACGTTACGGCGGGTCATAGTCTGACCGGGAAACTTCGCGCCAACGCTGTCCATCGCAGAGCGGAAGCGGAGTTCCAGCGTGGTGTCAGAGATGCTGGCGCCAATGCCGACATACCGCTCTTGATAAGAACGCACCATTTCGTTGTTGGCGTTAAGCCACTGGGTCGTGAGTGTCAGCCGAGTAAGCCGGTTGCCGTCTGCCTGTTCTGCAAGGCGGATGGAAAAGTCTTCCGCCGGGAACAGCACCTGCAAAAGAGCGTTGTCGCCGGTCAGGTTTGAGACGGTTCCCTCAGCCCGAAACGGTGCGAAGGTGTAGCTGATACTTCCGATTTTTTTGGTGCTGCCGACGAAGTAGTTCTGAAAGGCGTAGCGGTTGCCGGTTTTATCCGTCAGAAAGAAAAACTGCGCGATGCGGACGGTCGTGGACATTATGCCAATTCTCCAATCAACTGCACTCGCACGGTGCTAATGCCTTTGATCACGCTCTGGACGTTAGGGGCTTCGGCGTAAAACCACTCAATACCAGCGGGTGTACGAATCTTGTTGCCGGTTGCGGTATCGTAGCCCGCTACAACAGACGTTGGCAACGCAAACCCGCTAAGCGTGCCCTGCTGTTTGAGGTAGTGATCCAAAATTAGATCGAGGTTGGCTTCGCTGATGTTTTGGAACTCCAGCTCCAGTTGGTAGCCAGTGGCGCGGTTGCCGAAGCTGCGCTTGACGATGGCGCCAGACAAAGCGCGGTAGGTCTTGCTCGGGTAGTCGCCTAGGCGGAAACTACGGGAGGTTGGCTTTAGCGAAGGGAATGTAGCCATCAGCGGATACCTAGGCGGTTACGGGTTTGGGGCGATTGCTGAATGCGATCCAAGGTCATGCTCATGCCGCGTTTGGCACCATCGTTAGCAGCTTGGCGGCGAGTTGCAGCCATGGCTTGTTCCAGTTGCTCGCGGCTGACGTATTCTGTGCCGCCAATGTTGGTGGTCTCAAAGCTCATGTTAAGTATGGGATTACCACTATTGCCACCAGAACTCGAATTCATTGCTTCACGTAGACCGCTTGCTTCAACGCCAAGGCGACCATCGGCGGAGCGACGAAGCGGCATGATGGCCTCGGGACCAGCCTCGCCCATTACGCCGGTTTTCATTGCGCCGCCGTCTGCAAACTTGAAGAGAGTCGGCGAGGTGACGATGCCACCTTTTGCAAAGTAAGCCATGCCACCGTCAAAGTAAGCGCCATTAGCAGCAGGCTTGGTGTATTTCACCCAATCCGCGCCTCCAACGCCCTTCAGAGGATCGTCACCACCACCGCTAAGCCCCGCAAAAACCCTAGCAATACCAATCGCAATATAAGTAGCTATCATCTTGGCGCCTTCTTGTACGAGAATCTGCCCAATGTCCTTCAAGAAGTTCGCGAAGATTTCTTTTAATGTCGTAGTTCCTTCGATCAGCCCCGTAATGCCATTTGAGAGGGAGTTGCCAACGGCGTCTCCAACGCTCTGCGATACGCGGATAGCCATGCCTTCGTAATCCGTCAGCGCACGCTCGGCATTGCCGATGAAGCTCCTCATGCGAGTTCCGGGAGCGGTGAGAGCACGGGCGCGGGCATCTTCGGCCGCTGCGGCGCTTGCTCCGGCCGCGGGGACTTCCTCGAGCCGCTTGCGAAGAGCGTCGATCTCGGCCTGAGCAGCGTCTAACTGCTTCTGGAGGTCGGCTTTCCTTGGGTCGGCAGCGGACTCAATCTCTTGACGTAGCTGCTTTTGCAAATCAAGCTGTTTTGTTAGGTCGGCGTTCAGCTCGGATGTGAGGCGGTTTACCTGACGCTGGATCTCCCGCTTGGCGAGCTCAGCTTGGACGAACTCAGGGGCTAAGCCCTCGGCTTCTAGGCGGTTGCGGAGCTGCAGCGCTTCGATGTCGGCGCGCACGTCGCGGGCCTGGTTGCGCAGCTGAGTAATCAGAGCTGTGGCCTGTTCGGTGGCGAGGATGCGCTGCTTGATAGCAGCTTCCTGCTCGACGTCGCGCAGATGCTGTTTGTAGCGGGCGTTGACGGCGTCGATGGCTTTTGCGCGCTCGGCTTCGCTGAGTTGTCCGGACTTGACCTTGTCGGCGATGCCTTTCTGGACTTGCTCGAGCTCTCGGGCAGCGCCGGCGATCTGCGCTAGGCGGGTGACCTCGATAGCGGAGCGCTCGGGGTTGAAGGCGTCGGCGCTGCTGGCGGCGACGGCGTCGTAGGTGAAACGCACTTCGTTGAGGCGGTCCTCGTACTGCTCGAGCTGGGCACGGGGGAAGAACGCTTGGGCGATGCGGTCGAAGGCGGCGGCGGTGTCGGCGGATGTGATGGCTTCCTGTAGAGCGCGGAAGCGCTCCATGGCGCCGGTGAGACTGCGAACGGCTGCGGCGTAGTCGTTGGCGGCCTTTGTGGCGTCGGGCATGTCGCTGCCTGCGGCAGCGGCGGGTGCGGCAGGAGCTGCAGCGGCTGCGGCACCGCGGGGGCTGGCGACGGAGGTGCCGAGGCCGTGCAGGAAAATGTTTCCGGTCTGCAGAGAGGTGGCTTGCCAGCCGCCAGCACCGCCCCAGGAGGGGGTGCCAACCGGAGTGGGCACCAGCGTGCCGGCGGGAACGGCGATGTCGATGGCACCGCCGCCGGAACGCTTCGCGTGCACAGCCTGCTCTTTGGCCAGCGCCTTGCGGAGCTCGGCCTCGTCGAACATGTTCTTGACGTCGATCTTGGCGTTGCTGAGCTCGATGTACTCGAGGCCTTGGCCTTGCCACGCCTTGATGATTGCGGTGGCTTCGTCGATTACGGCCTGCTTGTTGCCCGTTGGGCTGCTGATGTCGAGGTGGGGGCCGGTGCTGCGGCCGGTGCTACCTACGCGGAAGCCAGCGGAGACGCCAGGGGCTGCTGGAGTCGTGCCACCTGCGGCACGTTGGCGGGCGTCGGCGGATTGGCGCTCGTAGTCGGCGGACTTTTTGCGGATCTCGGCGATCTTCTTCTCGATGTCGTAGCGATAGTCGCTGATGGCTTTTTCGAGGTTGGTGACCTCGATAGCGAGCGTCTTCTTGGCGGTTTCGATTTCGAGTTCGCCGCGCTCGCGGGTAGCGATGTAGGTGTTGAGGGCTTCGAGGGCGGCGCGGGAGGCGCCTTCTTCGCCCTCGAGGAGCTTCTCGTTGGCACGTTCGATCTGCTTGATGCGGAGTTCGCCTGCCAGGCGGAATATCTCGACTTCCTTCTGGGCGAGGGCTTGGCGCTGCTGGAAGAGGTCGCTCTCGATCTGACGGCGCAGGTCAGCTACCTCGCGCTCGAGGTTGGTGCGGTTTTGCGCTTGGAGCTGGATGTCCTTGATTGCTTGTTCGCGGTTGCGTTGGGCGTCTACGCCACGCAGCTGCGCTTTGACTCGGGCTTCTTCCGCTTGTAGCCCCTTCAGCCGTTGCCGAGCGCCTTCTTCAAAGCGGCCGACCTCGGAGCCTGATACGGCACTCCAGAATTCGCCCCAGCTTTGGATACCGGGTTTGAGTTCGTAGCGAATCTGGTTAATTTTCTTGCGTACTTCTTCTAGCTGATCGATATTGCGGTTGTAATTGGCGTTAACGATGGCCTGCTCAAAGTCACGAGCGGATTTTGTAGCGCTATCAGCTGAATCCCCTACATCTTTGTACGTGGTCTGAAGCCGTCGCAGAGCTTCAGCGGCTCGGGCGTTTGATTGCTGATCCTCCTGAGCACGCTGGAAGCGTCCGAAGGCATCGATGATGGCGGCGATCCCGACTTGGATGACGAGAACCCAGCCCAGAGAGGCCAGGATTGATGCGCCGGCGGCTTTGGCTCCGGCACCGAGGCCGCGGAAGCCAGCAGCGAGGCCGTTCAGTTGCGTGCCTGACGTGACAGCTTGCTTGCCTACGGTGAAGAGCTCAACCGATAGCGCCTTGAGGCCGGTTGCCAGAGCGGGAATAGCGGCGGCTGGGCCTACGAGTGCAGTGGCCAGGCCAGCGAAGAGGACGAGCAGCTTGCCGACGGCCAGGACGACAGCGGCAATAGCGCCAACGAGGCCGGCGAGAGCTGTACCTAGGCCACCGATAGCGGGGATGACTGCGCCAACAATGAAGCGGCCGAAGAGTACGAGCTGGGTAGCGGCGTCGAGGCCGACGCGCTTGAGAAGACCGAGGACTGCGGCGACCTCGGAGAAGTACTGGACAGCGGGAGTGTTGAGGAAGCGGGAGTAGAGGTTGAAGACTGTGGCCAGCGGTTGCGAGATGGCGCCAATAACGCTGGCGATGTTGGCCAGGGCTGATGCGATGGCCTCAAAGCTTCCGACTTTGATCTTTACGAAGGCCTCGGCGATGTTTTTGAACGCATCGATCAAGATCAGTGCGGTTGGCTTCAGCGCTTCGATGGCCTGGCTGAGGGCGCCAACGGTGCGCTGGGCGACCTGCTGTATTTGGTTGAAACCGCGCTCGGCAACGGAGGCAGCGGCAGAGGCAGCGCGGGAGGGGTCGCCAGCGCCGATTCCGGTGCGGCCGGCGGTGAGACCAACAAC
>Ga0099848_1000720_pt1 | contig 15415 bp, 15 predicted proteins | sample CB_VirMetaG_3_FD_78179 | JGI IMG/M metagenome (GOLD analysis project Ga0099848, IMG submission 78179) | Freshwater to marine saline gradient viral communities from Chesapeake Bay - CB_1508_1S Viral MetaG | ecosystem: Environmental > Aquatic > Marine > Coastal | place: USA: Chesapeake Bay...
CCCCCAGAATTTTGGCTACGTACGTCATATACAACAGGAGTAGTAGGTTCTTTTTTATAAGGATCACATCCAGTATTTAATTCACCGGTTGTTGTTACTATATCAGAACCACTAAATTCACCATTAATAAATTCACTTTCATCATCGTGAGTGAATGAAAGTTGACCTACAGGAGTATTATAAATTCCTGCCCAACTTTGTGTAATATCTGAAGTTAAGATAGCACCACCGTTCGAACCTGTAATAGTTTCTAATGGGATAGATTCAAATTGGTTTGTTGGAGTATATTCTCGAGCCCCATTAACTAAAGTAGCAGTTTGACCTATACTGCCTGTATATTCAGGTTGGGAGAATGTAGTTAAGGGGGCACGATATCTATTTCTTTCTAATAAATGCTGTTTAACAACTATTCCGGATGCTAAAGATGTTCTAGCAGGAATGTAATCATTAATCATCTTAAATAAGGAATTATCAAAATATTTGATAAGTCTTATATAATCATATACATCGTAATTATTTTTATATTTTAGAAAATAATTATCTCTAAGTGTATTTAATAGAGGATAATAATTTAAAGAAGAAGAAGCAAATCTAGGATCACCAATATATTCAGATACATCAAAATATCCTATAGAAGATACAATATCATCATTTATTTCATTTTGTGGAGAAAAAGCTGCTTCAAGGTAGTTAATATCAGCAGTATAACTACTACTAATATAAGGAGTTTGTTGAATTGAAATATATTTTGATAGAGTATTACCTGAAGGTAAAACTAAAGATTCAGGTGAAATTTTATCACTAATTCTATTTTTAATACCTACAACAGGTTGATCTGAAAAGAAATATTCAGTGTTATTAGAAAAAGAACCACTTATATAAAAACTATTACCTCCATTAAATGAAGAAGTAGTAGTCCAAGACCCAGTTACTTTAGGATGAATAGAATTAGAACCAGTATATAATTCACCACCTAAAGAGGCTCTAAATACTAATTGATCGGGGCTAGTATTAGTTTCATTACCCTCGATAGATTGAGGATTCATTATGTAGTCTTTAAATACACTTTCACTAATAGATACATCAAAATATCTAATTTCTTGGAGTGAGCCACTAAATTTTGAATAAACAGAAGCACTAGCAAAGTATGAAATAGTTCCATTTATCCATTCAGTATCATCTACCCCACTTACTGATTGTGACGCATAAAATCCAAGTTGTGAACCATCAGATCCAGAATAAATTTTATTACCAGCATATAATGTAACTACATTACTATTTAAAGTAGCCATTACTGACCACCAATTAGTATCAAAAAATGGTAAGTAAACACTACTAGTAGTTCCATCTACAGATAATACTAAATTAGCATATTTGTTATAAGGATCAGGAATTGAGCCACTATATGAACCTGAGGTATAACCTGAACCTGTGTATGTAAGATACAATTCAACATTAGTATCTAATTTCCATAAACTTTGTGAAGGGGTGGAAATAGCTGAATCTAAGTCTGGGGTTTTAAATCTAAATTGGACTGTAGATGGGGTGGTTGATGACCAACTATTATTAATTATCCAACTAGAAGATATAAAACCACTAGCTTCAGTATCAAATTTATAATTGAATTTATTTTGCCATAAATCCCAATCATTAACATTAATCCTATCTTTACCACCAAATTCACTATAACGAAGAATAGTATTAGGAATACCATAAATGTTAGATAATGCTTCTAATCCTTTAAGTGTTCCTTTACGTTTAATAATATATGGGAGACTATGGTAAATACGTTTATAAACGCGCTTTTGCATGTCATCTAATGGAAGCGCGTCATTTGAAGAAGTAACGTAGTTAGTAATGTATTCTACAAAAGAATTAGGGGTTACATCTAACCCACCAGTAGCATTAGTAGGTAATGAATAACTTCCAGATGTATTATACCCAAAGAAAGCTGAGTATAAATCATTAGTAGAGAAATTATTTTGGTAAATTTTTAAACCAAAATCTTTAATAATATCTGCTACTAAATCTTTAGATACACCATAATTAATTCTATTATCAGCATTAAATTTATTAGATACATCTTTGATATAAAGATATAAATTATCATAATGTTGACCTAACATATTAACAAACAGTCCTAATGGAGCATTTGAAGGATCTTCTTGAAGATATAATGGAATAGATTTAAATAAATTATCTCTATTATCAGTATCATATGAAGAACCACTTAATAACTGAGTGGTTAACCAATCTGTAGCTTCTGAGGAGGTAGAATCATATAAAATATAAGGTGGTTCTGAATTTTGTTTGGGCCAGGCATATGAACTTGAAGCTTGGTATAAATAATTTTCATACCCATCAAAATTAGATATAATATTATCTATTTTATTTTCCCAAATAGCATTACTTGAAGAAGCATAAAATGATGAAGTATTAAACGATAAACTAGCACTATATTGATATTCTTCTAATAATGTAACTTTATAATAAAAATTAGCTAGCCTTTCATAAGCAGAAGAAAATTTAATAAAATTAGAATAGTCTGTATAATCAACGTTTATACTAACACCTTTTTGATTTAATACATTGTTTAACTGGTATTGTAAACTTGATGTTTGAGATGTTGTTAAAGAAGAATAAGTAATATAATCCGTAGAATTATTTATTTGATCCTTATAACTTATATTATAGTTAGGACCTTGTAGTTGAATTCCTTGAGTAAGGATATCATCAATATAGTTTTTATAGTCTAACTTATAGGATACTGAAGCTGCTATTTTTTGGACTACCCAACATTCATCCTTTAAGTTAAATTGTTGAGGTAAAGCTTCATATAATTTGATTAATATTGTAGGATTATTTTCATCACTATTATCTAATAAAACATTATTAGCTATAATTAAAGTATCTCCACCAAAATTTAAATAAAAATCAAATTGAGTAGGTGAAGTATTTATAATATTAGATAAAGCTAAAGAAGAATTAACAACATCTATATTAGAAATATTATTAGTATCAAATCTAATTTCAGTTCTGTCAGAAGAAATTTCAGATATAAAATAAGAAAAATCTATTGAAGAAGAAAGTAAATTAGATAATATATTATAATTTAGATAAAAAGTAGACTCAATTTCATTGTCAAATATAGTTGGCGAACCTAATATAGCTAAATCAACAAAACTAGAAGTTAAATTAATAGTTAAGTTATTATCTAAAATTGAATAACCTTCATTGTAATTACTAGCTAATAAATTATTATTAGAATCATATAAATGAGATTCTACATAATTACTAAAACTATCAAATGATGATAATTCTATATTAGATGAAATTAAGTTAGTATCCTGAACATCATATGTTTGATATTCGAATTCCTGGGCAAGGGTTGGGGTGAATTTATATTGTTCAGCCATTTATACTACCAGTTTGGGAAGCTAGACTAGCTAAGGATTGGTTTAATTCTAAATTTATTTGTCTAAGAGAAGTTATTTCTTCTAGTAATATTGCTACTTCTTCATCATTAAAAGTAGAACCTACATATTCTTGACTAGTTTTAATAAGATACTCATGAGAATTTGTTTCTCCAAATTTAGGTATATCAAAAAATAAACTTTCGTAACTTTGGAAAAAATTATTTATTTGTTGTTGGGTATCTATAGGTTGAGCAGTTGCTGTAGGAGTTGCTAATCCTAATTGAGAAAAAGAAGTATCAATTACCTTCTGGTATTGATTTTTATCATAAACTCCTTTTACTAAAGTAAACTTTGTATTAGTCATTATCCCTTAGCTACTTTAAAATAATAATTATCGTCCAAAACTAAAGTGCTATTACTAATAGTAGTTTCAATTAATATTTTGTAATATCTTTCTGGTTCTAAACCATTCATATAGATATCAAAATAACTTGAAGTTGTATCAGCACTAATTTTAGTATAAGTTGTATCAAAATTAACTACAAATTCATTAGTATCTAAATCTTTGATAGCATAGTATGATGCTGTTGGTAAATAATATTGTTTAGTATATAACGAAGAAGTAGTCCACACTCTAGATGGGTTTTTAGGTCTACAATTAATTCTAAATCTATTAATACTTTCTGAGTAGAATGTTCCTGGATTATCGTCTAAAGAAACATATACTGAAGGAGTAGTAATTTCTGTAATAGCTGAGGAAGTAGAATATGAGAAATCATCCCATCTAAATTCTAATTGTGGGGGATATATTGTATTAGTATCAATAGAAAAATATTTTAATTCTATATCACTTCCAGTTATAAATTCTTGAGATGGAGATTGTCTAACAATAAATCCGTAATTTGATAAACTTCCACTATACCAGTTATGAACAGTAGATGTTACGTTAAAATTTAAATCTTTATCATCATATAATGAAAAACTTTGACTAACTTCTACATTGGGATATCCTAAGTTTGATGATCCCGTATACCAAATTCCACCACCTGGGTATACAGATGAAGTATAAGATGCTGTAGCATATGCTGGGAGGGTAAGAATACTGGTTTTCCAGCTAGTGTTTTCACTATCAGTATAAACCCAGCTAGCACCATCAGTGCTAATAGGTTGATCTAAATATTTACCGGTTCCATTTACCCAAGTTTGTGCTACAGGATTAACTAATACTGTTGAAGTTTCTGTTAAACCAGTAACAGTTGATAAATAACATCTTAATTGAGTTGACCAGGGGTTAGTTCCTATTTTATTTTCTAGAATATCTGTAATTTCATCACTTGAAAATTGCATAAGAAATCTAGAAGCATGAGGGACTTCGTTACCATAAGGACCAAAAGTAGTAGTAGTAGCTTCTACTATTTCATCTAATCCCGTATTCATTTGAGGGAATAGAGAGTATAATGTAGTATCTTGGGTGGGGAAAATTTTATATACTGCCATGATCTTATAGAGTTACTACTTTACCTTGAATATCAGTGTTTGGGTTTTTTACTTCAAAAATCATAGGATCAATAGAAGGATAAATTACATTATTCAATCTTGCCCCTTCTAAATCATATGCATATGCCGAGTATCCTGATCCTACTTTATTTATTATTTCTAAGTTTTCTACTGTTTGAACACCTTCAACATTATCTATTAATACATTTAATTCTTTTAATAAAATAGGCTGATTGAACTGCCAATTATCAATTTGAAAATAATCTTTTAATGCTGTTATACAATTAGCTATAACTTCATTATTATTATATTCTGGGAGGGTTAAAATTTCAAAATTTACTCCAATATTAATAATAAACCCATCTTTAATAGATATTGAATCTCCAATTACTTTAAATTGAGAAAGATAAGTTTGAAGATTTTGTTTTAATGCTGCTGAAGCATAATTTAAAGTTCTATCATTATTTTTACTTAAGATATATAAATCTAAAGTAGAGGGGATTTCACCTGGGAGTAGGTTAATAATTTTACTCTTTTCTACATATGCTTTAGATATAGATCCATACTTAGAAGGCATTGATAAAGCTCTAACTAAGTAATCATCTGGGGTTACATTTCGTTGTTGGGTTGAAAAATTAGATATAGCATTTTGTCTAATTTGTATTAAAGAATCTCCATCACCCCCACCACTAGCTGCATTAGGATTATTTACTTGAAGACTATTAAAGTAAGTATTGGCATTAGCATCACTAGTAATATTATTATTATAAAAACTAATATTACCACTTAAAGAATTTAATATATTAGAATTTACATTTGAACTTACTCCACCCCCAATTAAGTATGTTACTGTTAAAGTAGTATTAACAGGTGCAATACCATAAGTATTTGTAAAAATAAAGTTAGTAGGTGAATATGCTGTTGTAAGTTTGTCTTTTTCAAATGGTAAACCTAAACCTACATTGTTAGAATTAGGAATAATTTCTTCATCAGTATCTGCAGAGTTTCCAGCACCGAATTGGATTTGAAGACTTGTAGGCGATGTAAATCTAGTTGCAAATCTTCTTTGGATTTGTTTAAGTTTTAATAAATAAGGAACTTCTGATGAGTTAATTGAAAAATTAGGATCATTAGTATTAGCATTTTGGATAGAGTCAAATACTACATCTTGAGCTAAATAATCAACTTCATACCAAGTATTTCCATTACTATCCCTTACATCTAAAATTCCTATAATATTATTATCACTAATGGCTACTGTAGGAAATTCTGTATAAGCTCCAAAATTAAAATCTATAGATTGAGTAGTAGCTGAAATAGCTTTTCTAGTTTTTTTAAGAAGAAAAGAAACTGCTTCACCTCCTGAGCTTTCATATACTGTAATTTCTGTAGGGTCTAAAGAATTAGAAACAGCAAAATTAATAGGATCTTCTATTAAAAATTTAGTTGTATTAGTATTTGAAGATACTATAGAATTAGCACCTACAACTAATGAATAAGTAAAATCTGGGTTTTTTATTCCACTTTGATTAATTGATGGGACTAATTGATAGATATCTAAATCAACTGTAGCAGCTGCAGTTGCTTTAGGTTTATAACCCATCATATATGCTAATTCATATATATTATTAGCTTGACGGGCGTATTGTAAAAATGTTTCTTGGAACTGGTTGTCTAAATAAAATGATAATACATCACCTACATAAGCAGATAATTCCATTAACATCATACCAGGTGATGATGAACTAAAATCATTGTATGAAGTAGGGAAATATGTTTGAGAATATTCGATTAATTCATTTCTAAATACCTCAAAATCTTTTCCTAGATATTTTATTTCACGTTTAATTGGTTTATTTGCCATTTTATATAGTAATTACAATTACATCTTCACTATTTAATACTTTATATTTGATGTAAAAATTAACATCATTAGGCTCATCAGGGGATGGAGCAAATGATATATCAGTTACATTAACACCTTCTACATTAGCTTCTATTCCTCTTTTAAGATTTTCTCCTAAACCCTCTAAATCATTATCAGTTAAAGTAAGATCAAATATTTTACTTCTTAAATTAGCACCAAAACCCGGACGAAACATTCTTTCATTAGCGTTAGTTAAAACGTAATTAATAATATTATTTTTAGCAGCATCCTTAGTAGTATAATTAGCAGTTATAGCACTTGGTTCTGAAAAAGGAATATTAATTCCTACCGCTATTTGCGGTTTTAAATCTATTGGGTTTATAGTTCTAGGAGATAAAGCCATTATTTATGATTTAATAATCCCATAATTTGGTCCATACCTACATTACCTGAGGGTAAAGTTCCATTTGCTGGGTCGAAGCCTGATTGGGGTTTAAAACTAGGGACATCTTGAGAAGTAAAAGATAAACTAGTTTCACCTAATACTTGTTCATATAATTTTTTTTTATCTTGACTGTTAATACTAGGAGTAGATGTAGATTTGGTTTCTACAACGGGTGATTTATTAGATTTAACAGCTTCCAAAAGAATATCTTTTAATTCTTCTTGAATTGCTTCTCTTACAGCTTCTTTAATTAGATTTTTAAGTTCTGTTGTTTTCATATGTTATAAATATAAAGTTTAGTAAGCTTTTAAATTATCTCTGTCAATAATCAATTTAAGCTCATTAAGTAATACATTAGGGTTAGTTGTAAATGAAGGAGTTGTTTTAAGTAAAGCTATATTACTGTTATTATACGCTACTCCTTGATTTTGAGTTAATTTATCATTAAATGGGATTGTTTCTATTTTTAGAGTAAATCCTTTATAAGTTGAATCTGAATTTTCTTCTATTGCGGATGGAAGTAAATCCTGGGGGATTTCATTTAAAATAGCATCTGGGCGGCAGAATTTAATTAGATCATCTAAGCGTAATAAAATATTAATTATTTTAGTAACTATAGAAGATACTAATGCAATTGGAACTGAGGTAGCGTTTACAGAGCCTAGGAGTTTAGATACTTTAGGGGTTAAATTACTTTTTAAAGAATCTAACACGTTTACAGTTACTTGTAATGGGCCTAATATATTAGCTACAGGAGCAATAGCAATACCAGCATTAAGTGCGGTTTGAGTAGGGGGTATAATTTTTAAAGCTTGATCTAAATTATCTAATATTTCTTGGTTAATATTAAGAGTAACATTTAATTTATCTAATTTATCTTTACTTTGAGTTAATTTTAGTAAAATATTATTTCTAATTTCTATTAATTTATCTAAAGACTCAGGAGTAGGACATATAGTAGGTTTTAAATTATTTAATTCGTTTATGTTTTTACTTTTTTTATAATCTTCAAAAGTAGTTATCCCATATTCATTTACTAAAGATGTAATTTTAGGTAAAGTAAGTTTCAGTAATTGTTTACCTACATTTAATATTAATTTACCTAAATTATTAGCTCCCTTAGGTTTTAAAGCATCGGGAATGCTTTGTTCAACTATTTGGTTATCTATTTGACTAACACTAACAGACTGTTTTTTACTTTCTCTTTCTTGTTTTTCTTTTATTCTTTGTTCTTCTACTTGTTGTGGAGTAGGTTTTGGGGAAGGGGATAAAGTAGCCATTATACAGTTTTAACGTATTTAGATTTTAAATCGTTTATATTACGAATTAAATCATTAATATTATTATTAACTAAACTAGCAACTGTGGCTGTTGGTTCTAGTCTTACACCTTCAGGAACACCTACTTGATTAGATAAATTTGAAGTTAATGTAGCTAAATTTTCTAATAATTGAAATAATAATTCAACAGTAGTATCACCTAATAATACGGGTTCAGTGGCATTTTTAGAACCTAAATATAATTCATTAGCTTGAATAACTAAATTAGAAGTATCTATATTTACACTTTCAAGAGAACTTAAGCTAATGCTTTTTGGTGAACTTAATAATATATGATCTGTTTTACTATTAAATAATAGTCTATCTGAGTTTAGAACAATTTGATTGCCTGTATATTCCTGAGGAGATATAGGTTCAGTAGAATAACTGTAATAATTTAAACTAGAAACAATAATAGGAAGTTGTTGGGTAGATGTTAAATATAATGAAGATAAATCATCATTAATATTTTCTGTTATATGAACCCATCCATCATTATTAGCATTTAATGATTGACCATTTCTAATAATGGTGATAGGATCACCACTAGCTCCTGAGTTTGACCAATTATTAGCTGATGAAGAAGGGGTTGATATAGGGGTTGATTCAACTTTAGCTTGAAGTGATACTTGGATTTGAGCAAATTGTTCGTTAGTATATTTAGGATCATTAGGATTATCTATACCCCTAATATAAGGAGTAGGACCTACTGTTGCATTTGCTGTTATATTAGTATCTAAATAAGGATAATTAAATAAAATATCTTCTAAATTTTGAACTCTAGTTATAGCTAAATCCCCAACACTATATCCAGGTGGATTAGGCACTTGAGATTCTTGACCTAATAAAGATACACTTATACTATATTTAGGATATTGAGTAGCAAATTGAGCAACCTTAGTATTTAATTGTTCTAATGTAACTTTAAATTGTGGAGATATAATAGTCCCATTTGAATTAAATGTAAGTTTTTCTTTATAAGATTGATTTATATCTTTATAAGTAGGTGTTGTAGTAGATGATTTAACTACAGTAGAACCTAATCTTATACTATTACCCCATCTACCTTCATGTATAACATCACCTTCAAAAGGAGTTAATGGATGAATATTAGATCTTTCAATAAAAGTATTACCTAATTTAATTTCAGTAGATTGATCAGTTACTCGTCTAACACTACCAGCTTCTACTTGTTGATAATCTTTAGTTTGTGAACTAGGAAGATTAGCATTGGGTGGAGAAAATGGAATAGCATTATGGTGAGGGTGATTCCATATATTTACAGGATTAATGTAATATAAGGTTTCTGATGATAATTCTAATTGGTTGTTTGGAGATGGTAAAGCTAAAGTGTAAACTATTTCATTTACTAATGGAAAACTTTTAACATTTGGAAATAAAGGTAAAGCTGAAAGGGTTGTAGGTTCATCAGTTGAAGATCCTAAAGGATTAATAAATATAGTTCCAATTCCATTTTCTTGACCTACTTCATTATATTTCTCATGACTAGAATCTAAAACTATACTTTTAACCCTTGATGGGGTAAAAATTGTAAAAGATTGAATAGTCGGAATACTATTGTTTCCGATTAATGTGTTTAGTTGAGAAAGATTGTAAATAGGTCCAGTAGCCATTATTTTTTATTTTGAAGTTTTTCCATTTCTTCTAATAATTGGGATTTTTCTTCATCACTAATACCTAAACCGGATTCAGTGTTTTCACTATTAAGGGCTCTTTGAGCTAAAGCTGCCATTTTAACAAGTAAATCATCATTTTTAATTCCTAACTCCATATATTCTTTAATTAAAGGAACTATTAAGGTAGCATCACCAATATCGGAAATTAAAGGTTTTAATTCCGAAATTAAAGCATTTACTTGAGCATCTTTTTTCTTTTGGTTTTCGTAAATTTCTTCAAGTAAGTCTGAGAATTTTTTCTTACCAAATACTTTTTTATCAAACTGGCTCATAATTATAATGTTTAGTTTGATTATAAATATTAAAAATTAAATTTTTGGGAAATCTGTATATCCTTCGTCTAAATAGAAAAGATAATTGTCTTTAAATATATCGTAAAGTTGATTAGCTATTTTAGTAATTTTAGGAGTTTTTACTTCAATTTGTTCTCTAATGTATATATAAAGTGCTTTTTTATTAAAAATATCTATTTCTTCTCGTTTACGGAATAATTCTAAAATAGCATCTGCTACTTGAGCATCGTGTGTTTTAGGAAATAATTTATATAAATTTTTAGTGCAATATGTTACATATTCATCTAAATATAATGATAATAACTCTTGTTGAGATGTTTCTCCAATATTATAAGAATAAGTTTCATCTTCTTCTAAAATAGAAGTAGGAGCAGTATCAATACGTTTTTTATAATTTTTTTGATTTTGGAGAATTAAATATCGTTTAGCGATAGTTCCAAAATAAGAATATGCTTTTGCACCCTTAGCAGGATTAAATAAATGAATTTTACTAAGGAGGAATGTAATTACTTCGTGTTGTAAATCTTCAATATTATCTACTTCAGTATAGTAGAATTTGAATGTGTGAATAATATTTTCCGTTAATTTAAAAAACGGGTAATGGATTCGTGAGTGATATAGTTTGTCTTTTTCCTCAAAGGTTGCAGCATTGTTATAAGCAACAATTGCATCTTCAGTATCCTGAGTGAAATAATTTTTATCAGATTTAGGTTTTCTTTTTGTGGGAGTCATAATTTAAAGTTCTTTAAAGCCTCGTTAAGTAGCTTAATCCTTTCAAAGAAAAAACCCACTTCGTCATCTGACTTAAAAGAACCTTTATTATCTATTTCTTGTAACCTTTTATCAATGAATTCAACAGTTTCGCTTAATCCCTTAATATAATTTTCATAACTAGTGATTATATCTTCAGCTTTTTCGTTTTTGCGTAAAAGGTTAAAGGTCGTATACCCTAAGGTAACGACCAATAACGAAAGTATGACAAGGATAGTTATCATAAATTATTTAACATATTTTTTAAATTTTCACTTTGAATGGAACCTAATGCCTTTTGTTGTTTTGTTTGGGTAGACTTAGGTTTGTCTGTCAATGTAAAATTCTTTTCTTGGGGAATCACGGGATTCTTAAATTTTGGTAACCATTCTCTTTCAAATTCAATTCTAGCTGCCATTAGATCGGCCTGGTGTAGAATGAAGGGTAGTGAAGTGCGTGGACGTGATTCGGGCATATAAGACATAAGGTATTTTTTATTACCATCATCATATAAACCATCATGAGTTTGGATAGCAATCATCTCATTAAATGTATATTGAATACCATGAGATTGAAGCATAAATAATCCTCTATCAGGAACTGAAGCGAATGCTAATTGGGTGTTAAATTTATAATCTTCACCTAGTTTTTCTTTTCTCCATTTATCATCTTGAGGGATATAAGATTCATGTTCTTCATCTCCCATTTTACCAAGGTCATGGTTAATAGCAGCAAATACAAGTTCTTCAGTTGTAAAAGTATCCATATCAGCACCTTCACTTTCCCAAAGTTTAGCTTGTTTAAGAGCACAACGAACAACACGATTTACATGCTCAACATATCCTCCAGGAAAAGCATTGTGGTATTCTTTTTTGTGAGCAGCGGGCATAAGCATAACGCGCTCAGCATACGTCTCATAGAATTCAACTAGTTTTTCTTTACGTGGGGATGAGATATGAGCATTGATGTTACCAATAAAAATATTCCAATTGTTTTGGATTTGTTCTGCTGTTAAGTTCATACACTTAAAATTTGATTGTTTAATATTAAGTAATCAATTACCCCATTTTGGAGATGATTAATAGCTTCTTGGGGGTGATTGATAATTGGTTCTCCATGAATGTTAAACGAAGTGTTCATAGTGCATGGGATACCTGTTAATTTGTTAAATTCATCTAATATACTATAAAAGGGCTCATTCCCGGGTTTTGCAATTTGGGGACGAGCAGTATTATCAAAAGTATTGATAACACCTGGGATTTTAGGTGCCCATTGTTCTTTTACATTGTAACATAATGTCATAAATTCAGCTGCATATTTAGATTTATAACAATAAAATAATAAATCTTCTTTACCACTCAAAACTACTGGTGCGAAAGGCATAACTTCACTTCTATTAAGTCTGAAGTTAATGTATTCTTGGGCTTTGGGGTCAGATGGATCATACATTATAGAAGTTGCTCCTAAAGCACGAGGACCCCATTCTCTATTATTAGCATATATTCCAATTACTTTTCTCTTTTGAAGTAATTGAGCTATATATCGTGCATCAAATTTCTGAGTTTTGATATTAGAAGGGATATTGGTATCGTAAGTAGGATTACCTAAAAATAAATTAGGTAAAGTAGTAACCTTAAATTCTTGTAATTTTACAGCATGGGCTATAGCTGCGCCTAAAGCTAACCCTTCATCACTCATAGCGGGTGCTACAAATATTTCTTCAAAATCTAAATATTCATTTATTTTTTGGTTCAATTTTACATTAGCAAATATTCCCCCTGCTAAACATAATTTAGTTGTATGGGGTGCTAAAGTTTTGAAATATGAAATAAAATCTAACATATATTGTTCAGTAAACATTTGTAACATATAAGCTACATCTTGTTTTACTGAAAATTGGGTTAGATCTAGGGTAGAGATATATTTTGTAACTTGATGTAGATTTCCCCATTTATAATCTATTACTCCAAAATTGCTAAAGTCAAATAAATGACCAATAGCATCATACATTTCTTGGTTAAATTTACCTTGAGCAGCAAGTCCTACTAATTTACCTTCATCTTTCCCACCAACAAACCCAAGTAAATCAGTTACATCATGCCACAAAGAAGCTAATGAATCAGTTCCTGCTACTGAAGTAAAGGGGAGGATTTGGTTATTAGTTCCTAATGATACAGAATATTTAATATCTCTATTGTATTTCCATTCAGTTCCCCATTGGCTATCTTTATTAAGTAAAATAGGATATTCAATTTCAGTATCATCAAATTCTATCCCAAGTTTTACACTTTCTCTCCATTTAACATACCAATCACTAATGTGGGCTTTAGGATTTGGTAAGGGAGGTTTAGTTTTAAGAATCTCATCAATAATACTTTCAGTGAGGATATTAGCATCAGTTAATGAACTGTCTCCTCCGTCATATGTTATAATTAAAGTATCATCTTTAAAACCAGAGATATAATATGAACTACAAGCATGAGCATAGTGATGTTCATATAATTGTATTTCTTTTTTAGAACATAGTTTTCGTAATTCATCAAAACCACAAAGAACCATTTTAGGCATAACTACTATGACATCTTCGTCATATATAGAAATGCCTTCTAACTCTTGGAGTTTTTGTAATGAAAAAGTAGGGAAAACAAATTGATTTAAGACTCCTTTAAGTCTAGTAAATCTTTCCTCCGCAAAACAGTGTTTTATTTTTCCATCAACTATATAAGCTACTCCACAGTCGTGACCTACAGTAGATAACCCTATAATTTTTGACATGTTTATATGTTTAAATCGAGTCTCGACTAATCATAAATTTAATATCCGTGAGTAATTCTTCGGCTGTTTCTACCATTTTGTAAAATTCATCTAAAGAAACTCTAGTGGCACCAACTTTCATTTGTTTGTGTAATCCTTCTAGTCGTTCGATTTTAGATACTAATAATTCTTGATTTCTCATATTGTAACGTTTTATGGGGGTATATTATGGGCACCCCTATCACCCTTATATCTCTATATCTTTTCTTATCTTCCTAACCCCTGTATCTCTAAGTTACAAAAAAAAGGTTATGATGGCAAGTTTTTCTTTAATAAGTCTTTAACTTTTTTGATATGTGCACATTTTTCGTATTCTTCTCTATTTTCCCAAAATAAAAGAGCTAAATCGCATGCTGTAATAGTATATTCATCTGAGAAGATATGTGAGGCATCTATCCCTTGTTCTGAGGTAGGGTCATAATCTTTAAGGTATGTCCAAGCTCTCGTGTGAGTAACGAATTCACCTGCATCACTGTCCATGTCCACCATCTTAGCTAGGTCCGGCATAAATTCCATGAATTTCTCCATTTTTTCTGTCATAGCTTTTTGGTTCCATATAATTTTTTTAAACATACCTAATTTGAATGCTTGTGTTTCTTGAAGTTCGAATAATGCTGCCTTATCCTTTAAAGAAGCATTATCATCAAAAGCACCAAATATTTTGTTTATGTTCATGGGAATTCATCTAAATCGGTTTCTACTTTTATTCTTCCGCTTTTGTATACGGTCATTCTTGTAGGATACCAATCATCAAAATAGCTAAATACAATTTTATATTTTGTTAAGTCGTGCAGTTCACAGTCAAGCTCACCCAACCATTCTTGAACATCTTCTTTGGTAAATGTTCCTTCTAGATAGTATTGGTGAACTATTTGGGCGTAATCTTTAATTTTTGCCTGTGCTTTCACGTGTATAAATATATTCAAAATTTATTTCACCCCAGGTAGTGGTTGTTGTGTAGTAATTCATTATATCGCGTATTTATCATGATATTTAGGGTTCTCTTGGTCTGGGTTATTTGTTAGTAATTAACTCTTTGAGTTTGTTTAATATCAAACTCTTTATAAATTTTAGCCTCTAATTTATCCACTCGGCTATCAGTGTGTCTAACAACTTGTTCTTCAACACGGTTAATGTGATCCGACAAATCATTTCGGTAGCGTTCTACCTCGTAATGTAATTCTCTAACGTTAGCATCTAGCTCTCGTTGAGTTTTTTCCGCTTGTTTGCGGGTGATGTTTAAAGTCTTTAAGACCAAAAACGTTCCTACGACGAGTAATAAGTCAATCACCGCAAGAACACCTAAAGTAAAAGATA
>Ga0099848_1000722_pt1 | contig 15407 bp, 27 predicted proteins | sample CB_VirMetaG_3_FD_78179 | JGI IMG/M metagenome (GOLD analysis project Ga0099848, IMG submission 78179) | Freshwater to marine saline gradient viral communities from Chesapeake Bay - CB_1508_1S Viral MetaG | ecosystem: Environmental > Aquatic > Marine > Coastal | place: USA: Chesapeake Bay...
CCAGAAATTGCCTTCTCAGGGATTGATGGTGAGATTGTACTCGAAGCTGTAAACTCAAAGAATCCAACTACAGATCGTTATGGTGTAACAGTTGGTTCAACTTCAGATACTTTCAGCATGTACATGAAAGTTGAAAATCTGAAGTTAATGCCGAACGACTATACGGTAAATCTATCATCAAAGGGTCTATCGTGTTTTGTTTCGGATGACGTAAAGTACTTTATTGCAATTGAATCTAACTCAAAATTTGGAGAATAAAATGACAGATATTAATATTCAAGACATTGATGCGGTTGTTCGTATCATCGATACCGTTACTGCTCGTGGAGCATTTCGTGGTCCTGAGTTGACTGCAATTGGTCAAGTTCGCGAGAAGTTTGCTTCCGTTATACAAGCAGAAGTAGAAAAGCAACAAGCTGCTCAAGGTAATGGTGCTGTTAAGGCGCCTCTACAGCCAAGCGCGCCAAGCGCGCCAAGCGCAGCAAATGAAGGAGCGCCTGCTACTGAAGAAGGAGAGGATCTTTCTAAACTTAACTAAAACTCTACGGGGATGGGTTGACTCCCATCCCCTTTTTTGTTATACTGACTTTTTACTATATGATGGAGTATGTGATGCAAGAAGAATTTCTCTGGAGCCAAAAGTATCGTCCGAATAAAATTCGTGACACTATTCTGTCCGATGAACTAAAGAAGACTTTTCAACAGTTCGTTGATCAAGACAACATTCCAAATCTATTGTTGACTGGTAGTGCCGGTGTCGGTAAGACAACTGTTGCAAAAGCAATGTGTGACGAACTTGGCGCAGATTACATCGTAATTAATAGTTCTATGAATGGTAATATCGACACTCTTAGAACTGAGATTATGCGATTCGCTTCGTCAATCTCGTTTGCTGGAGGTCGTAAATATGTCATCCTTGATGAAGCTGACTATCTCAACCCTCAATCAACTCAGCCAGCACTTCGTAACTTTATGGAAGAGTTTAGTAAGAATTGTGGATTCATTCTTACTTGTAATTTCAAGAACAGAATTATTGAACCGCTTCATTCAAGGTGTACAGTCATTGATTTTAAGATTAAAGGTCAAGATAAAACACGGCTTGCAGCACAGTTCTACAAACGACTCTGCAACATTCTTACTAGCGAAGAAGTTACATTTGACAATAAAGTTGTTGCCGAGTTGGTTAATCTTTATTTCCCTGATTGGCGTAGGATTATCAATGAGTGTCAACGCTATTCTGCTACTGGTGCTATTGATTCTGGTATTCTAGCAAACTTCAACCAAGAATCATTCAAGCAACTCCTAACCCATATGAAAGCAAAAGACTACAAGTCTGTTCGAAAGTGGGTTGGAGAGAATAGTGATATGGACGCTACACAGTTCTTTAGAGCATTCTATGATGCTGCTTGGGAACAAGTGTCAGAAAACTCTGTTCCTGGTGTTGTCATCACTCTTGGTGAGTATCAATATAAACATTCGTTTGTTGCAGACCCAGAAATCAACATTATGGCATTTCTCACTGCTATTATGTTCGAGGTTTCTTGGAAATGAGTAATCCATTTGATTATGTTACAGCGATATCAGATACCAAGAAAGACTTGATGCGAGGTACTGAAAATGATACACTGGCGGAGAAAGGTTACAATCCCTTTCTCACAAACAAAGCAATGTCGTATCATCCTGATGCTATTCTTCACGCTAACGAACTCAATTCTCTACATCATCTAGATAATAAGTTGCAGTTTGATTATTATATCAACATTCTTCGAAAGCGAAAAAGGTTTTCGAAATGGTCTAAACCCGAAAATGATGAGAATATAAATATCGTATCCAATTATTATGGCTGCAACAAACAAGTTGCTCTACAATATCTAAAGATTCTCACGAAGGGTCAAATTGATATTATTAAACAAAAACAAGAAAAAGGTGGTGTGAAATGAGTGTTGAAACATTAGTGGAGGTAAGCCTAATCAACGAAGATGATTTTTTAAAAGTAAAAGAAACTTTAACTCGCATAGGTGTTGCCTCAAGAAAAGACAGGAAACTGTATCAGTCCTGCCATATACTACACAAAAGAGGCAAGTATTATATTGTCCACTTCAAAGAATTATTTACGTTAGATGGCAAGAACTCTTCGTTTTCAGAAGAAGATCAAGGTCGTAGAAATACGATAGTAAATCTTCTCGAGGAATGGGGTCTTGTTAAAGTCGTAGAGCCTGAAAAAACTCAAGGACCAGTAGCACCACTAGCACAGATTAAGATACTCCCATACAAAGAAAAAGGCGAGTGGGAGTTAGTAGCAAAATATAATATTGGTGGAAAAAGATAAAAAAAGATTGACTAATTCTTTTAGTTGATGTATAAATAAGAGTGTGAATGCCAAACGGGTTCACACTCTTATTATTTTAAACTTAACTTGCTTACTAAAGGAGTAAAGTACAATGGTTAACACCAATTTTTCCGTATTCAATGATCCCGTATACCGACCATTCTTTATCGGTTACCAAGATGTAGTTAAAAGGATCAATGATGCGGCAGCCCAAGTCACAAAGCAAACATACCCTCCCTTTAACGTCAAGAAGGTTGATGACAATAAGTATGTCGTCGAACTTGCCGTTGCCGGTTTCGAAAAAACAGATATCGAAATCGAGGTCAAAGATTCTATTCTCACCATCAAGTCAGATGTAAAATCGAAAGAGCAAGAGGGTGAAGAGTGGATTCATCGTGGTATTGGTTTGCGAAACTTCACACGTCAATTTACCCTTGCTGATACCGTTGAAGTACAAAGCGCTGAGATGGTAAATGGTATGCTCAAAATCTGGTTAGAGAACTTCATTCCAGAAGAGCAAAAGCCAAAGAAGGTTAAAATTGATTAAAGTTTTATTACAATCATGATTTTATCATTAAATAGTCGTGAGAGGTAGGTCTCTCACGACTTTATTAAGTGGAGAAAAATATATGAAAAAACTAATAATGCTTGCCACGATGGCAGCGATTTCTATTCCTTCAATTGCTTTTGCTCGTGATCAAATACGAATTGTAGGATCTTCTACAGTTTATCCTTTTGCCACAGTAACAGCAGAGACGCTTTCAAAAACAGCGTCTTTTAAAGCACCAGTTATTGAGTCTACTGGCACTGGTGGTGGTATGAAGTTATTTTGTGCTGGTATTGGCGTTGAGCACCCAGATGCTACAAATGCTTCAAGAGCAATTAAGAAGAGTGAAGCCGAACAATGTATTAAAAATGGCGTGACGCCGATTGAAGTGATCGTTGGATATGATGGTATTGCTATTGCTAATACTAAACAACACCCACAGTATCGTCTAACATCAAAGCAGTTATTCTTGGCACTTGCCAAACAAATACCAGATGGCAATGGTGGATATAAACCAAATCCATATAGGGTGTGGAGCGATATTGATCCATCGCTACCGAATGAAAAGATTGAAGTGTTAGGCCCACCTCCAACATCAGGTACCCGCGATGCTTTCTTAGAACTTGTTATGGAGAAAGGCGCAAAGACTTTTCCTCAACTTGCAGAACTTCGAAAGTCTAATAAGAAAGCATTCAAAGCAGCAGCACACTCAATTCGTGAAGATGGCGCTTTTATCGAAGCCGGCGAAAATGACAATCTAATCGTCCAGAAATTACAAGCAAATCCAGCATCAATTGGTATCTTTGGGTTTTCTTTTCTTGATCAAAATAGAGATGTTGTTCAAGGATCGTTTATCGACGGCGCAGAACCTTCTTTTGAATCGATTGCTGACGGCACATATGGTGTATCTCGTCCACTATTCTTCTATGTAAAGAAGGAGCATGTGAAAGTGATACCCGGTATTAAGGAATATGTTGAATTATTTTTGTCTGAAAAAATGAGTGGTAATGAGGGCTATTTAGTTGATAAAGGTCTTATCCCTTTACCTGACAAGGTAAGAATCGAAAATCGTCAAAACGTGTTATCACAAATAGGAGACTAAATGGTAGTACTCGTATGTGGCGGGAGAGACAATTCAAGTCTCTCCCGTGTTGATATTGTTTTACGAACTATGAATATCAAATTGCTTGTTACTGGAGACAGCAGAGGGTATGATAGTCTTGCTGAACAATGGGCAAGAATGAATAATATTCCGTGTAAAGTTTATAAGACTGATTATAATAAATATGGTAAGAGAGCAGGATATAAACGTAATGTAGCCATGTTCGATGAAAATGATATTGATACAGTAGTTGCTTTTCCAGGAGGTGAAGGTACTGATATCATAATATCTATTGCTAAATCTGCTAAAATTCCAATTATAAGGGTGTAAAATATGTCAGAAAGATATCCAGATATTACGGCAGAAGAGATTGCTCATCACTATAGATCAGCAATGGATTCTGTAACTATTATCAATCAAGTGATTGCAAATCCTGAAGAATATAAGAATGATGAAACAATTTTAAGTCGTAATATTAACCATCTGAATGTAATACTTGATATGGACTATTGGACAACAGAAGACCTTACTCCATTTCAAAATGCTGTTGCTGTTGATACATCTGCCTTTGATGCTCTTGTATCAGGCTAATTAAATGACCAACGATGACTGGGATTTCGGTTTTACTGCTGTAAATGAAGATGAACTTGAAACAGTACAGAAACTGGAACAAGAAAAAAGTGTTGCTTCAGACGAAGTTTTGGGTTTACAAGACCGATTAGATGCGCTATACTCCGCAATAATGCCTTTACTGAATAATCTTGCCTCTAATCCAGAGAAAAGTTATATATATTGGCCAAATCGTCTGGAAAAGATTGAGACGTTTCGTGATAAACTAACAGAACTTTACAAAGGATAGATTATGAGTTTAATCGACAAATTGACAAAGAATAGTACAGTAAAACTTACTAGCACTCTCTCTAACTCAAAAGTGTATGGTAAGAAAGATATGGTACCCACACAGGTGCCGATGATTAATGTGGCATTATCTGGACGAGTCGATGGTGGTTTGACTCCTGGTCTGACTGTCTTGGCTGGTCCATCAAAGCATTTTAAAACAGCGTTTTCTCTACTCATGGCAGGCGCTTATCTAAAGAAGTACGAAGATGGTGTAATCCTATTCTATGATTCTGAATTTGGTACTCCACAATCATATTTTGAGTCTTTTGGTATTGATATGAATCGTGTTGTTCATACACCAATCACTGATGTAGAACAACTCAAGTTTGACATTATGAAACAACTTGAAAATATTGAACGTGGTGAGCGTGTTTGTATCATCGTTGATTCAGTAGGAAATCTAGCATCAAAGAAAGAGGTTGAAGATGCTATGAACGAGAAATCGGTAGCCGATATGTCTCGTGCTAAACAGATGAAGTCTCTCTTTCGTATGGTGACGCCACATCTCACACTCAAAGATATTCCACTGATTGCTGTCAATCACGTCTATATGGAAATCGGTATGTTCCCGAAAGCGATTGTTTCTGGTGGCACAGGAATTTATTATTCCGCCGACAACATCTGGATCATTGGACGGCGTCAAGAAAAAGATGGTTCTGATATTGCTGGGTATCACTTTCTAATCAATGTAGAGAAGTCTCGGTATGTTAGAGAGAAATCTTCTATTCCGATTACTGTTACATGGCAAGGTGGTATCAACAAGTGGTCTGGTTTGATGGATCTAGCACTTGAAGCAAACTATCTTGCAAAACCTTCAAATGGATGGTATCAACTAGTTGATCGCGAGACTGGTGAACTAGTTGGTGATAAGATGAGAGCAAAAGATATACAAGATAACGGAAAATTCTGGACGAAACTATTTGACGAAACAGATTTTTCAGAGTATATTAAGAAGCGCTATACAGTTGGTGAAACTACAATGTTTGCCGATGAATCACAGGAACAACTAATGGATGCCTGAAATACAAACGCTAGATTCCCCAAATGACGCAGGAGCAGTAGTTACGGTGACAAGTATCACAACTGTCTTTGCTCTTGGTAAAACTGTAGCGACCGATGACGATCCAGTTGCAGGTCATGGGCTTGGCTCTCACGCTGGACCAGTAACAAAGAACGGAAGTTCAACAGTTTTTGCTGAAGGAGAACCTATTAATAGAAAAGGGGATGCCGATAGTTGTGGCCACGCCAGAGATGGTGCGTCCACAGTTTATGTGGGCTGAGGTATTGCTAATCCATTCTAATGATTTAAAGGAGACTTTATATGATTGAATCCCTGATCCTAGGGAGTTTGTTGAATAATGAAGAGTTTGCAAGAAAAGTTTTACCGTTTTTACAAGAAGAATATTTTGAAAGTTTTGAAACCAAATTAATCTATCGCTCTACGAGTGATTATGTAAAGAAATACAATAACATTCCATCAAAAGACGCTCTCCAATACGCAATCGAAGAATCGCGTAGTATTTCAGAAGAACAGTTCAAGACTGTAACTGAAACTATCAACAGTCTATCATACGACACAAAGAATGATGAGCAATGGCTTGTGGACAAGACCGAAAAGTTTTGTCAAGACCGTGCTTTGTATAATGCTATTCGTACATCTATCTCTGCCATGGACGATAAAAATAGCAAGATAGAAAAGGGTGCTATACCAAAGATTCTTCAAGATGCTTTGGGTGTATCATTTGATAATAGTGTTGGTCACGATTTCTTAGAGAATGTCGATGAACGATACGAGTTCTACCATCGGAAAGAAGCAAGAATTGAGTTTGATATTGACTTGTTGAATACAGTCACAAAAGGTGGTCTTCCTCGTAAGTCTTTGAATATTATTTTGGCGGGTACCGGCGTTGGCAAATCTCTCGCTATGTGCCATTTCGCTGCCACGAATCTGATGCATGGCAAGAATGTTCTTTACATCACTCTTGAAATGGCAGAAGAGCGTATTGCAGAACGGATTGATGCAAATCTTCTTGATTCGTCTATCGATCAAATTCATGAGATGCCTAAAGATGTTTTTGAAAAGAAAATCAATCGTTTGAAAACTAAAACACCAGGCAAGTTGATTGTCAAGGAATATCCAACGGCTTCTGCTGGATCAGCGCACTTTCGACATTTATTGAATGAACTTAAATTGAAGAAGAACTTCACACCAGATATTATTTATGTTGACTATCTGAATATCTGTATGAGTTCAAGGCTCAAGAATGGCTCTAATGTAAATACTTATATGTATGTTAAAGCAATCGCAGAAGAACTTCGTGGTCTAGCAGTAGAGTTTGACGTGCCTCTAGTATCGGCAACGCAGACAACTCGCTCTGGTTTTGCAAGTTCGGACATTGACCTTACTGATACCTCTGAATCGTTTGGTTTACCAGCAACTGCTGACTTTATGATTGCTCTTATCTCTACTGAAGAACTAGAGGGACTAGGTCAGATTATGGTCAAACAACTGAAAAATCGTTGGGGTGATCCAAACAAGAATAAAAGATTTGTGGTTGGTATTGATAGGTCTAGGATGCGCTTCTATAATACCGAACAGTCTGCTCAGGATGGTATCGTAGACGATACCCCTTAATGTCTAACAGCCCGTTTGGTCAACGATGGGATGAGGAAGAGAAAGACGCCACTCTTCCGAAGAAGTTTGGTAAAAATATGTGGAAAGGATTTGCTTAATGTCGTGTAAAGTTGTGAAAAATGACAACAAATATGTTATCGTTGAAAATGATGAGGTGATCGTCAACTCATATAAGAACCAATCAGAAGCAAATAAAGTCTGTAGAGGATTAAATCTTGGTAAAGGATTTAATGGTGATACTCCAATTTTCTTTGGAAATATGTTGACAACCATCACGTGATAATCTATATTGTTATGTATGAGACACAGTGATGTATTTAACATATTGAAGCCTATTGCCGAGAATCTGTCTGATAGACGTTTTCGGCATGTGGCTGCAATCGTCTATCGCAATAAGATTATTGCGTTGGGTCACAGCCACAAAAAATCTCACCCATTCCAATCAAAATACGGTAAGAACGAGGAAGCGATATACTGGCACGCAGAAACTCACGCCATCTTCAACGCTCTTAAAACCGTGGATAGCGACATACTCAAAAAGTGTCGTCTATATGTATGTCGCGTTAAGAACGACAAGGCCGAGAGATTGATGTTTGGGCTCTCTAAACCGTGCGATGGTTGTCAGGAATGTATCGTCGACCATCAAATTCCTACGGTGATCTATACGCTTGACGGTAAATTCGGTAAACACCACTATGCTGTTGATGAACCTGAGTGATTTTTTTTCAAAAAGTTAAAAAAAATGCTTGACAAACCCCTTGTGAGTGCTTATATTAATAATATGAAAACGAAAGGGAACACAGAGATGCTTATGACTTTTACCCCCTATACCGAGTTTGATGCTAAAGCCATCGATATCATTCAAGCATGGATGGCTACAAACGCCTCCAAAGAGGTTGATATTGTTCTCAACACGAACAACATGTTCGAACTGTGGATTGAATCAAACTTCGAGAATACCTTCTCCACCTTTGAGGAAGCAGTACGCCACGCAGAAGCGTTAGTTCCGTTCAAAATTAAATGGGAAGACTAAGATGCAAGTAGGTGATAAAATTACCCTCAGAGGTAAGAGTAAACACGGTAAGAACCGTATCCAGCAGTTTGGTACTGAGTTCTGGGTTAGTGAGATTCGTGATCATATTCACACTGCTAAACATTCGAGTGTATCTGGACCTTTCGCAATGGTGTTTAGCCCTACAGGCGACAACCGTTGGATTGCTGTTAAAAACGATCCAGATTTTGAGGTATTAAACCAATGATATATTTCTTATATCACGAACATAATAAAACCCGCCTCTTTGAAGCGGGTTTTATTTTTGCGGGACTCGTGTTGTCGAGCAGAACCCCACTGGCACTTTTGTGCGACCTCGACTGTTCCTTCGTTTGGATATATTGAATCCTAACACTTGCCTCTTGTACTCCCTTGAGTTACACTAACACGCACCCTTACGTGCTATTTATACATAAAATACCTTTTGAGATGAAAAAAATTAAAATATTTTTATAGAACTTTTAAATCCAAAGCGATAGTCGTTTTCTTTATCTTTAGCCGATTCTATTTCTGTAAACGGCGTTAGTTCAAATTCATCAAATAGTTTAAATGTATATCTTAGACCTACAGTGTTGCTGTTAATCGTATATTGAGAGATGTTTAACTGTGATTGAAAATATCCTGATAAACCATAAGCCTCTACAACTACTTCTGGTTCCGATCCAAACTCTTCATTAGCGACAGAGAAGAAAATCTCGTTGTTCACTTTCATAGAGAATGGTACTACCGATTCCTCAGCATGAGCGATAGATGATCCTAAAAACATCATAACAACGGCAGCAATCTTTTTCATTTAACTCTCCTATTTTGATAATGGATTGTCCAATGCTTCTTGGAGTTTCTTATTTAACGACTCCTCAAGTTTAAGCATTTTACTATCAATTCTATCTTCTGTTGTCCTCATCGTATCTCTGGCGTCTTTCTCAGACTCACGTGCAAGTTGGCTTACTTCTCTTAATGATTTATCTATATCGGTTTGTATCTCTTTGACTCTACGAGAAGTGTCTTCCGTTACCTTTTCAATACGAATAATATCGCCTTTGAGACCGTTCTTAATGTCTCTTGTATAATCTATAGCCTCGTTTAACTTTGTCTGTACAAGTTTATTTTCTGCTTGGATAGCGTCTATGTCGATATTCTGAATAATCTCTTTCATATCCATATAGTCTTTATAAAAAATAAACCCTCCCCATAAAGCACCACCAAGTGTGGAGATTGCTGTGAATATCATAGCCATCTTACCACCCTTGAAAGTCATACCTCCAAATTCAAACTCAGCCATAAAACACCCCTAATTCTGAAACTGTAATGCTTTTAGTTGTTGTATCTCTTTTTCAAGTCGCATCACTTCTAGTCTCTTCTTAGTCAGTTCTAACTGATATAGTGTATCACAATTAATTCTTGATTTGGGTCTAGCGCCTAATGGTATAATGATACGAGCATAAACACCAACATCAGGACCATTATTACTATTAAATCCAGAACTTAATGGATTATCATTATTCTGATTCATAATACCAGTAACACCAAACTCTAGATTAGTTGCTGAACCAATTGCGTTTTGACAATCCAAATCACCTGCTCTAAATCTATCCTGAGCATACGATCCGGGAAGTTGAGGAATAGTTAGGTTCAAACTACTTGAACCCTCTGCTAACGCTTGTGCACTAATCATAAAAATAACTAAAGCATATATGTATTTCATTGTTTCACCTTTGAGCATATTCGTGAAGCCACAACAGTTGTTCGTTTATCTTTTAATAATTTAGAAGTAGTACAAACATAAGTTATAATCGAAAGGTCTCTCTCCCTAAAATAAATCGTTACATTTTTCTTGTGTAAATACTTAACTTGAAATACTCTTTCAAGTGCAGCAAATGGCGCTCTTTTCCAATTACTATCAAATACGCTCAATTCATAATACTCAACATCGTCTCTTCTGTTGAAGATAGTGATAACAGTTTCGTGTACACTATCAGCAACAGAAGGTTTAGTTGTTAGATATGTTGGAGTCATTTCATGACTATATCCAACAGAACACATTAATGTGATAATAACAAAAATAATATACCTCATCTTATTTTGCTATACACTCCGCAGTAGCAATGGCAGTATAGTTACCAGCAGGGAATGCTTTATTTACACCATAATCTGCCTGTGAAGATACTCTAAACCAAGTAGTACCAGCAACAGTTAAGTCATACTCGTGTACATTATCATATGTTACTTTGTCGTTATCATATCCAGACATACCAGCATCAGATACAGAAGACACTTCCACATCACCAGTCCATGTAACAGTATCTGCTAGAGATGGGCTGGACGAAAATGAGTTTGGGTATGTAATCTTACCAGTGTAATAATCAGCAGCAGCAACATCAAATCGAATGATGGGTTGAACACCACCATCCGCTGCTGCGGTACTCAGAACGCTTGGAGATGGAGAACCATAAATTCCTTGATGGTCTGTAAAGATAGAACATTTTGGTTGTACAATTCCTGTAATCAAAGTATCTTCAGCAATTGCTGCTGTTGACAACATAGCGAATACTCCAAAAATAGAAATTGTTCTTTTAAACATTTACTTATTTTCCTTTGTAACTCGTTCGTATTGTGAACGTTTAATTGTATCGAATTTCTCATCTGTAGCAAAACTTCTAAATGCTCTTCTGTTATCAGGTAGTGTTGCGTCTTTGAGTTCGATTGTTTCATCATACGATTTGCCATCAATCTTTACTTCGTAGTAAGTATTGAACTGAGGGACTTGGGCTAGTTGTTCAAATAATATTGCAATTCTATTGGCGTTAGCGAACAATACACTATTTACCTTTGCTAACTTCTTTCGCTTATCTTCATCATCTAATTCGCTATCGTTATCTTCTCTTTCCTCTTCTTCTGTGTCTGTTTCCTTTGCTAGATAATCCTTTACATTATCATATGGATCTTCAGTTACTGGTACTTTCAATAGTTTATCCTGTGGGCATTCAGGATTTGCTAATGGATCAGTACAATCATCAAAGGTATAACCATACTTTACATTAGCATCAACAACCTCACCAGTACCAGTTGTCTCTATTGAACCATCACCCCAATACACTCTAGGAATATTAGCAACCGGTTTTGATTTCACAATCGTATTACCAGGCTTACCAGACCAATCATCAGTCTCTGAAAATATTTTACCTGTGCCTTTAGCATTATCATTTGATATAGTAACTGTAAAATCATCTTCAGTAACTTTATTCACGCTATAGTTATATAGTATTCTATTAACAATCAAACCAGTTTCTTTTGGTAATACGTTATCCATATTCCATCTATTTGTACTGGTCACGGCATTACTGGTAGTACCGCTTACAGTGTCAGAGTAAGCTGAGAACGGCAAACAAACCAATAACGAGAGCACCACCAATAAGTGTAATCGTGTTATCGTCATCTAACATATTCCTAATACTATCTTCTTTTGGCTTCTTTGCGGCATTTTCTTCCCATGCTGCTTTTGCTTCTTGACCAATCAATCCATCATATGGACATGGCGTGCCAGCATTCAACATAGCATCAAAGACTCGTTTATCTTGACACATAACAGATACTGCTGCTACTTTCATACCCATATCATATAATGTCTTAGCATTCTTTAACTTTTCACAGTTCATATCACGAACTGTCTTACCAGCAGACAAACCAAGTATCTGAGTTTGTACTGCTCCTGCAACACCTACAGTACACAAATCAGAGTTTGATGTATTGATATTAGGTGAAATAGCAGACGCTGGTGGTGATTCTACTTTAGTGTTCGAGTCAATCTTACTTTTGCTATCTGTAATAATAGTGTCAACTGTCTGGGCATTTGCATGGGTATATGTAAGCGCCACCACAATCATTGACACAACAAATAAAAATCTAGTCATTCGCTCAATCCCGTTATAAATTATACAAAATCATTTTCAGTTATTTATAAAAAAGTGATTGACAGTAACAGAGATATAACATATGATGATTTTATCAACTATGAAAGGAGTATGTTATGAAGACTTATAAAATTGAACAGGCACAATACAATCTGAAGTGGCACAAGGATGAAGAGACGCTTGAAAAGTTTGAACTGAATTCAGTACCAAACAAGTTTGCTTGGTATAACTCAACTCCTTCTTGTTTTCACATTAGTATCTACAACGACGATAAACGAGTGGCGTTCTATACCAGGAATTCGTATAAAGAAGCTGTTAGTGTTGGCGAAGAAATATGTTGTATAAATAATGAATAAAAATCAATTCATGAGGTACCCATGAAAAAGTTTATTCATTTTATACGAGAAGATAGTATGGCAGTAACAATACAAGAAGCTCTAAAACAAAAAACACGAAACACTCTTGTATCTGACATAAATGAGTTATTGGTAGGATATTTTCTCAATAATGAAAGATGGTATAATTCTGAAGCCAGAGAAAAATACAATCAAAGATCAAGACAAGTAAGTTCAGAAGATTTGGATAGAGCTACAGAACACGCCAGAGTTATGGCTAAAGCGTTTTTAAAATATGCTAAAGAGAAAAACTATTCAAACATAACGAATGTTTATTGGACAGCCCGTGCTGGTTCAATGACCGAATTAATAGGTGTAGAAGTCGATCAAACAAAAAATCCAACAGACACACTAATTAAATTTTCTTCCGGTCCTTCTGATGGTTGGTTAGGTCTTTCTGCCAAGTCAACTAAAGGTAGAGGAGAAATAGGATTCAAAAATCCTGGAGTTGGAACAATAGATAGAGTTTTGAATATTTCTATAACTAAATTCTATAACGATGAACTAGAAAAAATAATTTCTAAATTAGATTTACCAAAGAGTGCCACTGAAAGAAAAAAATACATTAGAGACAATCCAGAAATCAAAAAGCAAACAGAAGTGCTTGGTTCTAAATTGTTAAGCAAAATGAGAGATATCTTATTACAAAAATTACAATCTATGGACAATAAAGATTTGTTTGAGTACTTCATGGAATACTGGTTAAACGCTAATATTATGTATCCTCCATATGTTAAAATTACTGGTAAGGGAACAAAACCTCCTTATACGGCAACAGTTATGGAACCAACAAAAAATGAAAAAAATGATGCCCTTGCAACACTAGATTTTAAATTAGAAATTGCTGGAAATGAATCAATTGGTGTTAGAGCAAAAGGCAAAAAGATTTTTAAAATGAGATTTAAATTCGAATCTGAAAAATTAGCATCTTCAGTAAAAATGTCTGGAGAATCTTGGTAAAATGCTAAAACTATCTTCATACCTCACAGAACAAAAGAACACTCATATGGAACATATTGAGGACAACGTTCTCAACGGTGGTGTAGATGGCGCAAGACAATCTATCAATTTTCTTCGTGCTCTTCGTGATATGTTAGCTGGTAATTCAAAATCATCTATTGATGCAACCGTGAAGTGGGACGGAGCTCCCGCTATTTTTGCAGGGATTGATCCAAATGATGGAAAGTTTTTTGTTGCCAAGAAAGGCATTTTTAACAAGAATCCTAAAGTCTACAAAACAGACAGTGATATTGATTCAGATACATCTGGAGACCTTGCTGTTAAACTTAAAACAGCGCTACAATATTTTTCAAAACTTGGAATTACTGGAGTCGTTCAAGGTGACCTTCTCTTCACGCAAGGAGATACGAAAGAAATTGAATATGATGGCGAGCAGTATATTACTTTTCATCCTAATACCATTGTTTATGCTGTACCTAAAAACTCTGTTCTGGGCCGTAAGATCGCAAGAGCCAGGATCGGCGTCGTATGGCATACTACATACACGGGCAATGACTTTGAGACAATGCGGGCAACTTTTGCGAAGTCGATTGCACCTTCTCTAAAAGACAGTCCTGATGTTTTCTTTACTGATGCTGTCTATCGTGATATATCCGGTAAAGCAACAATGACTGAAGCAGAGTCCGCTGAAATCACAAAGATTCTATCTGACGCGGGTAAAATCTTTCGCCAGATAGACCGAGACACACTCAATGGTATCTCAGATAACGATGAACTCCTTATGAGAACAAAGACTTTTCTCAACACAAAGGTTCGTCAAGGTGTTCGTGTAAAAAACACATCAAAGTTGGCAGATGAATTAATTAAGTATCTGATGGACTATTTTAGTAAAGAAGAAGCAAGTAAAAAAACAGAACGAGGTAAGAGTACAGTTCGTGGTCGTCAATCTTCTGTAATGAACTACTTTGCAAAGACCGATAAGAATAAAGTCAAGTTGATATTTGACCTGATGAATAAACTTGTTGACGCAAAGGAAATCATCATCAAGAAGATGGACCAAGCAAAGACAATCAACACTCTTCTATCCACAAAGGACGGATATAAAGTCACTGGCCAGGAGGGATTTGTTGCTGTGGATAGAATAAAAGGCAATGCTGTAAAACTTGTTGATAGACTACAGTTCTCACACGCCAACTTCTCACCAGATATTCAAAAGGGTTGGCAGAAATGACAGTGTGTCACATTGTATAAATAATACTATGAGATATACGAAAAACGACTATCTCATATTACGCATTTTATGATATATACTAACGAGAGATGCCGAAAGGGTCTCTCGTTATTTTTCTTTGTTAGGAGTATTATAAATGCGTAAATATCTAAATCGTCAATTCAACAAATGGATGTTAAATCGTCAAATTCACGTTTGTGGCGATATTCTATCTCGCCATAGTGTCTATCTAGGCCCAGAACATGAGAAAGAGGTTCGTGCCATTTACTCTCGCTTAGTTGCAGAGAGAGGTAATCTATACTCATAAAATTTAGTGTTCATGTTGTCATAAATAGAGTTGATGCGA
>Ga0099848_1000725_pt1 | contig 15387 bp, 21 predicted proteins | sample CB_VirMetaG_3_FD_78179 | JGI IMG/M metagenome (GOLD analysis project Ga0099848, IMG submission 78179) | Freshwater to marine saline gradient viral communities from Chesapeake Bay - CB_1508_1S Viral MetaG | ecosystem: Environmental > Aquatic > Marine > Coastal | place: USA: Chesapeake Bay...
ATAATTCATTCTGATTATGTTATTAATATGTGTTATGGTTGTGGTTTTACAACTAATACTTTAATGACTGATGAAAGTGAATTTTTAGAAGAACAAGTTGAAGTATTACCTGAATTATATAAAGATCTTCTTTATAAGGATTATGAAAATAAGTATTGGATGCCTTCCACTATTAATGTGCCTGATAAAGGTATGATTTTCATCAATGGTAAATCTACTGAAAACTGGAAATGGACCGCTGTTAAAGCTATTGAAATACTTGAAGAAGAAAAATCTAAGTTTCCTGAAGGTAATACTCATAAGATGGATATGGGTAATGCTAAAGAGTTTGAAGAAAAAGATTTTATGGATGCCTTAAGTTACATTGGCCTTTTACCTTAAATTTATTATATTTAGGTAATAATGAAAATTAGTTATGGAATCACTGTATGTGATGAATATGAAGAAATAGTTCGGTTAATTGATTTTCTTCATGAACGTAAACATCCCGAAGATGAGATTTGTGTTTTATTAGACAAACCAAAAGCGTCTCCTATTCTACTTGATAGGTTATATAGATACTCATCTGCTAATTGGATTCTTTTAAAAGAAAGTACCTTTCAAGGACACTTCGCTGATTGGAAAAATGAACTAACTAGAATGTGTTCTGGTGATTATATTTTTCAAATTGACGCTGATGAAGTGCCTAATGAATATTTAATGGAATCCCTACATGAGATATTAGAGGCTAATCTTGAAGTTGAAATATACCAAGTACCCAGAGTTAATACTGTTGAGGGTTTAACTCAAGAACATATTAATAGATGGGGATGGAATGTCAATGAAAAAGGATGGGTTAATTTTCCTGACTATCAATGGCGTATCTATAAAAACATTCCTGAAATAAAATGGAAAAATAAAGTCCATGAAATTTTAGAAGGATATAAAACAGTAGCTTTGATTCCATCATATGAAGACCTATCTTTATATCATCCTAAAACTATAGAAAGACAAGAAAAACAAAATAACTATTATAACACACTATGAGTGAAAGAAAATATCTACCAACATTAAGTGAATTGATTGATCGTTTATCAATCACACAATTAAAAGAAGTGTTTATTACAGAACATAAAACAGAATATGCAGCTGAGATAGCTGATATAGTTCATGATATTCAATTACATTTAAATGAATGTAAAGAACCAATCACTGCTGAAACAATTCGCGCTATTATAGTTTTATCGCAAATGAATCTTCATATTTGGCATAATGAATCAAATGTTAGAAGTGGAAAATCAGGCCCAAATGCTTTAGCTTTAACCCATGGGTTAAATGGTATCCGTAATACAGCTAAAAATCAAATTCAAGAAATAATGGGAGGTCGTAAAGATTATAAAATTGATTGTTTAGCAGCTGATTTTAAAGATTGGGAAATTAGTTGGAAATGAATAATAAAAAGTTTATAAATTTAAACTCAACTGTTAATAAACAAGGAAAAACAGTTACTCAAATAATCCATTTTAAAGATGGAATAAAAAGAACATTCACCGGAATAATATCTGAATCTATAACTCAAGGACAATTTACTAAGTTTTTTAAAACTGATGGAAGTATGGTTATGATTAATGATAATAATGTTTTATGTATAGAAATTTTTAAAGAAAATTAATATGGCGACTGGGGTTTATAAAGTAACAGAAGATTTTGAAAAAGCATTAGCTAATTATACTGGAGCTTCATACGCTGTGACTGTGGATAACCAATCTAATGCTTTATTTTTAGCGTTAATGTATGAAAAAGTTTGTGGATTAGAAATAGAGATCCCATCTAGAACATACCCATCAGTACCATGTGAGATAATACATGCTGGGGCTAAAGTTAAGTTTACACCTGTAGAAGGAACTACTTTAAAAGGGGCATATCAACTAAAACCAACTAATGTTTGGGACGCTGCTCTCTCATTTACAGCAGACATGTATAAACCCGGAACCCATATGTGTGTGTCTTTTACAGGCCCTTATAAACATTTTAAATTAAGTAAAGGTGGAGCAATTTTAACAGATAGTGAAGATGCTTATAAATGGTTTAAACGAGCCCGATACTCAGGAAGAAATGAGTGCTCATATCATGATGATAATTTAGATATGTTAGGGTGGAATTTTTATATGATGCCTGAGTTAGCAGCCCGTGGATTACTATTAATGAGCCAGTTTTATAACACTGATGGAACTAAAAAACATAATGCTGACTTAGAATTGCCATACCCAGATTTATCTAAATTTGAGGTTTATACAAAATGAGACATAAAGTAGTTATACAAGTTTTCCCTATGGTAAATGAAATAGATTACCTAGAAAGAACTTTATTATTACTTAAACAAGCATCAATTTATATTGATAAAGAAAAATTTCATATTATATTAGATATAACTTTACCAGTATCAGATTATCTAACTGATTGGGATAATTCTATCTTAAAACAAGATTATTTTATTAATAAATTTAAAAATCTTGAAAAGTATGCTAATTGGTGTGATGAATATTATTTTAACATAGATGATAAAGTAAAAGGATGTGTTGACTGTTGTATAAACAATATCTACAAATATTCAGAAGTAGATGATATGATATGGCTAGATATAGATATTATATTTAATCCTTTTACTTTAAATTTAATTTTAGAATCATCCCTAGAAATCAAACCAAAACAATCAAACTATATTATCACCCCAGAATATGTTAAATTGTGGGATAACAGTTGGAATATATTAGTTAATGATAATTTTATAAATGAGTCTTATGGATATGAAAAAATTAATGATCCTATAATTGATACCACCATAATATGTGAAGATATAAGTTTAGAATCTTTAACAACATATAAATGGGGAGGTGCTTGGTTTACTTTATATTCTAAAAAACTACTTGATTATATTCAATTTCCTAAAGATATAGAAGGATATAGCCCTATAGACACATTTATAATGAAATGTTGTAAATATATTCCTAATGTTACTCAATATAAAATGAAAAATCTTGTAGTAGCTGAGGATTATAGATATCTTGATAGAACTTTATATAATAATTATTTAAAATCTATTAATAGAAAACAAGATTTATTTCAAATAGGATGGGATAAGATGATTAATCATTTACAAAATAATATACTTAAAAGATGAAACGGGCATTAATAGGGGCTGGTGGGCATGCTCAAGAAGTAAGAGCCCATATTGGTGATTTCACTATGAAATGTTTTGTAGATGATATCTATTGGAAACCAAATAAAGATTACACATTCCCATTATCTGAATTTAATCCTACAGAATATGAAGTATTAGTAGCTGTAGGAAATAGTAAAGATAGATATGATATAGTTAATAAACTCCCTAAAGAAACTAAATATTTTACTTACATTCACCCCTCAGCTCAATTATTATCTCCTATTTCTATAGGAGAAGGTTCATTTATAGGGGCTAATTGTGTTTTAACTTATGGTATAAAAATAGGTAAACATGCTGTGTTAAATAGAGCAGTCCATATAGGACATGATTGTATTATTGGTGATTATTTTAGTGCTATGCCTGGATCCATAATATCAGGTAACGTAACAATATATGATTGTGTATATTTAGGGACTAATTCATCAATCAAAGAAAAACTAGTTATCCATAACTTAACTACCATAGGACTAAACTCAGGAGTAGTAAAAAATATTAAAGAACCAGGAACATATGTTGGAACCCCAGCTAAAAAATTAAAATAATGAAAATATTCTCAAATTTTATATCTGAAGATGATCCTATATATGATGGTTTAAAACAAATAGATAAATTAATAACATTTTTTTATGATTATATTCCCCAAAGTATAGATCAATTAAATATTAATCAATACAATTTTATTATGCTCCATGAGCCAAATGAATTTTTTGGGATGCATAGTTGGGTATTAAATAATTATCATTTATTTACTGGTATATTAACATGGAATGATGAAATTTTAGATAAATGTGAGAATGCTACCTTATTTCATCATAGTTGTAACCATTTAGACCCTAATTATATTAATTCTTTTAAATCTAAAACTAAAAATTTTGAAATTAGTTTCCTTTCAGGAACTAAAGATTTAGTTGAAGGTCATAAATTAAGACAATCTATTTATAATTTAGAAGATCAAATCAATATACCTAAAAAATGGTTTAAAGTTTTAGATGATTTTGATCAAAAAAATTTTGAATTAACAGGGATAGGTCGTCCTACAAATGCTAAATCTCAAGCTAAAGGAAAACAAATATTATATAATAATTCAATGTTTAACATAGCTATAGAAAACATTAAAACTGATAACTGGTTTACAGAAAAAATAAGTGATGCCTTTAACACTAAAACTGTTCCAATATATTGGGGGTGTGAAAATATATCTAATTTTGGATATAATGAAAAAGGTATAATTAGATTTAATTCTTTAGAAGAATTAATTTATATTATTAATAATTTAACAGAAGAAAAATATTATAAAATGAAACCATATATAGATCATAACTATGAAGTGGCTAAAAGTGAATTAAAACTCAAACCAAAACTTGAAATGTTTTTTCAAGAATTAATAAAAATAAATAATATATAATGAAAAATAAAAATATATTAGTAGTGTATAACATATGTGGTATTAAGTTTGATAATATTACAATGTGGGTAAATCATCTTAATGATATTATTAACCAAGACTATCCAAATTATAAAATAGTAATATCTGGTTGTAAAATTTCTGAAAAAAGTAAACAAACTCTTATTGAATTTAAAAATAAATATGATAATATAATAATAAATTGGATAGATGAAATATTACCTATTAGTGTTACTTTTAATCAAACTGTAAGAGTTTGTATAAAAGAATTTGGACCCTTTGATAGTTATTTTTATGTAGCTTCTGATGTTAAATTTGGTGATGATAAAAAAGTAATTACAAAAATGGTAACCGCACATTTTGAAAATAATAGTGCTATTACTTCAGCTATGGTAGATAATGATCACGGTTTAGATGGCATTTATTATGATTGTTGGGATCAAGTGGATGAGATATTAAACACAGGTCATTTTTGTATTAATTTAGGTAGGGGAGCCAATATGCATGCTATGATATTTGATCATAGTATATATGAAACTTTTAACAATAAAATTATTCCTGATATATTTGCTTCTCATCATATTGAAAATACATTTATTTACATAGCGGCCTCCTTAAGTAAAAAGTTTATAATACATTGCAAAAATATAATGTTAGGTCATATAGGATTCGCTGATGGACATGCTGTTGGGTTTATGGATGAAATTAAATGGGACCATAGAGTAGCTTGGAAACATTTATTTAAATCAAAAACCTCCGCCGAAGAAAGATTACTCAGTGATGAAGCTAAAGAATGTGGGTTTGGGTATGGAGGTACAATATTATTACCTAATGAAAAAATGTATGATAAAGATGAAAATCATATTGACCCATTAAGATTACTCAACTTTCTTAAAACAGCAATTTATCTATCAGATGATGAATATAATTATGATAACATTAATTACACATTTATAAAATGATATTTCCTGAAATAAAAATATACCAACCTACTGTTTTTGAAGATTTTAGGGGTGAATTATTTACTTTCTTTAAACAAGAAGAAAATAGTTTAGTCTTTAATCATGATAAAGTATCAATTTCAAAACAATATGTTTTAAGAGGTTTACATGGTGATTCTAAATCATGGAAATTAGTTTCATGTTTAGCGGGTGAAATATACTTAGTAGTAGTTGATAACAGACCAGAGTCATCTAATTATTTAAAATGGGATTGGTTAATACTAACTTCTAAAAACAGAAAACAAGTTTTAATACCACCTATGTTTGCTAATGGGCATTTTATTTTAAGTCAAGAAGCTACATTCTTTTACAAATGGTCATACTCTGGAGAATACCCAGATGTGCGAGATCAATTTACTTTAAAATGGAATGACCCTATAATTAATATAACTTGGCCTATTTCAAATCCTATATTATCATTACGAGATAAATAAATTAATCCATGATTAAAGAAAAATTTTATGGAGAAAATATAGATGAATTATTTATATTTTTTAAAGTTAATGTTAAAGGTATTTTACATATTGGAGCTCATAAATGTGAAGAATTAGAAACATATTTAAAATATACTACAATTGATAATATACTATGGGTAGAAGCTATTGATTCTTTAATTAAAGAAAATTTAGAAAAAAATTCTAATTTAAAAATAATAAATGCTGTGGTTAGTGATGAAGATGGAAAAGATGTAGAATTTAAAATAACTAACTTTACCAATTGCTCTTCTATTTTAGATTTAGAATATCATAAAGAAATTCATCCTAATATTAAAGTAGTTAAGACTGTAAAAAAACAAACAAAAACAATTCAAACTCTTTACAAAGAAAATAATATTTCTCCTTTAAAATATAATACATTAATAATGGATATTCAAGGGGCTGAATTGTTAGCTTTAAAGGGAATGGGAGATTTATTAAATAATATTGATATTATTTATGTTGAAGTTAATGAAAAAGAATTATACAAAGGATGTTGTACTTTAGACAATTTACATAAATATCTGGTTAATTTTAATTTTGATAGGAAGTATTTAACTTTATTAAATGGATATGGAAATGCGTTTTACTTAAAAAATAAATTATGAATAACGAACAAATTAAATTTGAACTTTTAGAAAAGGGATATTTTATTATTGATAACTTTTTATCTGAAGAAATAGCTCAATCAACTTATGAGCTATTTAATCAAACATCAAAATGGGATGTAATTAACCAAGTTAGAGAAAATCATTTTGGTCATGTTTTTAAAACTAATTCCCCTTATCTTCCTAAAGAGGGAGAAACATACACAGCTCGTTTTAGCAGGTCAGAAGAATTAGAAAAAACAAATCATATACAAAAATTATTTGAAAATTATTTTATTCCTTTACTTAAAAAAGTATCACCTTTTGAAGTAACAGAATTTGATATCAGATGCTATAAACTAGATCCTTTAGACCATTATAGGGTTCATACTGATGATTATGCTGGTAAAGTTAATATTATTTATTATGTCAACAATGATTGGAAATGGGATTGAGGAGGAATACTTAATATTGTCTCTGATACTGATTATGAATTTAATAAAGCTATATTCCCTAAATTTAATAGAATTACATTATTAAATAACCAAATCTTTAGATACCCCCATTATGTAAGTTCAGTTGAGTCTTATGCTAAAAATTCTAGATACTCAATTATATCCTTTAATAAATAATTTGGAAAAACAAAATTATTTTTTTACTTTTATAAAATGAGAAGAAATTATACACCTCAAGAGCTTATTGATTTTGAAAGTAAAGTAAAAGAAGCTTATGAAGCTGGTCTAATTAAAGGCCCAGTCCATCTTTCAAAAAACAATGAAGAACAACTTATTGAATTATTTAAACAGATAAATGAAGATGATTGGGTATTCTCAGCTTGGAGAAATCATTATCATGCTTTACTTCATGGTGTTAATCCTGAATATTTGTTTGAATTAATTAGTGAAGGTAAAAGTATGGGAGTTAATAATATTAAACCCAATTTTTATGCTTCATCTATTGTAGGAGGTATTATACCTATAGCTTTAGGAGTAGCTTTATCTCTTAAACTAAAAAACTCACCCCGTAAAGTATGGTGTTTTATAGGTGATATGACAATGGAAACAGGTATATTTTGGGAAGCATATAAATACTCCCAAAATTTTAATTTACCATTACAATTTGTGATTGAAGATAATAATTTAAGTGTACATACTCCTACAAATATAGCTTGGGGTAAAAAAATGGATATACCTAAAAATGTTATTTATTATTCTTATGAAATGTCATATCCTCATCATGGGACTGGCAAGTGGGTTAATTTTTAAAATTTAAAATTATGAAATATTTTGATGAGTTAAAAAAAGCTATGGAATGGTTAGGTAATAAACCTGACACTATATTTACAGGCCAAGCTATAGGTTTTAGTGGGCATGCTATTTCAAATACAATAGCAAGTGTGTCTCAAGATAAAAGAATAGAATTACCTGTTTTTGAAGAATTGCAGTTAGGTATGGCTACAGGAATGGCTTTAGAGGGATGGATTCCTATCACTTGTTATCCTCGATTTGATTTTTTTATTTTAGGGTTGAATCAATTGGTTAATCATTTAGATAAAATGCAAGATATGTCTAAAGGTAATATGAGACCTAAAGTTATTATTAGAGTAGCTGTTGGGTCAAAAATTCCATTTAGTGCGGGCCCTCAACATACCCAAAATCATACTGAGGCTATTAAAAAAATGCTCACAGAAATTAAAGTAGTTGAACTTACAGAACCAGAGCAAATATTTGAAGCATTTAAAAATGCTTATGAACGTGAAGATGGAAAATCAACATTAATAATTGAACACTCTGAATTTTATGGTACTAAATAATTTTGATTGGCCTTTAATTAATGATAATATTTCTCAAACAGATAGAGAAATATTAGCTGATTTTTGCTTAAATGGGGAAAGATTTACAAATGGTCCTAAAGTAAAAGAATTTGAAAGTCTCTGGTCTGATTGGCTAGGGGTTAAATATAGTGTTATGGTTAATTCTGGAGCTTCAGCTAACTATATTTCAATAGCTATGGTTAAGGAATTAGTTGGTGAGGGTGAGATTATTGTCCCTCCCCTAGGGTGGGTATCTGATATATCATCTGTGGCCCAATTAGGAATGACCCCAGTGTTTGTAGATATAAGTCTTAGTAATTTAGCTATAACAGCTGAAAATATTAAACGAGCTATCACTCCTAAAACAAAAGCTATTGTGTTAGTGCATTGTTTAGGTTTTAATGGTATCAATGATCAAATTATTAAAATAGCTAAAGATAATAATTTAATTTTAATTGAAGATTGTTGTGAATCCCATGGAGCTAAATTTGATGATAAAAAAGTAGGCTCGATAGGAGATATTTCATTATTTTCATTTTATTTTGGACATCATATTACTACTATTGAAGGAGGAGTAATATGTGTTAATGATTCTAAACTTTATGATCTAGCTAAATTATTTCGTTCACATGGAATGACTAGAGAAGCATCTACTGAGTTACAAAATAATTACCAAGATAAATACCCTGAATTAAATCCACTATTCACATTTGCTGTGGCTGGGTTTAATATGAGAAGTACAGAATTAAACGCTGTATTAGGCATAGAACAAATGAAACGTTTAGATTATAATATTGATAGACGTGTTAATAATCTTAAAATTTGGTTAAAAAACTTAGACTCAAGTAAGTTTATGACTAATTTTATAACTCAAGGAAATAGTAGTTTCGCTTTGCCTTTAATTTTACAATTCTCTAATGCCAATAAATTAAAAGATGTTTGTAAAATATTAGAAAAAGAAAAAGTAGAATATAGATTAGGGACAGCTGGGGGAGGAAACCAAGCCCTTCAACCTTATTTAAAAAAATTCAACTATAAAATCAGCGATAATTTACCAGTGACTAATTATGTTCACTCAAATTCACTTTATATTGGTAATCATCCTGAATTAACAAATGAACAAATTATTAATCTCTGTAAAAAATTAAATAATGTTTAAAAATCAAAAAGTCTTAGTGACTGGTGGGGGAGGTATGATTGGCCGATCGTTAGTAAAGTTTTTATTAGAAAGAGGAGCCAAAGTAACTATAGCCGACCTAACCCAACCTTCAGACTTACCTAAAAAAGTAAAATATAAAAAAATAGATTTAAGATACTTTGACCAATGTGAAAAGATCTGTAAAGGGATGGATTATGTCTTTAATCTGGTAGGGGTTAAAGGTTCACCTAAAATGTGTGCTGAGCAACCAGCAGATTTTATGGTGCCCATGCTTCAATTTAACACCAACATGATGGAAGCGGCCCGTAGAGCAGACATCAAATGGTATTTATATACTAGTTCTGTTGGAGTTTACGCGCCTGCTGATGTGTTTAAAGAAGATGATGTATTAAATACTGTCCCGTCCCCTAATGACCGATTTGCGGGATGGGCTAAAAGAATAGGTGAAATGCAAGCTGAGGCTTATTCTATTCAATATGGATGGAATAAGATTTCTATTGTAAGACCTGCTAATGTATATGGAGCGTATGATAATTTTAATCCTGCTAATGCAATGGTTGTTCCTTCATTAATTAGAAAAGCTCAAGAAAATAATGTATTAGAAGTTTGGGGAGATGGTTCAACAATTAGAGATTTTATTCACGCTGATGATGTAGCATTAGGCATGTTGTTTGTTGTTGAAAACCAAATTACCCAACCTATAAACTTAGGCTCAGGAAAAGGTTACTCAATTAAAGAGGTAGTGGATATGATAGTTAAATACTCTAATAAACCCCTAGAAGTGAAATGGTTAACAGATAAACCTGCGGGAGATAAGATTCGCTTATTTGATATGACTAGAGCTAAATCATATGGATTTGATATCTCAGTATCATTAGAAGAAGGAATTAAAAAAACTACTGAGTGGTTTTTAAATAATAAAGAAATTTTAGATAAACGTTATAACGCTTTTATAAATCATTAATATGGAAAATAATTTTTTGAAAGATAAAATAGTAGTAGTTACTGGGGGTAGTGGTTTTATAGGTTCTCATTTTTTGCTTGAATTAATAGAAAGAGGAGCTAAAATCCGTACTCATACCCACCATTCACCTCTTCAAGTGAATAATGACCAAATTGAAATAATTGAAAATATAGATCTAACTAAATTAGAAGATTGTATTAAATTAGTAGAAGGAGCAGAATATGTAATTCATTGTGGGGGGCAAGTAGCTCATCCATCAACTGTACCTACAGATGTTCAAATATCATTAAAACAACTAACTTTAATAGGAAATGTATTAGAAGCTTGTGCTAAAACAGGGGTTAAAAGATTTTTAGATCTTAATAGTTCCACAGGATACCCTGATATTAGAAGGCCATTAGCTGAAGATGAATATTGGATTGATGAACCTTATAAATCATATTATGGATATGGATGGGCTCGTAGATATAGAGAAAAGCTTATGGAACATGTTTCAAAATTCTCTAATTTAGAAATAGCTTTAGCTAGATGCACCGCTATATTTGGTCCATATGACAATTTTGACTTAAAAACCTGCCACGTAGTCCCGGCTCTTATTAAAAGACATTTGGAAGGTGAAAATCCTTTTGTAATTTGGGGAAGCCCAGATGTAGTGAGAGATTTTTTATACGTTAAAGATGTTGTAAAAGGAGCGTTATTGATTTTAGAAAAAGGTGAATCTATGAGACCCTATAATTTAGGATACGGTGATGGAGTTACTATTGGAGATATTGTGGCTAATATTTTAAAAGTGACTAATCAAACTCCTGAAATTAAATGGGATATAACAAAACCAACAACAATACCTTTTAGAGCAGTTAATACAGAAAGAATTCAGAATGAATTAGGATTTAAACCATCCTATACTTTTGAAGAAGGAATTAAAGAAACAATTGAATGGTATTTAAATAATAAAAAATAATGAGTAGAGTTTTAATAACTGGAATTACAGGAATGGTAGGTTCTCATTTAGCTGATTACCTATTAGAAAATACAGATTGGAAGATATATGGTCTATGTAGATGGAATGATTCATTAGAAAATATTGAACATTTATCTGAAGATATTAATAAAAAAGAACGTATTGAATTAATATATGGTGATTTAAATGATTTAGCATCATTATTAGCAGTTATAAATAAATCAAAACCTGATTATGTTTTTCATTTAGCTGCTCAATCTTACCCTCAAACTAGTTTTGATTCACCAATTGAAACTCTACAAACTAATATTTTAGGAACAACAAACTTATTAGAAGCATTACGTGGGTCAAAATATAAAAATGCTATAATTCATGTTTGTGCTTCAAGTGAAGTATTTGGTAGAGTGCCCAAAGAAAAACTTCCAATTAATGAAGAATGTTCATTCCATCCTGCTTCTCCTTATGCTATATCTAAGGTTGGAACAGATTTAGTAGGTCGTTATTATGCTGAAGCATATGGAATGACAATTATGACTACACGTATGTTTACCCATACTGGCCCCAGAAGAGGTGATGTCTTTTCAGAATCAACATTTGCCAAACAAATAGCTATGATTGAGGCTGGATTACAAGAACCTAAAATATATGTTGGTAATTTAGATTCACTTAGAACATACGCTGATGTTAGAGATGCTGTTAAAGCTTATCACATGTTAGTCACAATTAACCCTAAAGGAGGGGAATATTATAATATAGGAGGAATATATACTTGTAAAATAGCAGATATGCTTAATTACTTAATAAGTAAATCTACAATATCTAATATTGAAATAATAACTGACCCTGAACGCTTAAGACCAATTGACGCGGACTTACAAATACCAGACACTACTAAATTTAAAAATCATACAGGTTGGGAACCTGAATACACATTTGAGCAAACAATGAATGATTTACTAGAGTACTGGAGAAATAAAATAAAATCAGGTCGTAAATTTTTAAAACGGTAAAAATGAATAAAATTTATGAGACATCCCCAAAGGGATACACTTATTTAGATTCTAGTTGGAATGATAAATTTAGAGAAGAAACCTTAAGACTTCTTAAAGAAAAAAATATTATAAACAAAGAAGTAAATGATTTAGAAAATATTCATAGTTATGTTATTGATAAATCTTTAATAGATTATGAATTTAATTCTGGTGTGAATGGTATTACTAAAGAACTTTATGATGTTGATAATAAATTTTTAGAACTTTATAAAGAATTTCTTAAGGACTTATATAATAAATTAGGTTATGATTTTTATTTTCAAGAATCTCCTACAATTAGAGTGCATTGTCCTGACGCTGTAAATCAACATCATTATCCTAGATATCATAGTGACTGTTTTTATGGTCACCCTCCTCAAGAAATTAATATATGGTTTTCTTTAACAAATAATAAACATTCTGGATTTTATGTTATGGATTATTCTGAAAGTAAAAAATGGTTAGATGAAGTAGATAATAATGAAGAATTATTTATTGAAAAGGCTATTAATGACAAAGATTTTAATAAAAAAGCAGATGCTTTATGTTTTGAAGTAAGAGCCAACACTAATGAAATCTTTATGTTTGACTCACTTTGCATTCACACAAACCAACCTAGGACAAAAGACTCTAGAATATCAATAGATATACGAATTAATCCTGTAGATGGTTTTGTTGATGGTTATATAGGAAAAGGAAGAATGAAAGCTGAATTTAAACCAGGAGGAAAATTTGGGTATCATAGAAAATCTATAAAAGAAATACTATGAAAATTTTAGTTATAGGAGACACATGTGTTGACATATTTAGATATGGAGAAGTAAACCGTCTAGCTCCTGAAGCACCTGTACCTATTATAAAACCAGACAAAGAAAATTCTACTCCTGGTATGGCTGGAAATGTGGTTGAAAATATTAAAGCATTAGGATATAATCCTGATTTTATTACTAATAAAGCTGAAATTAGAAAAATTAGATATGTTTGTTCTAAATATAATCATTTACTTTTAAGAGTAGATGAAAATGACAAATGTGAATCTATATCTTATGATATATTAGAAAATATAAAATGGAAAAATTATGATGCTGTTGTTATAAGTGATTATTGTAAGGGATTTCTACAAGAAAATGATATTAAATATATTTCTTTAAAACATCCTCTTACATTTTTAGATAGTAAAAAAATATTAGGAAGTTGGGCACATAATATTAGTTTTATCAAAATTAATAGTAATGAATATGAAAATACTAAAAATATCTTATTAAAAGACAAAATTTTATTTGATAAAGTTATTATGACCAGAGGAAGGTATGGGTGTGATTATAAAGGAAAAAACTATCCTACCCAAGAGGTTCCAGTAAAAGATGTCTCTGGGGCAGGAGATACATTTCTATCAGGGTTAGTAGTTGAATATGTTAAATCAAAAAACATAGAATTGGCTATTAATTTCGCTCAAGAATGTACAACCATAGTAGTTCAAAAATCTGGAGTATCAACCATATGAAAACAGCATTCATACTATACAGCCGAAATGATGGATATAAAGAAAAAGAAAGATTTTTAATCCATATAAAATCAATTCTAGAAACATTTGATGAACTTATCTATATAGATTGGAACTCAGAGACACAAAGTTTTTTATATGAAATTATTGATGATTTACCTAAAACAGGTAAAATTAAACATTTTATAATATCTCCATATTACCATAAATTACTTACTAATAATGATCCTGATGTACAACAATGTAATAATGTTTTAGCAGTTAATTTAGCTTTAAGACGAACAGATGCTGATTGGGTTGTTATAGGAAATATAGATATTATTCCACCTTCTAAAGAAGATTTTAATGAATTTTTATCTAAAGCTAACCCTAATACTTTTTATACTTTTAGTAGAAGAGACATAAATTATGATGATGTTATTAAAAATAAACATAATATAGCTAAATATAGAGAATATCTAAACCAGACCACTGAACCCAGATACTTCCCAGCCATGGTTACTCCTAATGATAGATATAGCATTATCAATTGTTGTGGAGATTTTCAATTAGCTAGTAAAAAAGTATGGGAAAGTATTAAAGGTTTAGAAGAAAATATGATTTATTCATGTTATGTAGATACCAATGTTCAAAAGAAATCAGTGATATATGGATTTGGTTTAGAAGCTGTGTATGATATACCTGTTTATCATATGAATCATAAAACTAACCGAATCCCTCAAGGGGGAAATTTAAACACAATATATAGTGAAAAAAATTCTAAACCACCTAAATTTAATGATGCTTGGGAATGGGTAGAATATTTTACTACTTCACAAAATTCTGATAACTGGGGTTTAGCTGATATAGAAATTGAATTTGAAGTAATCTAATATTTATTATCATCATTAACTCTTAAAAACCTAATTATTATGGACAAGAAAAAAGAAATACTGTCATTAGAGATTTTATATGAGTCTAAAGAAGAGTTAGATGTGCTACTTGAAGATGAAGACTTTCATCAACTTATTTTAGATGAGGCTTTAAAAGTAATAACTGAAGCTATTGAACAAGAATCAGGAGATGCTAAAATAGCATATGTCTCAAATATAGCCAGTTCAGTTTTAGTACATAAGAATAATTTTAAGGAAGTTTTAGATACTGTCCTTAAATTTTATGAAAAAAAAGAAGACTACACTAAATGTAGTGAGATTGTTAAACTAAAAGATAAAATATGAAAAAATACCATCTATCTTCTAAAGATGGAGAGATAATTAATAAAATAGTAGCTGAAGATATTCAATC
>Ga0099848_1000726_pt1 | contig 15386 bp, 11 predicted proteins | sample CB_VirMetaG_3_FD_78179 | JGI IMG/M metagenome (GOLD analysis project Ga0099848, IMG submission 78179) | Freshwater to marine saline gradient viral communities from Chesapeake Bay - CB_1508_1S Viral MetaG | ecosystem: Environmental > Aquatic > Marine > Coastal | place: USA: Chesapeake Bay...
AGAGCAAGAGCACGTTGAAAAGCGCCGTAAGGAAGTAGAGAAGATCAAGAGTAAAGGTGTAAAGCGCGGGCTAGGTCTTGCGCTCCATCGACTCAGACAGGCCGCACAGGTCGCAGGTGTTCAGCTTGATGAGCGTTATCAGCGCAAGCCTAAGAAGAAGAAGCCAGCTCAGGTCACAGACACACCACGCGCAGATAACTTTGAGACGATGCCTGAGGTTGAGAGCACGCATCGATCAAAGACACCCGCCCCGAAGACGCGCGCAGATCTCGCTAAGCTGATTCATCAAGAGCTGCTCAACGCCGGATTCAAAGGCGCTAATCTATGGATCAGGAACGAAGGCACAGACCGCGAGAGAGCGCGTATTTATCTATCAGGTAAAGGGCGCAAGCAAGGCATGATAGAAGCGCTTTCCCCTCAAGAGTACGGCTCAGAGGGAGCCTTTAGACTAAAGGTAATCCAAGAGGAAGGTTTAGAAGGCGCATCAGATGAGGAGATTCAAGCGGCAATAGACAGACACTCAAGCGCTCTTACTGTTAAACTCACACCACCTAAGCTCGACCCCAAGCAGCTTCAAAGATATCTTGAGGCGATCTCAGCAGTAGCGCGAAAGCTCAAAGACAGCGCGCCTGAGATCCTCGATCCAAGCGACCGGCCCATTTTAGCGCTCACACTCGACTATACAAAAACACCACTAGCGCAACGCTCACGCGAGGAGCTAGAGACACTCAGGACAAAGGCGCAACAGGTCAACTCAAGAGAGAGCCGACCGGGCGACAAGAACGAGAACACACACGCGGTGAGCGTAGCGCAGCACATCATGAGAGAGGTGAACATAACGCTAGGCGAGACAACAGCACAGACCACGCAGACAGCACCAAGAAACCAACTCACAGAGACAGCGCAGCAGATCATCGAAGACGCGAACCAAGATCACGAAGAGCGCCATGAGGAACATCAAGAAATCACGCGCTTTGAGCTAGGTGAGCACACGCACACGAAGACCGGCGCGAAGCTCTTCACAGCGCTACAGAAAGAGCGCACTGATCGAGATGAGTATTCTAGGCGCGTAGAGATCGCGAAGAAGCACGGCGGGCGATATGAATCTCGCTATGTTAAAGGATTTGTGTTCAAGAGCGCTGAAGACGCGCGCGCTTTTGCGTTAGAGGTCGAGGGCGCTGCACAGACACCAAAGAGCGCAGAGACAGTGACACCACACGAGGATCACCCAGGCGCTGATAACTTTGAGACTATGCCTGAGGTTGAGAGCGCGCCTACTCAGCGCTTGAGAGGTGTACTTGACGCGCTCTCAGACTCAGAGCGCTTGAACACGATCAACCCCAAGAACCGCAGGCGCTCGAAAGAAGCAGAAAGCGCAGACGCGAATCTTATCAAGCTTATGAACGAGCTTTCAGAGGATTTTGACCCAAACGAGAAACGTTATCTAAGAGTCATGGCCTCAATGGTACAAAGCATTGAGAAACTCTACCCGCGGAGCGCATACGACCGCCAAGAGCGAAGAAAAGACCGTTACGCCGAAATTCGAAAATTCATCGAGAAAAAACTAGGTCTTGAGCCAACTGTCACAGCAAGCGCTAGCCCTACCGCACCGAGCCCCCGCCCCACCGCACCGAGCCCCCGCCCTACTAGCGAGTATTATGGCAAGGCAACAAAGAAACTAGTTGATCAAGCGCTTTCCTCAGAACCAACAGGCTTTGACATTAAAAGCTTGGGCGCAAACTTACCTACGAAGGGTGATCTAAGAGAGATGCTCTCTCAAGAACAGAGGATTAAGCGCGCTGAAGAGGATCTTAAAAGCACAGGCGCCCCAAATTTTCTAGGGGAAAGGAAGCCGCTACGAGACATCATGTTTGCACTAGGCCGCTACTTAAACGGACCTTATATAGAGCTAGAGCAAGAGCGTATAAGATATATGGAGAGAGGCTTAAAGATCGCTCTCAGAGACTCTAAGGGCGAAGAACTAGAACAGGTGAAAGATGAGACCGCGCGTTTTTGGCGTGAATGGGGAGGCGAGTATAAGCGACTTCAAAGTGAGCTTGTCACAGAGCGCACACAAGGCGAAGCGCTCAGGAACATTAGGCGGCTTATTCCGGAGCGCTCTTTAACACCTGAGATCAATCAGCAGCTAGATCAGATGGAGCTCACGCTAAATCAAAAGCCTGTATCAGCTGAGAAGGTATCAGAGTGGATAGACACGCGCGACACCAACGAGGCGACAAGAGACAGACAGCCAACCCCGCCCCGCGAGCAGTTAACCGAGACCGCGCGTGAGATTTCTGATCAGCCCGCGAGAACCGTAGCTCTCAGAAATACACCGAGAGCGAGCGAGGCGACCTTGACAGGCTCAGGAGATCTCAGCGACACAGAGCGGAGAGATCTCACAAACCGCGCGCGCTTCATCACATCAGGTAGTGAGGATACAACGAGCACAGGACGAAGGACTAAGGCGCAAAAGGCTAAAGATCAAGAGCTCTTATTGATCTATAACCGCTTACACAGCGACGCGGCCGCGAGACTAGGCCCCCTCGCTCCTCGCTTCGCTGATTACTCGCAGTTTGTGAAGCTTTCAGGCATTGAATTACCTGAGCGCGCGCAGACACGCGCAGACTTTAGAACAGGGCTCATGAGCTCCATCGAAGATCTACGCAACGCGACCACCGCGCGAAAAAGCGCCGGCCACATGATCGACTACCGCGCGCAGCTACTCCAAACGATAGAGAGAATTGCATGAAGCGGATCATCCATGTAAATCAACACAAGATACGCTCAAACACCAAGAGCGGCGGGCGTGAACCTGTACTCACTTGTAAGACATACAAGGCGAATGAATACGCTCATGAAGTTGAGATCATACATCAAGGTGAGATTGTGGCGCGCGTGGTCTATTCGCCGGATAAACCGCTATCTTGTGGCGCGCGAGTATGGATAGAGACAGATACAGACATAACAGAGCTCAAGTTGATTTCACACGACACTTGATCACTGCTGTATGATCTAATACTGTCATCTCTCACCCTGAGATCAGAGGAGTTGAGAGATGATAGGGGATTTTGTATTTAAATTAAAATATGCAAGATATAACGAGGCTGAGAAGCGCCGCGAAACGTGGACAGAGGCAGTAGATAGGTATCTTGACACGCACCGTAAACAGTATGGAGAAACCGTAAAAGAGCTACTCACAGACGTGAGAGAAGCGCTGATCAATAAAGAGATTCTACCTTCAATGAGAGGTCTGCAATTTGGGGGAAAGGGGATCTCTGACAAGCACATGAGATTGTACAACTGCACGTGCTCTTATGCAGACCGCCCGCGATTCTTCGCTGAGGCACTTTGGCTCTTATTGTGCGGATCAGGAGTAGGATTCAGCGTGCAGCGTCACCACGTCGCGCGATTACCTGAGATTAAAGCACCAAGTGGATGTAAAGAGTATTATGTCACAGATTCCATCGAGGGATGGGCCGACGCAGTAAATGAGCTCATACACTCTTATTTTAGCGGACTACATGAACCTATCTTTAATTTCCGACTCATCCGACCAAAAGGCGCACCGCTCAGCGTGGGAGGAGTAGCGCCCGGACCCGAACCGTTGAAAGAGGCCATCGAAGGCGTAAGATCAATCTTAAAGAAAGCAATCGGTAGACAGTTAAAACCTATTGAGGTTTTTGATATGACGATGTTTTTAGCGGACTGTACACGAACAGCAGGGACGCGCCGAAGTGCGACTATTGCGCTTTTCAGCGCAGATGATCAGGAGATGATGAACGCGAAAACAGGCGAATGGTATATCACACACCCGAAGCGCGCGAGAGCTAATATCTCAGCTGTTATCACATCAGACACACCCCAAGAGACATTTAATGAGTTAATCAAGAGCACGCGCGAATTTGGAGAGCCGGGATTCGTATTCCTAGAGAGCACAGAACACGCGGTCAATCCATGTGTAGAGATCATAATGTGTCCAACATATATACGAGATAAAAGAGGTCATGTAGTTGAGGAATATACGCTTGATCTACTCGACCCAAAAAAGCGCGATCAATGGAGAGATCAAGGCTACACTTTTCAAAGCGGTTGGCAGGCGTGCAATCTGACAACGGTAAACGTCAGCGCGTGCGAGAGCGCAAAGGATCTCAGCGAGGCAGCACGCCGCGCCGCGATCTTGGGAACACTCCAAGCGGGCTACACGCAAACAGGATATTTAGGGCAGATCTCACGAAGGATCATGGAAAGAGAAGCGCTCTTAGGCGTCTCACTATGCGGAGTCATGGATAAGCCACATTTGATGACGAATGGAGACCTAGAGACAGCGGCAAGCGTAGCAGTAGCGGCGAACGCTGAGACAGCTCAGGTGATCAGGATCAGGCCCGCCGCGCGTGTAACGTGCGTTAAACCCGAAGGGACGGCAAGTCTTGTTTTAGGCGCGTCAAGCGGCATCCACCCAGCGCACGCTCGGCACTATTTGAGACGCATTCAATGTAGTGAGATGGAACCCGTATTTAATCACTTCAGAGCCGCGAACCCACAAGCAGTAGAGAAGAGCGTATGGGGATCAGATTATTGTGCTATTTTCCCAATGAGCGCGCCTGAAGGTGCAATCACCAAGAGCGATATCACAGCGCTTGAGATGTTAGAGGAAGCGCGGAGAGTCAAGAGACACTATGTGGACGCAGGCACCGCGCGCCCACATAGCCTTGAAGGTGCTACTCATAATGTGAGCTTAACCGTGACAGTAGACCCCGATGAATGGTCAGACGTAGAGCGCTATCTATGGGAACACCGCGCCGACTTCACGGGCGTCTCACTGTTGGCGAGCTCAGGTGATTATGATTATGCTCAAGCGCCATTACAAGCCGTCTCGCCTGATATGGAAGGCGATCAACAGCGCGAAGCTTGGCGCCTATGGCAAGAGCTCGGCGCGACGATGAGCCCAATTAACTATGATGATCTCAGTGAGGAGACAGACGAGACGAAGCCACTTGAGACGGTTGTTTGCTCAGGTGGACAGTGTGAATTGAGATGAATAGCCCGCGCTTAAGCGTAGACCGCCCCCCACTCTTCACAGCGCGCAACCGAAGCGCATGGACAACGGGAGGCGAGGCGCTCAAGCGCTTAGGCGTGACTCGCGCGCTAGGATATGCATCAGGCTCACTGATCATCACAATGAACAAAGCGGATGATCTAAAGCATCTCAGCGCAGATGAAGAGGCACAACTCAGCGAGGCAATAGGACGTCTCTCTGATCTGTGGGCCAAATGGACAGATGATGAGCGCGAGGAGTTCTATCACACCTTCTTAGACACATCCCGGCAACCTCATTTCACGCGCCCCTACTCAGAGCCTGAGATCTACATCTCAGATCATCCCGAAGGCATGAGCGAGATGAGACGCAGAGGATGGACACCGCACCCCTACCAAGCGCGCGCGGTACAGTTCGCCATCGAACGCCCGCGCGCAGTATTGGCGCTCGAAATGGGCCTAGGTAAAACCCTCATAGCGCTGATGACCTACCATCTCTTGAGACAGCGTAAAGAGCTCAAGCGGGTGATCATAGCAGCCCCTAAAAGCGCGCACGCATCATGGAGAGAACACCTTGAGCTCTCAGACGCTCAGATCCATGTTTTGACCTCACAGACACCGGAAAAGCGCGAGGAGGTCTATACAGCGCTCTATCACGGACAGCTTGAAGGCGTGCTGATCACACCGCAGACACTCGCAATCGATCGAAACTATTTTAAGAAGCTCATGAGCCTTGAGCCTTATCTATTGATCGCTGATGAGGTTCATAAGTTCAAGGCGCCTAGAGGGATCAATGGCCTATGCTTCCAAGAGTTGAGCACCCACGCAGCGCGCGTGATCGGTCTCACAGGCACACCAAAGCCGAACGCCGTTGAAGATTTCTATCATGTGATTGATAGGGTCGATCCTAACAGACTAGGAGACATTCAAGAGTTCACATCTCGATATACCTATCGAAAGCTCGCTCAATATGACTCGATTAGAGGCCCACAGTATGAGATGGGAGCCTTAAGAGGTGATATGCTAGGTGAGCTCTACGAGCGCCTCACAGACACCTTATTCACGCGCAATACATCAGACCCTGACGCACAACTAGACTTACCACCGCGCCAAGATCTAGCGCCTTATATACCACCAGACGAGAATCAGAAGGAGTTAATGAAAGCGCTTATTGAAATGCAAGCGGCGCGTGAGCTCAACGCGAGCAGCTACCGAGAAGCGCTAAAAGGCGAGCGAGGTTTTGAGAGCTTGATCGCGGCAGAAGGCGCACCGCAGACAGCGCAGGCGCTAGGCATGAGATTAGAGCAACTCACCATATCACCTGCGATCTTTAGCGAGACATTCAGCAAACAGGCGCCTGATTATGAGAGCCCGAAACTGAGATGGATCATAGACATGGTGATGAGATATCTCTCAGAGGATCCGACACACGCAGCAGTGATCTTTTGTGAGTATATCGTAGGGCTCACAGAGGCGCGTAAGGCATTGATCAGACGAGGGCTCAAGAGTTCAGAGATCGACATCTACACGGGAGAGAGCTCAGAGAGCCAACGCGCCGAGATGACAACGAGACTCAATGAAGGCGGATCAAGAGTCCTACTTGGACAGACCCGCGCGCTAGAGACAGGCGCGAATTTACAACGGCGCGCCGCGATGGTCGCGCACCTCTCCACACCGTGGGCGCCTGACACGTTGACACAATCGACCGCGCGAGTATACAGACAAGGACAAAAGCGCCCTGTTATCGTGTTGAGGCCATCAGGATCAAGGCTTGAAGAGGCCAAGAACAAAGCGCTAACACGAAAGATCATGCAAAGCGCGAGCTTAACAGGAGCACTCACCGATGCAGACCGCGCAGTAATCGAGACAAGCGCAGATGAGCGAATCAGACAAGCACACGCTAGATTATTAGAGCGCGGAGCTTATGATCTTGCTATAATCCAAACGCTTATCAGCTTAGAGAGGTGATCAATATGAGGGTCAAACTCAAAGGGCGTAGCGCGCAATTAGCGCGGCCTGAGATACAGTTTCAAATTTGGCAACAGCTCACGCTGCAGAAGGGCCTAAGGCGCAGTTTTCGCGTCGAAGGCGCACAAGGTGAGGTGATCTTAAATCATCAAGACACGCCATCAAAGGTCATCGATCTGATCAAAGCGCGGACCGCACCACAAACCCCGCTCAATTATCGAGGAGAGGTTGACGTGATCAAAGAGCTCGCCTCAGAGATGAGCACGCTGCACAAGGCGCGCGTGAGCTCACTCATGGATGAGATCGAGAGTATCTTTGAGGGAGATCTTGAAAAGGGATTCCGCCCCCCCGCGAGCGTAGCACGAGAGGCCGCGAGAGGTCTTGAGCTGAGACGCGAACACGGGCGCGGAGGACTGAGCGCGAAACAAGCGAGCGAGCATGGCATAGGCTCAGGAGTACAACGCGCGGTGAATTTGAAAAACCGCGATGAGTTGAGCCTTGAGACAGTCAAGCGCATGAAAAACTTCTTTGGCCGACACCGCACCTATAAAGAGCGCGGATATCACCGAGACCGCACAAGCGCAAGCTATATCTCATGGTTATTATGGGGTGGCGACGCGGGCGATAAATGGGCTCAAAAAATTGTCACACAGGAGAGTAAAAAATGACGTGGAATCTAGCGCAGACTATGAGCATGATCAAAGCGGCTCAACATAAATACACACATCGAAAGATGATCGGACGCGACCCCAAAACAAACCGCATCCGATATCGCTATTATTATGCAGAGCACCACGGAGGCGGGATCACAGGCGCGAGCTTTGAAGAGGGAAGCGCTTTTAAGCTCACATACAAAGGGCGCCGTGGACACTTCCATATCAAGAGCGTAGAAGGTGATATGGTCACAATCTCACACGACGCGCGGCCAAATATGGAACCTGTAACCATTTCAAAAGATGAGCTCAGAGCGATCTTAGAGAAGCAACATGGAGCAGCGGAGACCAAGAGCAGAGAAAAGGCACAGCGCAAGCGCAAGACCGCACCGAAGGCGCAACAAACAGAAACACAAGCTCCAAAGATAGAGCGCATGAGCACAGCGGAGCGTAAAGCGCTTGATAATGATCTCGCAAAAGCTTTGCGAGACAATGATCCTGAGACAGCGCATGAGCTCATCAAAAAAGACCAAATCGACTACGCGCAGAGCGGCGACAGCGCGGCAGACAAGATCTTTAGAGAGCTTATCAGCGCGGGCGAGGTTGAGACCTTCGATGATGGAACAAAGAGCATCATCTCACAAGGTAAGCTCTCAGGAGATCAGCTCAAGGCACTAGAAGACGCGGCTAAAAAGGGATTGATCGAAGGAAGAGATCAGGGAGAGCTTAAAGTTTACTCGCTCAGTAGCTCCAAAGATAAAGACCGCTCTCTATCTATGCTTGTTAGAGGAGATGGACGCGCACAACTCAAGATCGAGGACTTTAGACCGCCGAATGATAGAGACCAACGCGCTATACCAGAAGGTGAAGATCTTAGGCCACCTGTAGCAAAATCAAAGCTCGATGAGCATTTACAAGCAATTAGAGATTTGATCAAAGCTAACCCCACGCTAGCCAATGACCCTAAGGTGATCGCGCTACTTGGCTCACAGACACAGCCAAAGCGCGAAGGGCGAAGCGATGAGATGTTTCTCACCATCGATGGAAAAGAGCGCAAGGCTGAGTTCAGATATCAGTTGATTGAGGCGGGCGACGCGATCCCCTCACATGATCCGGTGAGCTTCTCAAAGCGCGAGGACTACCCCGAAGGGATCCAAGAGCGCATCTATCACCAAGACCGCATGGAGCAACTAAAAGTACAACGCAACGCGGGCAGCGCTTATGAACCTAGCTATTTGATCAACACGAACCCTGACGCGACCAACGGCCCGCCAATCGTGACACCCGATGGAATCGTCTTAGGTGGAAACTCCCGCGTAATGAGCACTCAACTAGTACACATGAGAAACCCTGAAGGCGCGAAGCGCTACAAAGAAAAACTCTCTCAAGACGCGGCGATCTATGGATTCACTCAAGAAGACATAGACGCGATGAGCTCGCCTATGCTTGTGAGGGTGTACGAGCCCGAACAGACAGACCGCGCACACATGGCAAAGCTTGTACGCGCCATGAACGAAAACAAAACTCAGGGCATGGATGAGCGAACAGCAGGACGCGCCGCTGCTGCTAAAGTCTCTCAACAGACACTCAAGACACTCCAACGCGGCCTTGATAGTTTTCAAGGATTCAGTTTTAACCGCTTCATGACACGACCAAGCAACGCCCTGAACGCTTTCAAAGAAGCGCTCTTCAAAGATGGTATACTAAACGCTCAGAACACAAGCCAACTGATCAGAACACAAGATGGCACATTCACGGCGACAGGGCGCGAGTTCATGCAATATATGTTGGTAGGATACGTTATAAACGACGACAGATTATTACCAAACCTCGATTATGCGACAATGGAACAGCTCACAGTGAGCTTAGGCAAACTTGCCGCCGCAGGTGTTGGCGAGTCGGAGCGAAAGAGTTTACAAAATGCTATTGCTATTTACAACAATGTGATCTCGCGCGATCTACTACCCCAAAAGGGTAAGGATATCATCAGCAAGCGTAATAGTGCGGTCGATATGGTCATGTTAGAGGAACAGGAGCTAGCTTATGCAAGCGCAGGCGCGGAGGGAAGTGAAAGCGATGATCTGAGCGTCTCAAAGATACCTATCGGGGAGGTAAAAGAACGCGTGAGAAAAGATCCTCTCGCAAGCGCTTTCTTGAAAATCCTCACGCTTAATCCGGGCAAGGCCACGCTTGAAAAGACCATCGAGCGTTTTATCAAGCTAACCGAGGACACAGGGCAATCATCAATGTTTGGGGGGGATGAGGCACTAGATTACTCTGAGGCAGCGAACAAGATAGCGGGCGAGCTCGCGAAAGAGCACAACATCGAAGCGCGACTCTATGAGCTACCTGAGAAGGCGAAGAAATCCTCACCTCTACTCGATCTCTATAAGGCGCTCAGATGTTAGTTTTAGACGCAGAGCGCCGGACGCGCCAAAGCATCATCGATCATTATGACGCGCTCAGTGTCGAGCTTTTAGGCGCTCGCGCTTCGGGCCTTTCTCGTGAGCGTATCGAGGCGCTAGTGCGCTCAGGTCGCTTAGACGCTGATCAGCTTAGGGGATATGACGCGGGACTCGATGAGCCAACTAACCCGATCCTCTTTATCAGGCTTATCGGTACACCATACGCGCGCGCCAATCCTGAAGAGCGAGCGCGCATGAGGACATGGAGCCTTGAGCAGTGGAGACAGAGATTGACAGGGGTCAATCAGCGAGCGCCACGCTTGATTCCACCGTCAACGATGAGGACACAGCGACCACCGAGCGAGCACGCGCCACCGCTACCACCGAGCCCGCGCGCAATACCTGAACACTTCACAGCAGCAGAGCGCGCGGGAGTTGTCAGCGCTTTCGAGGTCGCAGGATCATATATCAGAGGACTCGGCGCGCGCTTCGCAGATGAGGCAAGCGCTCAGATCTTTGAAGATTGGAACGGTGAGAGGCTGCTAGACACACCCGACCCCGCGAGACGCGCAAGGATGCTCAAGATCATCAGGGAAGAGGTGGGAGCAGCGACACTCACAAAAGATCAAGCGCGAGAGGTTGCGAGGCGCATTAGACAGCGCTCAGGCGACCTCGCGCGTAACTTTGAGAGGATCGCAGAAACAGAGCTCCAAGCAACCCACAATGAAGGACAGATCGCACAGGCTGTAGAGCTTGACGGCGAAGACGCGCGAGTAGCGCGGATTCCTGAGAGTGGCGCTTGTGGATATTGTACGCGCGCTTTCATCGACCCTGAGACACAGCGACCATATATTTTTAAGGTCGCTCAACTCATCGAGAACGGGACTAATATTGGTCGCAGGCGTGCAGATTGGCGCCCTTCACTTTATCCTATGCACCCTAACTGTCGGTGTGATACAATCCCTGTTAGCCCCTCACAGACAGTAAGCCGTAGCGGGCGCTTGGAGGCGATCACATGAGATTAGATCTGATCAAAGCAGAGATTGATAAAGACTCACCGAATACCGCGAAAATAGCGGGCGTAATCTCGACCGATGAAGTTGATTTACAAGGCGAGCGAGTCTTACAAAAAGGTTTAGATTTTAGCTACTTTCTCAAGAAAGGTTGCTTTAACTATGAGCATCAATCAGGCGCTCAGAACCTGCTAGGCTATCCAACGAAAATCACACAGCGCAAGGGATATACTGAGGTCGAAGGAGTGTTGCTCTTAGACAAGCCTAAAGCGCGTGATATCTTCGAAACAGCAAGCGCAATGCGAAAAGCGGGAGGACATCGAACGCTAGGTTTTAGCGTCGAGGGTCAGGTGATCGAGCGCGACCCAATGAACCCTAAAATAGTGACAAAAGCCAAGGTGATTAATTGCGCAATCACGAGCAACCCAATCAACCCTGACACATCACTACAGCTCATCAAAAGCGTGAGCGCTTGGCTCCAAAAAGGGTCAGTGGGCTATCAGACGCCAAGCCAAATAAACGGGCAATCCATCGCGGGCTTGATCCCGCAACAACTAGACAGCACAGTTAATGCGAGCTATAACGCCTTGAATGATGAGCGTTTAGCGGCTATAATCACCAAATTATCAACTTTATACCCCAATGTCGAACGAGGCGCGCTAGCCCGCGCCGCCGCTGAATTATCAGGAGTTATGTGATCATGCAAGATCTCATCAACATGATGAAGAGCGCGGGAGTCTCTGAGGAGATCGCTTTGCAGCGCGCTTCAGAGTATCTTCGCGACCAAGAAGACACAGACCGCTTTGAAAAGGCGCTTACTGCTCTCGATGGAGTAGCAGAAGCCCAACGCGAAGCCGAAGAGGCGCAATATGAGCGCATGAGTAAAGCCTTTAACGATGGTCAAGAAACCGTTGCTGAAGCCCTCGCGCCTGCTCTTGATGCACTCTTGACCGAGCAACGCGCACAAAATGAGGCTCTCTGTAAAGGTCTTCAAGGCGCGCTTGAGCTCATCAAATCCCTAAAAACAGAGGTGAAAGCTTTACGAGGCAACACTTCAAATCATGTTGAGCCGATGGCTAAGAGTGTATCATACATCCCCGCCCCCGGAGAGACATCAAGCGCGGACACATCACGCGACGATTTATTCAAGGCACTCAGCTCAATGACTGTCAGCGACCCACAGCGCGCAGGTGAGATGATGGAGGCGGCGGCGCTTCTTGAGTCTGGCGCTGATCCATTATCAATCAAAGCCCGATTCGGCATCTAAGGAGTAATAGATATGCAAGGCATCCCATCAAGCGCAGATATGGCGGCCCTCATGGGCTCACTTCAAAAGGGTACAGTAGGCTATCAAACACCTCTCGTCCCTCAAGGTGGATCACAGACCGCCGCGAACCTTTCACCTCTTGTACCTCAACAGCTAGCGCAAACTTTGAGCATTGCTACTAGTAGCATGAACGATCTTAAGCTTTGGCCTATGCTCGCTAAGGTACAGGCTCAGAATACCATCGTAGAATATAATCGTGTGCTCTCTCATGGTGGACAGCATAGCCCCTTCATCAGCGAGGGCGGCAACGGTATCTTGAACCGTAGCACCTATGAGAAGGTAGCAACCAAAATCCGCTACATGGCCGAGCGCCGCGAGGTCACTGATCAAGCGTCTATGGTCTCTATCGTTGGACCTAGCGCTGATGCTATCGCAGAGGAGACTCGACGCGGTACTGAGAGCCTCTTACAGCGCCTTGAGCTCAACCTCTTCCATGCTGATGAGAACAAGGATTCTAACGCTTTCAACGGTATCATTAAGCAGATCAGCGACGGCGGAAACGTTGCAGATCTTCGTGGTGCAGCTCCAAGCGCTGTGTATCTCTCTGAGATCCTCGGTGCTCTCTACAGCGCGCCTTTTTATGGTATGGTCACTCATATCATGGTAACACCGCGCGTTCTCTCTGAGCTCATCAAGCAGACCGTACACCACGGGCGCCATGATCAAATTCAGGTGAACAACGGTTCAATCACTTTCGGCGCGGCGAGCCTCTCAATCACCGGTCCTTATGGTCCTGTACAGGTTGTTAGCGCACCGTTCCTTGAGCGTCATGACCGCATCGCGCCTGCTCTTGGGTCTGGTTCTGTCTTTGAAGGATCTCTCGCGGCTCCAACTGTTCAAGTTGCAGCAGCAGCAGCGCCTAACGCTGCTTCAAAGTTTGTCGCAGCGGATAACGGTGACTATATCTATCGTATTGTAGCTGTAGGCGATAACGGAATCAGTGTACCTGTTGATACTGCCGCTGTTACTGTTGCGGCGGGTGATCAAGTGACCTTCACCATCCGTCACGCATCACACGCAAATGTTAAATATCTCCGTGTCTATCGTAGCGCGAAGAACGCAACGAGCGCAGATGGCGCGCTCTTGATCGATGAGGTAAAAGTCACCGCTCAAGATACCGTGATCACTGACAATAACGCGAATATTCCGGGGGCAAGTGAGATCCTCTTCCTCAACTTTGCACCTGATTATATGTGTTATTACCAAATGTTAAGCCTTGTTCGCCGCCCGCTCGCTCAAGTATCTACAACCTTTCCATTCTTGCTCATGATGTTCGGCGCGCCTGCTGTTAAGCTTCCGCAAAAGATGTTCGTGGTCAAAAATGCAGGCGTGAACGCGAGCTCAGGTCTACAGAGCGTGAGTGATACATCTCTCTTAGGTCTTCACATCTAAGTAGAGCTTGAAAGGATAGCCCAATGAGCGTCATTAAGATTCGACATCCCCGCCTAAAAAACATTGAACTCTCTCTCGCTGATGGTCTAGTTTCCATCGATGCAGAGGGGATCATTGAGGGGGATCTCTCCGAAGCTCAACGGGCTAAAGCTTCCCTGATGGGATGGGAAGTGATCCGCGAAGATGAGGCACCGAAACAAAAACGGCGCACAACTCGCAAAAAAAACGCTGACAAGAACAGCGTAGAAGGTTAGGCTCCCTATATGGCAACCATCTCAGAGCGCGGGTATGATGTACAGTACCTCAGAGACACTTATTTGCTAGGTGTAGATTTAACTCTCGATGATGGTAGCCCCTATCCTGACACAATCTTTCGTACATCGATTGAGCAAGCCGAGCGCGCGGTTAGCGATGAACTAGGCTTAGTTTTCGATGTGCAGACGTTTTCTGAACGTCATGATAAAGAGCCCGATGGGGCGCCCGCATGGCACCCCATCAGGTCACGATACCGCCCTCTGATCGATGTAGAGGCGCTATCTATCATATATGGGCAGAGCTCCACGCGAGCAGAGCTCCCGCCACAATGGGCTCAAGTCACTGAGCCCATGGCGGGCCAAGTCCACATTATCCCAACTACTGAAGGCGCATCAAGCTATTTAATAGCAGGTGGTGTACCTGTCATCTTGGGTCTCGGTGGCCTTAGCGCAGAGTATTATATCCCCGCGTATTTTGAGCTCGATTATCGCGCGGGTTTTCCATACTACACAGGAACCGCAACAATCTTACAAGGTCAAAGCTCCGTAGATGTGAGCACGCCTCAGAAGTTCGTTGACCGCTACGACGTGAAGGCCACAGGCGCCACCGTAAGCATAAAGCGCCATGACAAGTTCACGTTGAGCTTGAGCGCGCCCGCAGCGCAAAACACTGACATCTCATGGATCATCGACACGCTACCGCAAGACATAGCGCGGGCGGTCATGCTCAAGAGCTCGCTTTTAGCGCTAGATGTTGCAGGTGATCTAATCGCAGGCGCAGGGCTCGCGAGCGTGAGTACCTCGATGGATGGATTATCACAAAATGTTAATACCACAGCGAGCGCGACTAACTCAGGGTATGGCGCGCGCGTGCTTCAGTTCACGAAAGAATATAAAGAGTTAATTGCCACGCTCAAAGCCACCTACCGCGCGATGAATATCATGGCGCTGTGAGGTGAGTCATGATCTTAGGCTCACGCATACCCCCCAAGCTTAACCCTCGCGCAGACTTCAAGCCTGAGCAGTTTAGGAAAGTCATCATCTCACATGGTATGAATGTGAGATGGGAGCAGGCAGCAGAGTGCCCGTGTTCCCAAGTCTCAGGCGCTCATGGATTCAGCCTACTAGGCGCGAGCGGAGACGCTGAACAAGCGCGCGTAGATTGCCCCGCGTGCCATGGTAAAGGTTATCTTTACCACAGCGCGCAGACAATCAGGGCAGTAATCACAGGCGCGCGAAAAGAGGAGCAGAGACACGGACCCGCGGGCGCTACTGAATACGGACGTGGACAAATTGGAATCACTTTGTTACCTGAGCACTTGCCAACATACGGTGAC
>Ga0099848_1000728_pt1 | contig 15331 bp, 28 predicted proteins | sample CB_VirMetaG_3_FD_78179 | JGI IMG/M metagenome (GOLD analysis project Ga0099848, IMG submission 78179) | Freshwater to marine saline gradient viral communities from Chesapeake Bay - CB_1508_1S Viral MetaG | ecosystem: Environmental > Aquatic > Marine > Coastal | place: USA: Chesapeake Bay...
ATACTATGTGAGCGAGTGTTCTTGTAGTGAGAGGAGTTATGTGCGCGACCTGAACGATTACAGTTACAAGCCGGACTTGCCGAACTTCTCCGGCACCGACCCACATAACCTGTTCTTCGGTATCGAAGTCGAAGCGGAGATATGGTCGCACGATATTGACGGCGCGATTCGCGGAGTCAGTTCTATGTCTGACCTGTTCTATCTCAAGCACGACGGATCGATAGGCAAAGACCGCAACGGCTCCTACTGTACCGATAGCGCAGGTAATATGATTAGGGGATTCGAGATAGTATCTCAACCCTACTCGTTCGAGCATTGGCACTCGTCAGACCTTGCTATCTTCGACTATATCGAGAAGATACGCACCAACTACAAGGCTAGGTCGTGGGACGCTAAGTCGTCGTGTGGATTACATATCCACCTATCACGCGCTGGCTTCTCAGGTGGTGCCCATACGCACCGATTCCTAGCACTCATCTACACTAACGCGGTAGAGATGAGCAAGTTGGGCGGTCGCAAGGGTTCGACATACGCCAAGTTCTCTGACGTGTGGCAGTATGACGATTACGGCAGACCATATCGCTCGTATCGAGACAAGGTACACTGGAAGCCTTACACACATACAGAGAGATATAGTGCGGTCAATACGAATAATGAACACACTATCGAACTCCGTTGGTTCAGGGGTACGCTATCTCGCTCCGGTATCCTTGCTAGTATCCAACTAGCACACGCTGGAGTGGAGTACACGCGCTACCTAACAGTTGCCAACGTGCGAGAAGGTGCGCTCCGTTGGGATAAGTTCTCAGGATATATACTCGACAATCGAGAGAAGTATCCTGATATTGCTGGCAAGATAGACCGGATATCTGCCATCAATCTTGATAACCTTCCGGTCTTACAAGCATAAGGGGGTAATAAATATGTGCTTGCTCGTAGTATGTAAGCCAGGCTCGATACCTAATCGAGATGACTTACAGCGTGGCGCGTGTGCTAATCCACACGGATACGGCTTCGCTATGATTATTGACGGAAAGGTAGTGCGCTATCGCACAATGTCCCAGAAGAAAGCGGTCAATAAGTTTCTCGAGATGAGATCTCAGAACCCTGACGGCTACGCCATATGGCACGCTCGATACGCCACACACGGCGTAAAGAATGAGGATAACTGCCACCCATTCCAAGTGGGTGATGATGAGGATACTATGCTTGCCCACAACGGGGTACTCGATACTCACATTGAGAAGGGTGATAAGCGTAGCGACACACGCATATTCGCTGAGGATACTCTGCCCAAGTTGGGCGGTGTCGCCGCACTCGACGACGAGAACATATGGCTACTCGTCAATGGGTGGGCTAGTGGTTCCAAGATAGCGGTACTTACTGTGAACCCAGAAGCCAAGCACCAACTCTACCTAGTCAATGAGTATCTAGGCGAGTGGGACGACGACGGAATATGGTGGAGCAACAAGTCGTATCAACCTGTCGAGAAGAAGTACAGTAGTACGTACAAGTACAGTACACCCAAGAGTACGTACAGTACACCCGACTACGGCAGTATCTATCTCAAAGATGACCCCGACGAGATATTCGCTATGCCCTGTCCGAACTGTATGGTAGACTCCACGTGGGAGTTAGAGTGGTGCGAGCATTGTAACCTATGCTATGACTGCGCTGACCCCAAAGAATCCTGTATGTGTTATGTGCCAGCACAATACCGACCCTATGAGATCGGTTACTAAGTTTCCGTAGGTAAGGGCTTACGGAATGTAATATCAACCACGAATAGAAAGAAGATAATATGTCCAACGTAGTACTATGGTCAGTCGCTGACGACCTTCGCTCTCTTGCTACTGAACTTGAGAGCCTATCTGTGAACACAGAACCAGAGAACCTGTTCTCTCCATATCCGGCACGCGGTACTATCGTCAAGGCTAAGGCTAGCCAAGCACGATACAAGCCAACGTCTATGTGGGTATCCAATGGTGACGGCACCTATACCCATATCACCGGCAAGAAGTTCCTCCAAGCCAAGCACTCTAGGCTAGAAGGCTTCGTCGATACTGTCTTTACCGCCTAACCCCCTAACCGAAGGGCTAGTATGATACGCTCTGCTAGCCCTTCACCCCTACCACGAAGGAGATTATATGTATAGAGATTCGATTCGTTTTATTACCAAGATAGACACAGATAAGATGCCAGCAATTATGCTCGAAGGTTGGAACAAACTATCTGATGAGGGTAAGTTGAGACTCATCAAGATGGCTAACCGAGACCTATTACAGGAAGCACTCGACACGCTCAACGAGAATCATTCGTGGGCTTTCATAGAGATGAAGGACTAATGTACACAGTAACAGTTAGCCTTGAGTGGTACTTCGAGTTCGACGAATGGGAAGAACCACTACACGAAGATGATATGCGTGAGCGTTCTATTGATATGTTTATGGATCTCATTCGCAAGGATAGCGATACCATTGTCCGTGAGGATATCAAGTTCGTTAGAATGGAGCACTCATAATGGCCACCTATGAAGTCATACAAGAACGGAAGTATTACTTCCGGCAAGAAGTGGAAGCAGATACTATCATCGAAGCCATAGCGGTAGCGATGAACGTGGACGACTGGGAACAGATGCCCGACATTGAGTACGACATCGACGCTTACGAGATGAAGGAGGATACAATATCAAAGCAATAGCATTCGCTACCGGATTCTCTGTGCTTGCCCTGTTGGGTGGCGCACCACCGGTAGTCATACCTGTATTTTTACTCGCACTCTACCTAATGGGAAAGGCTTATGAACAAAGGCGCACGTTCTAGAATCTACAAGAACAACGAATACCTACAAGTACAAGGTCTATGTACCGGAAGTTCTGACCCTGACTTATGGTTCTCTGATACAGCGAATCAACTACCCGGCAAGCGTGGTGTGGTTACAGTAGAGGAGAAACGCAAGATGGTAGCCAGAACCTTGGCGGCACTATCGATATGCTCTATATGTCCAAGCAAGCAAGCTTGCCTTGAGGAAGGTATGAAGCAACAGAACATCGACTTCGGTGTCTGGGGCGGTACGCTACCAGGAGAGAGACTCCTTCTAGCAGGAAGATCACCGCGTTCGACTGAGGTTGTAAACAAGGTGTCATTCGCCAAACAAGTAAGGGAGGCAGAGCAATTACTACTAAGAGGACAACAGTCGTCGTAGGTGTAGCCATACTGCTTGGTATATTCGGATTCCATAGAGTCGCCATCGCACCGACCCCACCTGAACTACCTGTCGTCGAGAAGCGAGTGTGGACTGTTATGGATAGCAAAGCGTATGCCCGTGACCAACTGGTCAAGTGGACACAGCGCGAATGGTCTTGCCTAACTAAGTTGTGGGGCAAAGAATCAGCCTGGAACCCAAGAGCCTACAATAAGATAAAGGTAATGGGTCGTAACGCAGGCGGTATCCCACAACTGTTAGGCTTAGACCCAAAGACAAAGCCAACAAAGCAGATTGATCGTGGCTTGGAGTATATATTCCATCGCTACGATACACCCTGTAATGCTTGGCGATTCTTCAAGAAAAACAACTACCACTAAGGAGCAAGTAATGGAGGAGGAACCAATGGACATCACGGAACTACGACCTGATTACAAGTCCGCTATGGATATCCGGGGAGAACCCACTGCTACTTGCCCTTGTGGCTGCGAGATATGGAACGTCAAGACTGTGTTCGATCCAGAGACAGGCGAGGTCGTTCTTTACTTCCGGGATATGGAGTGCGCCCAATGTGGTACACTAGCCACAGCCCCAGTACCAATGGAAGAGGTAGACTAATGCCACTATATGAATACAGATGTAACAACTGTATGTCAATGATACAAGTCACACGCTCGTACAACGAGAGAGAGACAGACATCATCTGCCCCAAGTGTGACCTCAAGACTAGCAGGGTGTACCACGCACCAGGAATCCTGTTCAAGGGGACAGGCTTCTACAAGACAGGAGGATAATGAAAGTAAAGGAGACAGTCCTTGCCAATGGGGGCAAGATTATGATTCTCACTCTGAATCCATCAGAGATAGAGCAGATAACACAACCATTCGAGGACAAGACCATCGTCCGCTATTGGTTCTACACGATAGAGAATGACACCGAATACAACGTACGCATTGATGTAGATTGGAGTGAGGATGGAACTGTATAACATCACAGAGAAGGAGCTGTACAACATCCTTCGTGACTCATACTACCCCGACCTTACCCTAGCCGGTGATACTTACAGTCCAGGTGACTGCTACTCTGATGACTTCGAGATCTATGTGGAACTCAAGTGTCGACAGACACACTACGATTCGCTAATGATCGAGAAGCTCAAGTACGACAGACTCAAGGAACAAGCACAGGCTAAGGGCTACCTGCCCATCTACATCTGTTCCACACCGAATGGTATCTGGGAGTTCAACCTAGATGTCCAGAAGATCGAATGGATTGAGCAGTCTAATCTCCCTGCTACAACTCAGTTCGAGAACAAAGAGAAGGTCAATAAACTGGTAGGTTTCTTGCCGATTACATCGGCTAAGAATCTGTTTCCAGACTGGCCCGAATCCCTTACGCCCGAGGACGAATGGTTTACCGATAACTTCGATAAATTCTATGCCGAGGATGCGTGGGTTGACCCAATGGAGCAGGAGCTAGGAGAACCGAAGGACTATTCGTGGTAGTCCTCGGTCTCCTCCTCTTCAGGCTTATCAATATCTTCGTCCACAAAGGGACGGAAGCCACCTATCTTGTTGATAAGTCTCTTGACGGCACGCTTATGGCGCATACGTGCAGCGCTGTCCGTGCCTAGAAACATATAGTTCGCTATCTCTGCGAACTCTAAAGACTCTGCGTGTCGGAAGAATAATATTTTCCTATCCTCCTTGGAAAGTTTCCAATACGCAGAGTCTACTTCTAACATCATCACCATCAGATTACCACCCTCGGAAGGGGCTTGAGTCCCCGACAACTTACCGAGATTCAACTTATGTCCTTGCCCATACTCGCCTCGTAACACAGCAGGCAACAGGGCTTCTACTAGATCAGCATCATAGAAGTAGAGATCGGACACATCATAGCCAACGGACTTAGCTTTCCATCTCTGGCAATAATCCAACGCTTCATTACGCAACGAACGATAGATCAGGTTCTTCGCATCCTTCTCACCTAGCGATTCCCAATGGTCTAACTTATTGGGGTGCTCAGCGAACCACTTGTAAAGTGTCTGCTTGATATCCTGTATCTCTACCATATCGAATTTCTTGTGGTATTCATTAGCCACAGAGACGACGATATAATCCCAAGGTTCGATACGTGACCAGTCCATTATGGTTTCCAGACCCTACTCTCGAATACGAAACTGCCATCCATATTCATTGGAACAATGGAAGGCGTTACCTTCTTCCCATCTACGAAGAGAACTCCGAAGCCCAACTGCCAGGTGAACAAGCCACCCTTCACATACTTAGCGTGCTTGAAGTCCATCAAACATCCCACTTCCATACCCCATACAGTCCTAGGTGTAGACCCATAGTATGACTGAGTGAAGTGAGTCAAGCCCATACGATGCGTGTGTCCACAGACAACGCTCATACCAGCACGCTTCGCTAGACCAAGCGCTGTCGCGCCTGATGTAGGCTGAACATTACCTTCATCGCCGTGAAAGAGTAGCCAGCCTGGTGCTAGTTCGTATGGCTTGGTGTGGTACTCAACACCGATATCATCAAGGCGAAGGAACCGCTCAAGTGTTAGCTCCGGCAAGCCCAGTAGTCCTGGGTTGCGTAGCATTACAGAGTTATACAACCGATCAGTATGGTTGCTGCGAATCATATGATCGATCTTCAACCGCTCAAGGGTACGAGTTGTCTCGTCCCTATCCTTGGCTATACTGCCTTCATACTCAAGCGGAGTACCCTTAGCCCAACGACTGATGGTCTGCATATCCATCTCGTCGCCTACCGATACCACCTCATCTGGCTTGTATCGTTTGATGAAGTTAGCCAGCGCGTCAACGTGACGCTGTGAATGGTACGGTATCTGTAAGTCAGATACACAGACAATGACCTTCATTACTTATCCCACTTCCCTCGGAGTACAAGCAGTCCTATGATGGCATAGTTAGCTAAGTCCTTGAATGAATCCTCAAGGGATTCGTACTCTGGTTGGTTGCTACCTGAATCAATCAGGTTATTGATACGTGCTGTCTTGTCGTGGATACGCACACGTAGCCCATTGATAGGACCACCTGGTGCGTCAGCAATATTCTTCGACCCGTAGTCCTTGTGCTTCTTGAGGAGGGTGGACATCAACTCGTCGTAGACAATCCTTACTTCATCTTCGAAGTCAAGAGGGGCACGTCGAGGAGTATCTCTACCCTCCCGGTGTGTGGTGTGACCGTCTTTATAGATAGGCCCTGGTCTAAAAGATGCGCTATAATCTGCCATAGTTCTTCATTCTCCATTCTCGAGTATTTTTCGTAGGCTATCATCTAAATCTGCAACCGAACTTTCTACTATGAGATCTGTGATTACTTCATCCAATAAGTGTGGTGCTGTCTCTGCTGTGTAGAGAGTCGTGAATGTAGACTCACATACGTGCCTGACTAACTCGGCATCATTAGCATTCTCGAATATAGTTCGCAGCACTGCTCCCACCATAAGGCGATAGCCGTTGGGAAGTACTAGATAAGGATCGAACTTCTCATCATCTTCCATCATATGATCTACATACTGAAAGCCATTCTCAAATCTCATACCACAAAGATCACAAGGCGGTATTTCTATGTGATCGTGTTCCTCTGTCATAGCCCTGCCTTCTCTCTAATGGCATCTGCTCCGTACTTGATGTAGTAGGAGTTAACATCTTCTCCGTCTGGAAAGTTCACGATGGTGACTGGGAGTTCTCTTGAGAGGCTGGTTGCGAATTCTTTTCCTGGTTGGTCTCCGTCTGCGAAGACATATACTCGCTCAAAGTCAGCAAGAAGGCGGGTATAATGTTTTTTCCAAGAGTTCGCACCAGGTACACCGATGCAAGGAATGCCCACACAGGCACTAAGAGTAAGAGTATCCAGTTCTCCCTCGCAGATGGCAATGAAATCGCCAGCCCGCTCAACGTCAAGAACATTGTACATCTTAGTATCAGCTCCGGTGAGCCCCATATACTTTGGTTCCACCGCAGGATTAAGGCTCCGAAAGCGGAGATCAACAACACCAGACTTAGTAACATACGGAATACTCAACCTTCCTTGGTAGATTTCGTGACCAACTTCAGGCTCCACGACTACGCCTAATCGCGCCAGACGTGCTACTTCCATTGTTATACCCCTGCTTTTGAGGTAATCTTCTGCCTGATAGATGTTTTGATTGTACTTCTTCGAAGCTTGTCCCAGTAATTCTTTCTGCGATTCTTTTTGCTTCACGGATATTTACTCCTTCTTGTCCTGCAATAATCTGTAAACTATTTCCTTGTACTCCGCAGGCAAAGCAGATAAAGACATTGGTGTCGAGGTTGGCAGTTCCACTTTGATGAGTGTCTGAGTGGAATGGACACTTGAGGTTTGCTTGCCCGTGTCCTTGTCGAAGCTTTGCTCCGTAGTGGATGAGAACGTCTCTGATACTCGGAAGGTCATTGTCTAGATTCCCTTTACCCATTGATCCAAGTCTTGTATAACCCACGATTTTCCAATTCCAAATCCTCGTCGCTTGACTATAACGAAGGCAGGAGGTACTTCCCCAATACCCCTTGCCTTCGCATAGTTCTTTGCCTCAACCTGTGCCTCTTCCCAAAACACAGGTAGATCTAGTTTCTGCCTGTTCTTCAACTCAAGGATATAGTTCAGCGTACCCATATCCTGAACAACTATGTCACCTTCGTCCTTCGCTCCTGCTTTGGACAAGCGCTCAGCAGATCGGACAGACTCCTGTTGGCGTAGCCACTTGAGTACATCGGTCTCGAACTGTGCGCCCTTGCGCTTGTTTGCTGCACTCATACGTTCTCCGGGATATCCTCTACGAACATATACTCAGGATTGAATGAGATCCACGTCATAAGCGTTCCATTAGCGTCTGCTCTGCCGTATCTATTCTTGACAGGTGCGACACCCATACTTGTTCCAACAACTCCCAGCGTGCATATAAGTGCAGGTAGTTGTGCAACCTTACCCTGTATGGCACTACGCGGTTGACAAGGGGTGCCAGGAACAGCTTCGCTAGTGTGATGCAGTACAAGTATTGCAGCATTCGTAGCGCGAGCAAGATACTTCAACTCCTTCATAATCGCACGCATAGATGCGAACTCTTCGCCACCATCTGTGGCAACATCCATCAAGTTATCCACTACAATCAGAACTGGTGGGCATCCCCATAGTTCCTCGAATGCTTGGACTTCTTCATCAATATCTTGTAGGCTTGGTGCTGACTCGAATGACCAGACTATGTGGCTTGACTTAGCAAGTGTTGCCTTCGTCCAACCCACGTCGGTTGTGAGCAGATGCTCGACATCACCTTGTGACTTGCCTGAAATCATTGAGGCTAATCGCATAGCCATTGTATGTGCGTTAGTATCGGCGCTGATATACAGCGTGGGAACCTTCATCTTTAGTGCTAGTGCTAGCGCCAGGGTGGACTTACCCACCCCAGGCGCAGCAGCGAACATCGAAACTTCTGATCGTCTAAGGATAATCTTATTCGACTCGAAAGCTTTGAAGCAGGACGGAAGAGGTTCCCCACCTATACTTGCACGCCCGACTGAGCGGACAAGTGTTCGCATTGAGACTCCTTAGTTAGCTGGCTTGCATTGGTCAGGTGTACCCTGTGGTGTTGGGCAAGCCCAGAACGAGTACGGTTGACCTGTCTTCTTACTTATGCCTGACCTGTGGATACGAGCGCCGTGCTTGCACGTAGGCGCTGCTGTACCTGAAAGATCCGAAACCGGGGTCGGAGGCAAGGAGGGCGAGGGCGTTGTGCTTGGAGTGGAACTTGACGTCGATAAAGGGATCGCCGTATAGGCAATACCTACCAACTGTGCAGTCGAGGCGATCTGTGTCGCGTAGTCTCCAACACCTTCAAGCAAGATGCTCATCTCTTCCACCGTATGTGCTCGGACATTGATCATATCTCCGCTTGGTGTCTTGTATGAGACTTGTACTTTCCAGTCGTCATTGTTTGTCATTGCTTTCCTTTCGTAGTGAACTGGCAGAACTCTACCAATCCACATCTATTGCAGTTGTTTAGGTTAGGTAAAAAGATTCCAGCCTTGCGTGCTTTGTCAAAGCCAGCCACAAGGTATTCGATCTTGTCGTCATCGTAATGAGTCAGATCGATCAGCGAGTTAGTTCCAGACTGACGTGCCATCCAGTATGCGCCCCACTTGACATCAATGCCAAGCACCTGTTTCAACCCTGCCCGGTAAAACCCGAGTTGCAGAGAACTGGACGGTGTGCTCTGTGAAGTCTTGAGGTCAACCACGACCAACTCCCCATTCACTTCGAACACCCGGTCTATAACCATCTTGACTGGCACGCCAGCAAACTCAGGGACGAGACCCAACTCGATAGCAGGGACTTCGCCGTTCATCCAAATCTTCCACGAAGGATTGTTCTGTCGCCACTCGATGTAGCCCTTGACCCACTCGGGTCCTTTGCGTGACCAGAAGTCAGCGTCTTCCTTGTTAGGATTTTCTTTGGTAGCACGACCACCGACTCGAGCCTTGCTCAGGTCAACGCCAGCAGTCAAGTCAACCCAAGCCTTACCGAAGTACTTGGTTGCTTCAATCAGAAGTTGATCAGATGCTGTCACGGTCATAGTCCTCCGTCGCCTGGTGGAATGCGGAGCCACCGAATGACCAGACAGAAGGTTCCTCAGGGAACTCCATCAGTCGTCCGAGGTAGTACATATAACCGCAGTCAATGTACGTAGTCAGTGCTGAGTAAGATATATGTTCAGGTAATTTATACCCTGCAATTTCAATAGCCATAGGAGTAATATACAGGCTTGTAATTCTTCTGCAAGTAATAGTAATTATATATATTATATATATATTATATATTATTATATATTATTATATATTATATTAAGGACCCCTTCAGGGTCCTATTATATATATTATATATATACTGATCGCAAGTTATAGCCTGAGTCAAGGGGTGATAATCGACCCCGAGATACGACAAAAAGCCCCCCTCCCTGATGTAATCACACCAGGTTGGGGGGTTTCGTGGCTCTAATCGGCCTTCTAGGGCGTTTAAAGGGGTGTCTAGAGGGTGTCTTCCTCAGCTGCCTCATCGAACTTTCGTCCGAATTCTGACTCAGCTCGGTCTGCCCACTTGACGAGAGGGGCTGTGATACCACCAATGAGGACGGCATACTCTGGAGCCATATCGGTCAGCAGGGCGATGCCCATAGTTACAGCAGCGGCAAGGACAGCACGGAGGTAGGACTTGACAACAGCCTTGAACTCCGGAGACTTGACCTTATCTAGCAGTTTCTTCATTAGTCCTCCTTAGGACTGGATGGTTCTGACTTCCTCCGCTTGACACGGACGAACTTACTCTTGAGATGTAGCCATCTCTTGTTCTGACCTACCCAAGGGAACCAGTCAGAAGTATCCTTACCATAGCCATCTTTGATGGATACGTGAAGGTGTTTCATATGTGCGTTCTTTCCGGTGTATGCACGGGCTCCCTTCTCGGGAGACCAGATCATACCACGAAAGATTAAATACTTTACTCGCTTGTCCTTGCGTAGTTCCTTGAAGATCTTAGCACAGTCAGGACCACCGAATGGATCGTGAGTTAGATCAACGGCGAAGCCGGTGTTGTGATCTGAGTTAGGACTCTGAGCCAAATGTGCTCGGGACGGCAGGAGTCCATCGGAGGCTTTCTCTCGCTTCGGCCACAGAGCTGTCGCCTGTCGGAGCAGGGCGATTGCAGCAGGTTGTGCTGTCTTTGCAACAGGTTTCATTCATCATCCTCATCCTCATACATATCATCATCTGGAATGTGTGGGCTGATTGGATTCAGCCAAGGGTTTTCGAAGATGCTCATAGTGTCCCTACTTCTTGAATGCTTGTAGTACCAACTCTGTGAGGAACTCAACCTTCTCGTCGAGTTTATCTACCTTGTCTTTGATACTGCCACCACCATTGGGTTTTAGTTCGTTGAGGTAATGTTTGACTAACCATCGGATTGCTGCTGTGAATCCAGCTACGACGGTCATTACGGCTACGGCTAATCCAGCCCAATCAGCAGGTGACATTGATGTTCCTTATACGGTTCGAATGGTCATAGTGATAACGCCACCGAATCCACTGAATCGTTTATCGGGTGGTGTCTCACGGGTGAATGAGATCTCTTCGATGACTACCTGCCTGGACTCACCGGTAGTGAAGTCCTGCCACGTAAGTACATCGCCGTCTTCCTCAACATTCTCTAATGCTAGGAGTCGGTCCTGAGCTCTGCCTTCGTACCCGGTCTGGACATTGTACCTGTCCGTCTCAGTGTCGAAGTTGAACACAGGAAATCTAAGAACGCGTTGGCGTGGTGTAGCAATGGTTGCCTTTGCTTGGTAGCCCTTGAAGATAGGACCTTGGGTAGGATCAGTTGCATCACGGGCAAAGAGGAACTTGTATGCTACGTACTCTTGTGCTCCTGCTGGTACGTTGGTTGTTACCTCAGTAGATGGAACTGATGAGTCATATGTAATCAGGTCGTATTCGGTGTTGTTCTTATCAACAATCTCTAACGTAAGAGAACCGTAGGAGAAGTCACCTCGAGCAATAGCACGCTTAAAGTTCTTTGGCTCAAGTGTGTTGTAACGAATGAAACCTGTTGTCAGGTAGCCGGTAGAAATTAGGTCGGTTGCTGATTCAATGTATCCTGTGCCAGCCCTAATCACTGCACCAGGAGGGCTGACTGCAGTAGATGCAACATTGCCAGCAGTTTGAGCATAGGTAAATGTTGTTTCAGTCGGAACCTCAAGAATAGTTTTATATCCAGAAATTGTGGGGGTGCCATCGAATGGAGATCCAACACCAGATATGAAGACGATATCGCCTGGTTCGTAGCCGTGAGCCGTTCCAGTTGTGAGCGTCGCCACATTGCTGGTCAGCTCTTTGTTGACGATAGTATTGCTGAGATTAGCAGCATTCACCCAGAGGAGTCTGTTCGTGTTACCCAAAAATCCCAATGCGGTGGTAGGGAACTGTGAGGTTACTTCATCTGGTGAGTAGAGATCATTGGCATAAGCAAAGACGAGATCTTCTACCTCGGTAGACAAGTCCATACGAATCAGACCTGAGTAGCCGTCGGTTGTACCAGAAGCACACCATACGAACTTATCTCGCACAGCAAAGTCAAAGACAGGCTGAGTCGTCTCCACAATCAGAGGACCATAGTTAATAGATCCGTCTTGATCAGAGACCGCAGCAACTCGAACACCCTTGTTGGTTCCGATAAGCATATATCCAAGATAATACTTGATCTTGTAAATCTGCTCACCTATAGGTAGTTCGGCTGCGGTGATGGCAGACGTTAAGGTCGGCATCACGCCAGAGGTATTAAGGGTAAACTTAATAATTGTTGAAACTAAGCCATTCCAGCCAGCCACGTAGATAGCAGGACCCGATGAGGCAATGCTAGAGAATACGTGGGTTGTGTTTGGATGCGTATAGACTGCGGTTGGTAGAACTGTAGCAGTAGGGGCTATCTCGTAGATCTTATTATTGATTGCAGCAACGATACGTTCTTTGGTGTACTGCAAAACAGTATTGGATACGGAGATACCATTCTCTTGAAACATCTGTGTTGCTGTAGTCGTGGCTGATGTAAGGTTTAAATCTTTCTTGTACATCGTAAGCTTGGCGCCACCACCGGATACTACGTTTGTAATCCAGTAGGCATACTTACCATCAGTGGTGACAGAGTAGAATTGATCATCTATTGCAGTATCAATCTGATGAAAGTTAATTACAGTTCCAGCAGTATCTACTTTAGCAAGAATGTAGTTGTCAGAGTAGAGGACTCCTTCATACCTTGTCCCGCTAGATGTCCACTCGATTGTATCGAAGTACTGGTTGCTTCGTCCATTAGAATCCAATCCATCGGGAGAGAAGCCGAGAGGCGTAGATTCCTTGAGCATTGTGACTTCGCCCTTGGTCCACACATTGACACCCTTGCTGTCAGCAAAGCGGTAATCAACATTGTTCTCACCAGTATTGGTATCATAAAAGATGATGCCGTCACCATTGTGGAAAGATGATTGGCTTCGGATCCACCACCCTGTCAGGGACTGCTCGCCTGGCTCCTGGCCATTGTCGAACTGTTCCTTACGGAATGGGGCAGTCTGCCGGATATAAGGACGCTGATCATTGATAGCGTAGAAGAATGGCTGACCACCAATGGCTACGTCGTAGGCTTCATTAGTATTCTGCCAGATAGCATCAGAGCTGACAACACCAACGTCAACCGCAATCGCACGCGTGGCGCGACCTTCGGTAATATCACGACCTGCCATTATGCTCCCTTAGTTGTATGATACCAATACCGTCGAGTTCGTCGATATGATCGTCAATCGTTCTTATTACTGGAAAGATCTCGCTCTGCAAGCTCACGTTCTTGATGTTCCCTTAGTTGTTTCTTAAGATGTTCGTTAGCCCAGTACAATGCGTAGTAGTCGAAGTCAAGGCTAAAGCGCTTCATATGTTTGACTAGCGCACCAGTGTGTGCGTGGAGAGGAACTCCTGCTTCCTGTAACTTGCGGAAGAAGATGATGTCCTCACCGATGTAGTGGTCGTCTTCACTACTGCCAGCTTGCTCAGCAAAGTATGAGACGTTGCCGTGCTTCTCTCGCATCTTAGGAATGATGGACTTGTGCATCAGGGTAAAGCCAAAGCCTGCCTGGTCTACCTTGATAACTTCGTTATCTGGTAGTGGGTGAATGTACTGAATCTGAAACTCAGATACATTGTTGAAGAGTGCAGGATATGGCTTCATCAGTGTTCCCTCATTCTCCTTGGAGATGAAGTAGACACCAGATACGACAGGACGGTTAACCTTGTCTGCTGTCTTCCAGAGCTTAGCCATTGACTCTAGGTTCAGAACAATGTCTGAATCAACCCACAGTAGCCAGTCAGTCTTGAGGTTGTTTGCCCAATGGTCAAAGAGAACCTGGCGCTGACGCCCAATCTGATTGCCCTGTACTCGGATACTGGTATGAATCGTCATACCGTTAGCAGGTCCAGCAAGAATTGCACTCATTAGACCTTCGGTAAACTTGCCATCGGTGGTGCCATTGTCGCACCAACCGATAGCTACTGTCTCTTGCTTCTGAATCATTTTGTCCCCTATCTAATTTAGATACCTGTGATAGCAGCAATCTCTGTGTCGGTAAGACCGAGTGCCTTTAACTTCTCTTGTGCTGACTGCTTTGACGCAGCATTGGCTGCTTCCTCTGCCTCGCGCTGTGCCTGTGCCTCGGCTGCTGCTGCAGCATCTTGGTCACGCTGAGCAATCTCTGCAGGGGTAAGGGGCAGAATCGTCTGCTTGCCTGTCTTGCAGTCCACTACAATCTTGGTCAATACTTCACTCATAAACTACTGCCTCCCAATCAAGAGTCTCTTCGTTCCAGAAATACATCAAGCCATCTTCAGGGCGTGGCTTAGGTGCCTGCCAGTCGTGGTTCTCATCTAGCGTCCACGATGGGAACGGCTGAGGAGCCACGAATACATCTGCTGCTTCGTCATAGGTATAGCCGATGCCAGCATATTGTTTACGGATGTTGTGGTTGTACGAGGTTTGAATCCAAGTACCACCCAGTCCGAGGTCAACAGCCAGGTAATCCTGACCGCGATGCTCTTGTTCATCAGGAACAACAAGCACCTGTGTTACTACCTTGTTCTCATCTATCTCTGCGAAATGTGCCATTGTTATCCTTTACTTTGCATACCTTACGATTACTACGCCTGAGCCACCATTACCACCTGCTTGAAGGTGTGCGCCACCTCCACCACCGCCTCCAGTATTAGCAGTACCTGCAGAGCCAGGGTTGCCTGAGGCTCCACCATTACCGCCACCGCCAGTACCTCCAAGACCCCTTAGCGCTGTATCAACCGTATAGCCACCACCGCCACCACCTGCATAGGTAACTGAAGTTCCAGTGATTGATACGGCTACACCATTACCGCCTGAACCAGAAGTCGTACTTGTTCCATTACCGCCAACAGCGCCAGCACCGCCACCACCGCCTGCAGAATAGTTAGGACTCGTGAAGTTATTTCCACCTGCATAGCCTTGATTTGCCGTTCCAGCACC
>Ga0099848_1000732_pt1 | contig 15320 bp, 8 predicted proteins | sample CB_VirMetaG_3_FD_78179 | JGI IMG/M metagenome (GOLD analysis project Ga0099848, IMG submission 78179) | Freshwater to marine saline gradient viral communities from Chesapeake Bay - CB_1508_1S Viral MetaG | ecosystem: Environmental > Aquatic > Marine > Coastal | place: USA: Chesapeake Bay...
AATGATTTTGTAAGAAGTTTAAATATTGAAACAATTCAAACATTTAAAACAAAAGACAAAACTGAAATCGACATTTTTGTACCATCAAAAAACTTAGGAATTGAGTTAAATGGTGTTTATTGGCACAACGAACTCTTTAAAGATAAAAATTTCCATTTAAATAAAACAAAAAGTGCTGAAAATGATGGAATTGAATTGCTTCACATATTTGAGGATGAATGGAATAGTAAAAAAGAAATTGTTAAATCTATAATCAAAAATAGATTAGGATTAGTTGATGAAAAAATCTATGCTAGAAAATGTCATATAAAAGAATTAACCTCAAAGGTTACTAGTGATTTTTTAAATGAAAATCATATTCAAGGTGAGGCTAAATCATTAGTAAAATTAGGTTTATTTAATGGTGAAAAATTAGTTTCAATTATGACCTTTTCAAAAGGTAGAATTATAATGGGCGGAAAAGACGATGAATGGGAGTTGGTTAGATTTTGTAATATTTTAAATACAAATGTTATCGGAGCAGCATCAAAATTATTAAATTATTTTATAAAAAACTATAATCCAAAGAAAATCATATCTTATTCAGATGTTAGACTTTTTAATGGTAGTTTATATGAAAAAATAGGATTTACTAAAAAATCACAATCATCACCAAGTTATTGGTATGTTATCAACGGCATTAGACATTATCGTTTTAATTTTAGGAAGTCCATTTTGGTTAAAGAAGGTTTTGATTCAAATAAAACAGAACATCAAATAATGTTAGATAGGGGTATCTATAGAATTTATGATTGTGGTGCGATAAGATGGGAGATAATATTATAATGTTTTAACTATTTCTTCACATTTTTTTATAAATTCGTTAATAATTTTATTATCGTCATTAACAATTCCGTCCATATATCTATTATATACTTTAGCCCCCAAACCTTCAAGTTCAAATGTTAAATCATTTTCCATATTTTTATTATAGCCATTAACAAATTCTTCTAAGATATATCTTATTTTAGATAATAATTGGCGACCATAATTCATGTTTTGTATTTCGTGTTTATGTACATCAGTAATACCCATTAAAGCGTCACCAATTTCTTTTTCTTTTGGTAATGAAAATAGACTATCATAATATTCAGCGCCTTTAACTAATTCATGCATTAATAATGGTAAATTTGGCGCACCAACCTCAATAATCCAAGTACCTCTATTATTTTTATCGGGATAAACATCACAATAAGCAAGTCTTCCTGAAGCTGAAGCCGCCATTCTTTCTAGCATTTCAGTATTTTCCCAGTAATATCTTGACGCTCCTCTTATTAATTTGTCGTAATTAGAATATAAATTAGGATCAATATTATTTATTTTATCTCTCATTTTTTCAATTGCACCAAAACCATCAATCCACGCCTTACCTTGTGTTTTTGCGTTTATAAAATGTCTTTGTTTTATTCTTTCATCAAAATCAGGATCTTTTGCTCTTACCGCGTTTATTATTTCTTGATTTTGACTTTGTGATTTTATTCTTCCACCAGATACGCCCAATTGAACTTTCATTTTAATTTTGTTCTTATCAACTAAGTTTTTTATTCTTGGATACATTTTATAAAAAGTTTCCATAGCAATATCTAAAAGTTCTTGAGTTTTATTAGATTCCATTCTTGGAAGACTACTCATTAATGATGTCAGTTGACTACTTGACGGTGCCGGATTTTCGGGATTATTGTATATAGCTTTACTAGCTTCTCTAGCCCTATTTTTAAATTCGTCTGACAAATAATCACTTACTGGATTTTCATATAAAATCTTTTTCATGGTTTTATTTACTTCTAAGATATTTTATTATTAATTTTTCTAATGCGTTATCACCATCAAAATCATCGTCACTGCCTTGTGGATGTGTATCAGGGTCAGTATATGGTAATTTATTTGGGTCTCTTTCTCTTCTTTCCCTATCTGGGTCAAAAGGTTTAACATTAGGTTTAACATCCGGTTCAACCTCAGGTTCAAAAACATCTTGCTCACTAAAGTTTTCTTTTTTTTGTTCAGAAATTATAATACCTCTTTGATAATCAAACAAATATTTTATTTCATTAATTTCTTTTTTTAAATTATTTTTCATTTTAATATTTTTTATTTTTTTTTTATTTAAAATAAATCCTCAAGTTTATCAATAATATTTTTAATCATTGGTAAATCCCCCAAATCACTATATTCATGCCCCTCACTTTTTAATTTTTTTATAGTATTGTTCATTTGTTCTACCATATTTCTAATGTGGTGTCCTATGCTTGGATAATTTACAATATTTTGTGATAATCTATAATAATTATCTGGTAGATTAATCATGTCTTTAACTTTATTAACCCACTCAAGACCATAATTATGCGCATCAATTTCTAAATCCCAATACATTTTATATAATTCATCAAAATTTTCAATATCACCCGCCATTGGATTTCTCATTTTTAATTTACCCATTTGAATTTCATGTCTGATTTCATGAAAAATTAAATATACTAAATCAGCTAAACTTCTATAATTTTTGGGTGAACAAAGTATTATAAATTTTTTTGTTCTTGCTCCTAAATATGGTACTTGACAATTATTTAATACTTTTATTTTAAAACCTTCAGATATAATAAAATCTTTTATGTGTTTAAATACCTCATCTATTTTTTCATGATATTCTTTCGGTAGTAAATTTTTAAAATTATCAATGATTAAATCATAATTACTTTTTATTTCAACCTCCTCCCTTAAAATTTTTCTAATTTTATTTTTTAATGACATTTTAAAAGTTTATTAATAAATATCTACTATTGATTAAAAAAAAATCATAATTATTTTTATGTTTAAACTATTATAATAATGGAAAATCTAGATGCTCAATACGGTCAAATGAATTTTAATTTACCTCACGATGTTGTATTATTACCATCGAAAGGTATCTTCTATAAGAATAAGAAAAAGTCCGTTAAGGTCGGTTATTTGACCGCTGCGGATGAAAATATGTTGTTGTCAACAAATAATAATGATTTGATTATTAACCTTCTACGTTCAAAAATTTATGAACCAGACTTAAGACCTGAAGATTTGCTCAATGGTGATATTGAAGCAATTCTAATCTTTTTAAGAAATACTTCATTTACTCCTGAATACAATATAACCGCTACAGATCCGAAAACAGGTAAAAAATTTGATAGTGTAATAGTTTTAGATTCATTAGAGTCAATCACACCTGAAGTAGAACCAGATGAAAATGGTTTATATACAACAACATTACCAAAATCAAATTCGGTTGTTAAATTAAAACCTCTAACTTACAGAGAAAGAAATGAAATCGATAAAAATGCTGAAAACTATCCAAAGAATAGAACAGCGCCGATTGTAACGTGGAGACTACAAAAACAAATTGTTGAAATAAATGGCGATAGAGACCTTGGTAGTATTTCAAAAGCGATAGAGACTCTTCCAATTATGGATTCGAAATATATCAGAAACTTTATGTTAAGAAATGAACCAAGATTGGATTTAGAAAAAGAAATTGTTTGTCCTTCCGGAGAGAGGATAAATGTCCAAATTAATTTTGGACCGGAGTTTTTTCGTCCTTTCTTCTGAGTATAGAAAATCGTCACTTGACGAATATTATTATTTGGCTAAGTATTTGAATTTGGATTATAGTTCTTACTTATCCATGCCAATATTTATTCGACGTTATTTAATTGATAAATTGATTGAGGAATATACTAAAAAATAAAATAACTTCTATTTATTATAAAAAGTACCTCAATGGCGAGTCAAGATGATTTACTAAAAAGAATAGATGAGTTAGAAGAAGAAGTTGAAGTTCTTAAAACAAGACTACAACGCTCAGAAAGAAAAGCATCAATTGGTCGTATAGGTGATATAGATCAAGATACTTCAAATCCATTTGAAGCTATTTTTGGGGGTTTTAGAAAAATAGAAGATGGTTTTAACAATTTAGGTAAAATTACTTCAGGAGTTTTTGTTGATATTAGAAATGCGGCAACAGATGCTGCTGAAAAATTTGGAACTGGACTAAAAAATTATGAAAGTATTAGTCAGGAAATAGCCAGAGTATTACCTGATTTAACTAGACTTGGTTTTGAAGCTTCAGAAATTGGCGAAATGCAAGAAGACTTTACAGGTAAAATTAAAACTAATGTTGTTTTAAGTTCTGATGCATTAAAAAACATAGGAATACTTGAAAGATTAGGTGCTGATGGTGCGGCTATAGCCGCAAATTTTAGAGATTCGGCTCAATCTGTTTCTGGAATGATTGATGAATTGGAAGTTGCTGGTCAAGTTGCTGGTGATTATGGTGTTAATGCTAGTAAGATTTTTGCGGATATTGAAAAAACAATGCAAACAACGGATCAATATAGGTTTGAAAATGGTGTTGAAGGTATTTCAAGAATGGCGGCACAAACGGCGATTATGGGAATTGAATTTAAAAGCGTTGTTAATTTTGCCGATAAAGTTATGAACCCACAAGGGGCTATTGAAGCTGTTGCAGCATTTCAAAGGTTAGGGGTTACTGTAAGTGGATTACAAGACCCATTTAAACTTATGTATATGGCTCAAAGTGATATGGAAGGATTAACAGAGGAAATTGGTAAATCTGTTAGTAATTTAGGTACATTTAATAGAGAAACCGGTAAATTAGAAATTCCCCCATCAGCTAGAATGCAGATGAAAGAAATTGGTGACACTTTAGGTCTTAGTGCTGAAGAAATGAACAAAATGGTAAGCCAACAAGCTAAATTTAATGCAATGGCTGGCGATTTTGAAGGTCTTGGTGTCTCGGAAGAAGATAGAATGATGATTTCAAATTTAGCTGAGTTTAATAAAGAAACACAACAGTTCGAAGTAAAAGTTGGTGGTGAAACAAAAGCAGTAACATCATTAAGCGATGAAGATATTAAAATATTACAACAAAGACCGGAATCTTTAGAAGATGCCGCATTTCAGCAACTTGATTATATAACAGCAATTGATAAAAATGTTGAAGCAATGTTAAAAACTCCCGGAGCAGCGGTTGCTGCAACAAAAGCTCAGTTAGATACTGAGCGATTAGCTAGGGGATTGTTTGAGTCGGGTGGGGAAGTTATTACAAACGCATTTAAAGATGCTAAAATTAGGGAAGAAGTTGATAGATTTACAAAAGAATTTGGCGGGTCATTAGATGATGTTGTAAGCGCATTAAAATCTGGTAATATGGAAGAAATTAAAAAAGTGTTCGGAAATCTTTCTTCTATTGGAGAAATTGGGTTTGAAGATACCTTTAATAGATTCCAAAGTAGTTTTAGCGAAGAATTATCCAAAATACCTGAAAATCTAAGTGAAGTGTTAGGTGATAAAAATATTTATATGGGACTAAGTGGTATTATAAAGGAGGTTGTTAATGAATTTGGTGTTAAAATTAAAGAAACGTTTAATACTTCTCTTAACGAAACAACACAATCCCCAACACCAAATCAACCAACACCCCAAGCAGGAATAACACAAGCAGCGGAAAATCAAGTACAAAGTGTTGGAGTAACTGGGTCACAAGCAACCCCCTCTAGTGAAGTTCCCACTAAAGATTTAGTAATTAGAACATTACCAGAAGATACAATAAAAGTTGTCGGTGGAACAAATCTTCCCCCCGGTGGAGCAGATATAACAAATATTCTAAATAATCAAACAAATAATACTCAAGCATTAACCTCAATACAACCTGTTTTAAATAGAGATTTAGCAAACTTAGAAACACCAAGAACCGCTGAAACGAATAGGATTGAGGAAAAAGAATTAAGAGTAAAATTTGACCCATTTATTGTTAAATTAGAAGGTGATGGAAAATCAATAGAGATGGCGTTACAAGATAATGTTGTTAGAGATAAGATAATCGACATGGTTGGTAAAGCTATGACATCTGACTACAACACAATGGGTAGGCCAATTTTAGGTAATCGTGCATAAAATTTTAAAACTCATCTATTTATTGAGAAAGTGATAATATGCCAAGTCAATTAACATTTGAAGCTACTGAATTTTTAAGAAATAAGTTGTTGAATAGAAATTTACCTTCCTATAATAAAGAAGGTCAATTTTCTTCTCCACCTCCCCCAAATGCTTACGAATATCAGCAAAATGATTTTAATGTTATTGATTCACCTGATAATTTAATCGATGATGGTGTTTTAATTAGTGGACAATATGCTTCAAATAAATACGGTCCAGATGGTGGTTATACAACCGACATAGCATCAATAGGTACTGTTAGCATTGGTTCAAACGAAGGACCATATAATGTTGAAGATGCTGATTTGTTAGAGTTTAGTAAAAGTTTTTTAACTAATTTAGGTCTTAATAATATATATTCACCTGTTGCTGGTGTTGTTGGTGAAAATTATAATTTTGTTTATACAACGGATGTTAAATTTCCGGAAAAATCACAAAAGTGGTTATATTCACCTTATTTACCTTATTGGGATCCCCCTAGCTTTAGACCATCATTTTATTCACCATTTGAATTATTTATAAATCCATTTCCTGTTGGAAACAATGGTCCTTTAAGTGATGATTCAGTTTTGGCACAAAATAGTGCTAATTCGTTTAGAACTATGATGCAATATCGAGTACAACAAAATTTATATACCGAAACAATCGGTAGATTGAATTTTATTGATGCTCTTAGCGATCCAACAGATTGGATTGCGATTTTAAATGGTAGTGTGCCTTTAATTGAAAGAAATTATCAAATTACCGTACCGCAGAGTTTACTTGGAAGAGGTGTGGATTTCTTAGCTAGATTGCAAGGCGTTTATTATCCTGCTTCAACAATTCCGGGTGATTATTTTGAGGAAGCTAATAGAACTGAAAATAACAATACAACATTTATTGGTCGAGCAATAGACTATATTGGTGGTTTATTTGGACTGGGCGGTAGAAGAGGTAGAACACCTTCTCAGTTATTTTTGGATAACACTAGTGCTGGACAAAAGAAACAATTATCAAATAACTTAGAATTTAATAAATATAGACCTTTTTATGTAACAAACTCAGCACAAAATCCTGTTGGTTTTGTATCAAGATTGTTGGGTGTTCAGTTTCCCTCTGGAAATTATTATGTTGGAAGTCAGGATAGAGACCCAAGTTATATTTCATCACCTCCGGGTCAAATTCCATTGGATTCAAGTGGAAGACAAATTGATGCGTTGGTTTATGGTCCCGAATTGTTAGCTAAAGATTTTGAAGGTACCGATAATAATTTAAAAATTGGTTTAGCCGGTAAAACAGTTATTGATAGTGGGGGGATTAATGGTGGTATGTCTTGGAACTCACAAAAATTCGGTAGTAATGCAGGATTTAAAGTTGGTCCCGGTGGCGATATTGTTAAAAATGATGATGAATTTAATGCGATAAGTTCACAATATGAATCAACAAAATCAACAAATTATGATTTTAAAGAGGGAAGTATTCTTTATAATACACAAAAATTAATTGATTCACAACCACCTAATGCGAATAGATATTCACATGCTGGTAATGCTATTGACCAAGTTTCAAAAATATTTAATGATGGTTATAAAGAAATAACAAAGGGTTCAAAAGTAATCAGTTATATTAACGAAAATGGAATTGAAAAGGGTCAAGAATACTGTAGAATCTTCACCAAAGATACACCATATTTAACGTATGCTGATTTACAAAAGACCGATGGTAATATTAGAAAATTTGAAAATTCAATATTAAATAATACGTTTAATTTGAACATTGCACCATTTAAAGGTAATGGTAGTACCAATATTTTAAATAATTCTTCAGCAAACGCTGATAATGGTAAAGTTAAAAAATATATGTTCTCACTTGAGAATTTAGCTTGGAGAACATCATCAAAACCCGGTTTTAGAGTCCAAGACTTACCAATTTGTGAAAGAGGACCGAATGATGGAAGAATAATGTGGTTTCCACCATATGAACTAACATTTAGTGAAGATTCAAGACCAGATTTTGCTGCTCATGTATTCTTGGGTAGACCTGAACCAATTTATACGTACAAAAGTACATCAAGAACCGGTTCTTTAAGTTGGAAAATAATTGTTGACCACCCATCTGTACTTAACGTTATAACAAATAAAGTTTTAAGCAAAGAAACTAGCAAGGAAAAAGTTAATTCAATTATTGATTCATTTTTTGCTGGTTGTAAAAAGTACGATCTTTATGAATTAGCTGCAAAATATCCATCAATTCCAATCTCTGAATTGGAACTTTTACAAAATGTAATTAATAATCCGAATTCTTCGGAAGAAGACGTTCGTGAAGCATATCGACAAAATACGGTAGCCGATGCTGGAGCGCAAGACCCATCAAGCTCATCAACAGCAGAATCAATTGAAAAATTTACTAATTCTGTGTTTTATTTCCCTGTGTTAGACATAACACAAAAAGTTTTACCTAATACTAATTATCAAATCTATTATGATGTGTATATTACGCAGGAGCAAAATAATTATGTGCCAAATAGTTTAGAAACAACCTTTATTGAAACTCAAGTTAAACCGGCATTAAGTACACTTGACAGTTTAATAGAGGTTGTATATGATGCTATAAAAAATAAAGGTGTGGGTGTTGTTAAATTAAATTTTGAAGCTTCTTCTCCAATAAATAATTCATTAGATGTTAGTTCTGAACAGATTGCTGGTTCAAGACCTTCAGACAAAGTTAGTACAATTAAAACTTATTTAACTGAAAAAGTTTTAGAATCAGGTGATGAACAAAAAACTTTAAGGGATTATATAAATAATGACAAAGTAATTATAACACTATTACCAAGTCTTGCAAATCAAGTAACGACTGGTGTTAGAGTTTCTAATTGTTTAAATCCGGAAACAAATACTGATATAATGGCATGTAATAGTGTAAGAATTGAAAGTATTATTACAGAAATAACACCGGAATCAAATACCGTTACTGAAAATGAAACACCAGTAGCACAACCCGCAACAACACAACAACCAACATTATCTGAACAATCAATAACAGGACTTTCAAAAAGATTATTGAGAAATCTTCTTTCAGAATGTGATTATTTTGAAATGATAAAAGAAGACGACCCAATGTTGTATGACTCAATAAGTCAGAAAATTAAATATTTCCAACCAGCATTTCATAGTATAACACCTGAGGGATTAAATTCTAGATTAACATTCTTGCAACAATGCATGAGACCCGGAGAAACTATTCCAACAATTGGTGCTGATGGTCAACCAAAAACAACTGATGCATTAAATACATCATTTGGCGCACCACCTGTTCTTGTTTTACGAGTCGGAGATTTCTTTAATACTAAAATCATACCAAGTAGTTTAAGTTTAAAGTATGAAAATTTAGATATTAATCCGGAAGGTATTGGTGTGCAACCCATGATTGCGACAGTTACATTGACCTTTAATTTTATTGGCGGTCATGGATTAAGAGAACCAGTACAAAGGTTACAAAATGCACTATCATTTAATTATTATGCAAATACTGAAATGTATGATGAAAGAGCGATTGCAACCGAAGATACAGGAAAATTTGATCGTCAAGTTCTTGATTCAATATTAGCTCAGGTTGAACCACCAAAAGCAATAGTTAATAATATAACCAATAATGGTGGTAATACAATTGGTGAAATAATTAATAGTGTTCAAACAAGTACTAGTGAGACGGGTACTACTAGTTATATTAAGATTATGGACACATTAATTTCTGAATCTCAAACATATTTTACTGCGACAATAAACGGATTTGAAGGAATTATAAACAATTACAATTATGGAATTCTACAATTGATTTCTGATAATAGAAAATATACCACAGGTAATTTTGGAGCAACGAATGTAGAAATCGTTGGTAAATCAAACAAAATACAAGATAATATTGATAAATTATTTAAATCAGTCATTTCTGATATTAAAAATGAAAACAACCCAGTTTTTGGATATATTAGTAATATAAATCAAACAAATAATGACAAGAGAACGTTTAAACAAAATTATGAAAATTATTTGAATGAGTTAAGAAACTCATTTACTGATAATTTAAATAAAACAATAAATGAATTAACAACAGCACAAGAAAATTTAGTTTTTACAGTTGATAAGATTAATTTCTTAATTGATGAAAAGGCGGATGGATTAATACAAGGAAATGGTGACGTTAAAATATATAAGCTTGCTTCAAACAATTCGGGGTTTACTAGAATGGTCGATGATTATGGAATTATAGCAACATTAGTAAATAATTTTCAACAAAGTTTAGTTGGAAATAACTTGCTTTTTAATTCTTATACAAATAATACATTTGTTCCGGCAAATGAAGATTTTAATACTTTAGAAGATGAGGTTAAAGCAGAATATATGATTATATGCCAAGAATTATTAAATAAAACTGATGAATTTTTAAATATAATAACAAGAGATATTAATAATAACGAGTTAGTAAACTCAATTAAACAATATTATACGACTAAATTTAATGAGTTTAGTGAAGAATTAAATAATGAAATTGAAAAAATTGATGACTTTAAATTAAATAATTCTGAATATTTAGAATTTATACCGCTTGAAATCACACCAACAGAAAGAACTGTTGAGTTTGAAGTCGCAAAAGCATCAACATCAGAAAGAAATAAATTAATTAAACTTTATGATGAAGAAAATAGCGGTTCAAATAATACATATAATGGAAAATACAAATTTTTATAAGCATGTATAGGTACTACGATAGATATAAAAACTTTTTAATTAATGGTCAGCAAACTGTTGTACCATTTATATCTATTCCAGAAAAAAATTCAGATAAACAATACATATATAAAGAGAACGTTAGTCGTTTAGATAAGGTCTCATTTGAATATTATGGTTCTCCATTATTTACTTGGTTAATATTATCAGCAAATCCAAAATTTGGTGGTCTTGAAAGTAATATACCGGATGGGTCAGTATTGACAATCCCATTTCCATTGGTAACTTCTCTACAAGATTATAATTCACAATTAGAAAACTACTTCTTCTATTATGGCAGATAACGAAAAAATATTAGTTGAGGTTGATTATGACAATATAGTTTTAATTGACCCAAATAAAGTAATTGGTGATAATGGAAAATCACAAGAACGACTTGTTAAGCAAGAAGATTTAGTTATGTATGCAAATCTTGAAGCTATTTTTATTCCTCGCACAAAATTTAATATAGGTTCCGCACAAGACGATACGGTTCAACCAGTAACAATAGCAACAAATAATTTTGGTGCAATAAATTTTTTAAATCCCGGAAATGAAGGTTTTTTCACAACAGAATGGTCTGATGAGATTACGGGTAAAGATACATTAAAAGGCGAAGGCACAAATCAAATAAGGCAGGTAATTGATACAAATAGTGCTTTTTATTTAAAACAAAAAATTGATAATGTAAAAGATACGCAAACATTAGGTATTACTAATATTGTTGTTGATAACAATGCATCTCAAACACCTGTTGTTACAATAGATCTGGTTGATGTTGGCGGAAGAACCCTTTTTGAAAAAGGCGATGAATCCCCATATTCTGTATTTTTTAATTTACCATACCCAACATTCTATTTAACATTAAAAGGTTATTTTGGAAAAGCAATCAGATACCAATTAATTTTAGCTAAATTTACATCTGAATTAGACTCACAAAATGGTAATTTTACAGTTAGGTTAACATTTTTTTCTTACAAATATACAATATTGGCTGATTTACAAGTTGGTTCGGTTTTGGCGTTACCAAACATGTATAACACAACTTATACTTTAATACCAACAACCGAAACTAATCAAAACTCAGATGCCGCAAGAATTTCTGTTGGACAAACAGATAAAGTTGTGACAAATGTTGTTGTTGGTAAAGGTTATCAAAAAATAAGAGAATTATACTCTGAGTATAAAAGCAAGGACTTAATACCTGAAGATTTTCCTGAACTATCAATACCGCAATTAGTAGTTAAACTTGAAAATTTTGAAAGAAATATAATAGCACAATTAGGAACCCAAAATTTTGAAGCCTTTACAGATATTAAAAATTACAAAGACGCTATTAAAAGTTTACAAACTAAAGTTTTTTCAACAAATCTTGAAGCTTGGTCCAGAAAATATTTGGATTTGGAAAATTTTTATATTTTAACAAAATTACAAACAAGTGACCCAGATATTAGAGTTTATCGATATAAAAAAGAAATTATTAACGATTTACAAAAAATTGAAAATGCTAAAGCTGAATTAATAAAACTAATAGAAGAATTAAAAAAAGTTTGGACAAATAATAGCACATTAGGCCCAAATGGAACATATACTATTAATGGTAAAAAAATAGAATCACGAATTAATTTTAATTTAACTATTGATTTAATTAAAAAAAATTTTGATAGCGGTCAAATTGATTGGTGTCAAACATATATAAAAAAATTTGGACAACAATTAAGTAATCAAACTGATTGCGAAAAAAAAATAATAGAAAACTATGGAGATTTTTCTAATTTAAAATATTTTGAAAATGATATTGAAATAATAATTAATGACATATTTGTTTTTAACGGTGAAAATTCCTTTAATAAGGAAATCAACCAAATGATAACTAAAGCAAATAATATTGAAGAACAAATTGAAAAAGAATTAACAGCAATCTTACAAAAAAAATTAGAATCTGCTGAAGGTTTGGGCTTCAAACCAACCATTAGAAATATTTTTGCAATTATATTTGCATCGGTAGAAGGCATTTTTAGGCTACTTGATGATGTTCATAAAGATGCTTTTGATCAGCGATATAGTAGAGTCAGATATGATGCTTTATTTTCCGATGGTAAGGATGATGTTAGTTCTGATTCAACAGGTTTAGTGTCAAAAACTCAAGAGCCAAATCAAACTAATGGAGATATTCAAGTATATCCTTGGCCTGAGTTTTTTGTAAAAACAGAAACAGAGAATAAGGTTACTTTTCCATTGGCATATCCGGCTGACCCGGAATTAATTGAAAAAACGCAAGCAGATAATTATGATATTTGGCCTGAAGTTGAATTTGTTGAAGAAATGATAAAAGGTCTTACACAGAGAGATGTTGTGTTTAATACTTCTGATGTTACTTCAGATGAAGAATATAGTGTAAATAGATTATCACTTAATGCAATTGAATTTCCTACAACAAATAGGTCGTATGGCCCAAAAGAATTTGTTAAGTTTTTTTATGAAATAAAAGAAAGATTAATTGTTGCATCAACAATTGATAAACTTAACAGAAATTATGGTCAAACAAATGATATAACTGAGGTTATTGCTCAAATTGAGGCATATAATATATTTACATCATTAAGTGTAGATAATCCTCAGATTATCACAGCATTAAAGAATTTTAAGATAGATAATCAAGAAAATTTCGATCTTTATTTGAAACAAATATCAAATCAAGGAACTGGCGAAAGTTGGCAATTATATATTCGAGGCTTATATAGCACACCATATTTAAGAGAATTAACAGAACAAACAAAAGATTTTAATATATTATCTAGCGATATAATTTTAGGTCCATCACCAAATTCTGAAGTTGAAAGTATTAACAAATTAGTTACATTTTTAAATCAGGATTCAAACATTATTGATTTAACGGATATATATCCGATAGTAAATCTTGAATGGGCAAGACAGAATCTAGCAAATGGTTCCGGATTAGATTCAATAACTAATTTAACTAAAACATCTTCCGTTATTGGGTTTAATCCAGAGAAGAAACATATTACTAATTTTAATGCCAATGAAAATGAAAAAATAAAAAGACCGTTAACAAGTTTTTCATTTACATTAGAAACACCACCAAGCACATATAATAACTCAATTGAACTAAACACTTTTTATCAAAATAGGTATAATAATTATAATAATTTATTACCAACCGAAGGACTCATAACATATGAAAATTCACCACCTAGTTCTGTTGGTAATAATCAAACAACATCCATATTTAATACGCCTTTTATGATTAATGCGCTACAAAGGGCGGCTGATAAAGTAAGAAATAATAATCCATATCCATTTACTGAGGCGGCTTACCTTTTCTTAAATTCACTACCGCTATCAACACTAAAAGAAAAGTATATCTCACAAAATGAAAATTCAATTAACAACTTAGATTACTTAATTTCGTCATTTAAAAAATTTGGCGCAACGCACAAATTACCATATGCTTGGATATTAAAATATGGGTCTATTTGGCATAGATATAAAAATTATGTTGATTCAAACGGTGCAAATGATTTAATAAATAATGTTTGGACTAATACGAGCACATTTACAAATTTTGATCCAGTAAATAGTAATCCAACAAGACAATATAATCTATCAATTAGTGGTGAAACAAATTCAATTGTTTTACAAAATGTTGGAAATAACGTTACAAGTATGAATTTAGGTTTTTATCCTAAATTAATAAATGATTTTTATTATCTATTAACAAATAAAGAATATTTTCAAACATATTCAGATTCAGAAATACAGGAAAAAATTGATAGTCAAAGTTTATTTTTAAATCGAAATCAAGTCAATAGTTATGCACAAGGGGTTGATTTATTAAATCCTAGTAGGTCAATTTCTATAAAATATTGGGATGTTTTGTTAAAAACAAACGACTCAACTGATTTTTCAGATGAAAATAAACAGAAAACAATCGTTTTACCATCATTTGGTACAACAACTAATCAATCTAAGTTTGAATGCTTTAGTGACTCAAACCAATTAAATGTTGAAGTTTTAAATAATCAATCACTTTTTAATGGTTCTGCTAGAATTTTTTGGGCGGCACCAAATTATGGATATTTTGATGAGTCTCAAGCGATTAAACCAAATTATAATGAATATCTTAAAGAAATTTTTACTCAAGCGCAGAATCAAACGCCATTTTCAATTAACTCGTCATATTCAAAAATAGATGAATTAATACCAACATTTAAAAAAGAAATTTTAGATAAATTTGAAGAGGAATTTTTAAAATTTTCACAAAGTTCTTTAAATATTCCTGAAGAAAATAGAGGCATAAATTCTTATTTGAAGAATTTCCAATTATTATTATCAAATTTATTAATTATTGATGACGTATCAGTAAACACATCTGTTGTTAATAGCGTTTGGTCAAATCAGACAAAAAAGTTCTCACAAACAATAACGACATTTTTATTAAATAATGACATCTATTTTAGATATGGTAATCCATCTAATTTTAATAGAAGAATTTTTAATTCATTTAGTACAAAAACTGTTGTGGAC
>Ga0099848_1000733_pt1 | contig 15318 bp, 18 predicted proteins | sample CB_VirMetaG_3_FD_78179 | JGI IMG/M metagenome (GOLD analysis project Ga0099848, IMG submission 78179) | Freshwater to marine saline gradient viral communities from Chesapeake Bay - CB_1508_1S Viral MetaG | ecosystem: Environmental > Aquatic > Marine > Coastal | place: USA: Chesapeake Bay...
AACTCGTAGAGGAAAGGGCAACATCATCATGTGCTCTGCTGACGTTGCTTCAGCACTGACCATGGCTGGTGTTCTCGATTACACCCCTGCACTCAACGCTAACCTGAACGTTGATGATACTGGCAACACCTTTGCTGGTACTCTGATGGGTAAGTATCGTGTATATATCGATCCTTATTCAGCAAACGTTGGTTCTGCTGGTTCAGGCGCACAATACTACGTTGTTGGTTATAAGGGTTCTTCCCCTTATGATGCTGGTCTGTTCTATTGCCCATATGTACCTCTCCAGATGGTACGTGCAGTTGGCGAGAACACCTTCCAGCCCAAGATTGGATTTAAGACCCGTTATGGCATGGTCGCAAACCCATTTGCCAATGACGGTGCTGCATCTGGTCTTGTTACCGACACTGGTAATCGTCTCAATGTTGGTACTAACCGCTACTACAGAAGAGTTCGTGTTCAAAACCTGATGTGATTCATTAGGTTCACTGAGTTTTTCTGGAGGACCCCCATAGGGGTCCTTTTTTTTTATCTAAATAATTAGAAAAGGGAAATGGCAGAAAGATACAGTACTTATGGTGCAGATAGGCAAGTAGAAAATAGAAATTTTCTTTCTACTGTAAAATTTATTTTTACCTTGAACAGATCTCCAAAAGTTGCATTTCTTACCAATTCAGTAAATATTCCAGGAATTCAATTGGGGGTAGCAGTTCAACCAACATATACGAACAACATTCCTGTTCCTGGAGACATGATGCAGTTTGATGACTTTACAATCCGTTTTTTAGTTGATGAAGACCTTACAAATTATATGGAAATACAAAATTGGATGCGTGGACTGGGATTCCCAGAAAGTCTTCAGCAAATTTATGATTGGCAAAGTTCAAATGAAAAATTTGAGGCGCCAGAAAATTCTGATATGAATTTATATTCTGATGGAACTCTTTTACTCAATACCAGTAATGAAAGAGTCAATTACAAGGTTATTTTTAGAGGAATGTTTCCATACAGACTATCAGAACTTAGCTTTGATGCAACAAATACTGATGAAGAATACTTCACAGCAGAAGTCAGTTTTAAATATTTGATGTATAATATCACTGATAAAAAAGGAAACTATCTACCCAAAAAATACAGTTAATTTATGGCACTTGATCTCGAATTGATACAGAGCATGTGGGAAAAAGATTCTAAGATTGATATTGACAATTTACATACAGAATCTTTAAATACCCCATCATTACATGCAAAATATTTTGATCTTTATAATAATATAGTTCTTCTAAGAAAAAACGCAGAGCAACAGAAAAGAAAAATAAGGCACGAAAGGCACCAATACTATTCTGGAAAAGCAGATCCTGATGTTTATATTGATGACCCTTTTCCAAAAAAAGTTCGTGATAAGAATGATATGGAAAGATATTTAAATGCTGACGACAAACTTTCCAAAGTAACTTTGAAGGTGGAATATTATGATATAATGTTAAAATATCTTGAAGATATTTTGAAGCAAATACATAATAGAACTTATCAAATTAAAAACTCAATTGAGTTTATGAGATTTCAATCGGGTCTTGGATAAACAAATAAATACACATAACTGAATGACTTGTTATGTGTGACGTAAAAATCCATAAGAAGAATGAGGTTTACATCAAGTTAGAATGTGAACCTCATATTTTGTATGAACTCCAAGAATACTTTACATTTGAAGTTCCAGGGGCAAAGTTTATGCCTCAAATGAGAAGTAAGTATTGGGATGGAATGATTCGCCTTCTTTCAGTTCATACTGGTGAAATTTATGTTGGACTATTAGATAAAGTCATTTCCAAATTAAAACTCCACGATTATACTTATGAGTTTGTGGAGAATAAATTTTATGGTCTTCCATTTGAAGTGAACGAAGAGATCTCAATGGAAGGTGTAAAAGATTACATGCATTCTATTTGTTCATTTGCTCCTCGTGATTATCAAATTGAGGGAGTATATGGTGCTCTACGGTATAATCGAAAATTATTGATAAGCCCCACTGCCAGCGGCAAATCACTGATGATTTATTCTGTCGTAAGATATTATGTGGATAAAGGCAAAAAAATTCTTTTAGTTGTTCCGACGACATCTCTTGTAGAGCAGATGTACAAGGACTTTGAGGATTATGGTTGGGATGCTGAGTCATACTGTCACAAAATTTATAGTGGAAGAGAGAAAACAAATGAACATCAGGTTACTATAACAACTTGGCAATCTATTTACAAGTTAGAGAAACAATTCTTTAATGATTATGAAGTAGTGATTGGTGATGAGGCACATCTATTTAAGAGTAAGTCTCTGATTAGTATCATGAGTAAATTACACTCATGTAAGTATAGATTTGGGTTCACAGGTACTTTAGACGGCACACAGACGCATAAGTGGGTCTTAGAGGGAGTGTTTGGTCCATCATACAAAGTAACAAGAACAAAGGAGTTGATGGATAAAGGTCATATTTCTACATTAGATATTCGGTGTCTTACACTTAAACATAATCCTCAAAAATTTGATACCTTTGAAGATGAAGTTCAGTTTATTATTGGAAATGAAAAAAGAAATAAATTTATTAAAAATCTTGTTTTGGATTTGAAGGGAAATACACTTGTATTGTTTTCACGAATTGAAGGTCATGGAGTACCTCTTTTTGAACTCATAAATAATTCAGTAAAAGATGGTAGAAAAGTTTTCTTCGTTCATGGTGGAGTAAATACATCTGAAAGAGAAGAAGTAAGAGAGATTACTGAGAGAGAAAATAATGCAATCATCGTAGCATCTTACGGAGTATTCTCTACAGGCATTAATATTAAAAATCTTCATAATGTAGTTTTTGCTTCTCCAAGCAAATCAAGAATTAGAAATTTACAATCTATCGGAAGAGTTCTACGGAAAGGAAATAATAAAACAAAAGCAGTACTTTATGATATTTCCGATGATTGTACTTACAACTCAAGAAAAAATTATACACTAAATCATTTTATTGAAAGAATTAAAATTTACAACGAAGAAAATTTTAACTATGAAATAATTCCAATCAATTTAAAATAAAATAATATGTATCAGAAAATTTTAAGTTTGTTTACAGGAAAAAAGGAAGACACTACTTTAGCAAAAGTAGAACCCCAAAGTATTTTCTTAATTGATAAAGAAGATCTTGAAGATTTTTACTCATCAATAAAATTTAAAAATGGTGAAGAAGTTTTTGCTAAGGTAGCACCTTCAAAGGAAAGGGATAAAACAATTCTTTTATTGAGCAATCCAATCGTTGTAACTGAAATTAATACTCGTAAAAGAGGTGGGATGGTTACAGGGTATAAAGTAGAACCATGGATGAAAACTACCAATAATGATTTATTTGTAGTTAATATTGATGATATTCTTACACTAACAGAATCTAATGATGTTACTATGATTCAAATGTATGAAAAATTCATACGACAAGATGAATCTGATTACTCTGGAAAAGTAGCATCTAGAAAAATGGGTTATCTGAGTAACGTAAATGATGCTAAGAAACTTCTAGAGAAACTCTATAATAATAGCTAAATTATCTCTATCAACCCTGACAAAGGTATTATAACTTCATTTTGATACTCTTGTCAACTACCCATATTCATGTTCCCTGTGGTATAATATCTACATAATAGATTAGGATAATTTATGGCGAGTGTACTGAATATGCCAAGACAAAAAAAGACAGAGCATTATGTAAATAATAAAGAATTTCTTGAAGCCTTAATTTTATACAAAGAAAAGGTAAAGAAAGAAGCAGTGAAAGAGAATCCAGATATTACGGATAAGGAAATAAGGACCTGGAAAAGTCCAAATAAACCACAGATCCCAAGATATATTGGAGAGTGTTTTTTAAAAATTGCTACACATCTATCATATAAAACAAATTTTATCAATTATATTTTTATTGATGAAATGATTTCTGATGGAATTGAAAATTGTGTTCAGTATGTTTTAAATTTTGATGCAGATAAATCAAATAATCCATTTGCTTATTTTACGCAAGTGATTTATTATGCTTTCCTAAGAAGAATTGAAAAGGAGAAAAAGCAACTAGAAATTAAAAATAAAATCTTAGAAAAGACTGGATTTAGTGAAGTCTTTTATGACGACAACACTATTGACGGATCCAACTATTCCGATTATAATAGTATCAAAGAAAATGTCCACATCAAACTTCGGTATTGAATGAAGGTCGCTATAATCACAGATAGTCACTTTGGGTTTAAAAAAGGTTCCAGAGTATTTGAAGAATACTTTGAGAATTTTTATAGAACTGTCTTTTTCCCGACGCTCGAAGAGTACGGGATAGATACAGTCATCCATATGGGAGACGCATTTGATTCTCGCAAAGCAATTGATTACGCAAGTCTTGAATGGGCAAAAAGAGTTGTATTTGAACCTTTGTCTAAGTATAAGGTTCATATGATAATTGGTAATCACGATACTTATTATAAGAATACTAATCAGGTCAATTCTCCAGAACTTCTTCTCAATTCATACTCAAACATCCAAACTTATTCATCTCCATCTGAGGTAAATATTGGTGGATTGGATATTTTATTTTTACCTTGGATTAATGAAAATAATCAAGAAAAGTCTTTTAAACTTATTCAAAATACATCTTGCCTATGTGCGATGGGGCACCTTGAACTCAACGGATTTAGAGTTAATTCTCAAATCGTCATGGACCACGGTATGGATGGCAAATTATTTGACAAGTTCACCAAGGTCTTTTCGGGACACTATCACACTCGATCGGATAATGGAAAAATCTTCTACCTAGGAAATCCATATGAAATGTTCTGGTCTGATGTAAAGGATTCTAGAGGATTTACTATCTTTGATACTGAAACTTTGGAACACTTTCACATTAATAATCCTTACAGAATGCATTATAGTTTTGATTATAATGAGGATGTAAATAATTACGATGAAATTTCCGAATGTGAAAATAAAATTGTAAAGGTAGTTGTAAGGAACAAAAAGAACATCAAAAAATTTGAAAAGTTCATAGAAACACTTTATTCACATAACCCATACGAAGTAAAGATTGTCGAAAATTTTCAAGCATCTGAAGAAATAGAAAATAACGAAGATATTGAATCTGAAGATACGCTTTCTATTTTGAATAGATATATTACTGAATCTGAAGTAGAGTTAGATAAATCAACTTTAAGGAACATGATTCGGGAAGTTTATCGGGAGTCTTGCGAAGTGTTCTAAAATGTTTATTATAACAATAAATGGAAGAGAAGATGAAGGTGCATATTCTGTAAGAAATGATTATGGAGATCAAGTTCTTTATATCTTTGAAGAGGAAGATGATGCTACTCGATTTGCAATGATGCTGGAGGAGAATGGAAGTCCAGAAATGAACATCATTGAAGTTGAAAAGGAAATCATAGTTCAAGCTTGTGAGATGCATGGGCATCAGTATATAATTTTTGATTCTAATGACATTGTGATACCCCCAGAACAAAATGATATTATTTGAAAAAATAAGATTTAAAAATTTTTTATCTACTGGAAATCAATTTTCAGAAATTCAATTTAACAAATCCAACACTACATTGATAGTTGGTACAAATGGAGCAGGAAAAAGTACTGTTCTTGATGCACTAACTTTTTCTTTATTCGGAAAATCTTTTCGTGGAATTAATAAACCACAACTTATTAATTCTATAAATGAAAAAGATTGTTTGGTTGAAATTGAATTTTCTATTGGTACTGTGCAATGGAAAGTAAGACGTGGAATTAAACCATCTATATTTGAAATTTATAAGAATGGTCAAGTTTTAAATCAAGAAGCATCTTCTATTGACCAACAAAAATGGCTTGAGCAAAATGTTCTTAAGATGAACTACAAGTCATTTACGCAAGTTGTAATTTTGGGTAGTAGTAACTTCGTTCCTTTTATGCAATTGGCTGCCGCAAGTCGTAGAGAAGTAATTGAAGATTTGCTTGATATTAAAATCTTTTCTTCTATGACTACGATTGTAAAAGATAAGATTAAATTTTTAAAGGAAGAAGTTCGATCATTAGATCTTAAAAAAGAATCTATTTCCGATAAAATATTGATGCAGAAAGAATTTATTGAAGATATTGAAAAAAGAGGAAAAGAATCGATCAAAGAAAAAGAAGATAAGATTGATGAACTTTGTATAGAAGAAACTGAACTTGGGAAGAAAATTGAAACATTAAGTTTTTCTATTGAGGACCTTAATAAAGAGTTGGAAACTTACTCTGGAGCAAAAGAAAAACTTCGCAAGTTAGGAAACCTTAAAGGAAAAATCTCCCAAAAAGTATCGACCATTACTCAAGAGCATCAGTTCTTTACTGAAAATACGGTATGCCCTACCTGCACACAAGACATAGAAAATGAGTTTCGGTTAAATAAAATTAGTGAAGCCAAATCGAAGGCAAAAGAACTGCAACTTGGGTATGAAGAACTTGAGCAGGCAATTCAGAATGAAGAAATCAGAGAAGATCATTTCCTTCGGATTTCGAAAGAAGTAACTAACTTAACACATGACATTTCTAAAAACAATACTCGGATTACATCGATACATCGACAAATCAGAGATTTACAACATGAAATTCAAAGAACTACCACCGATCTTGAGAACCGAAGTCTTGAGCATGAGAAGTTAGAAAAATTTAAAGATAATCTTCAGTTAATAACTGAAGACTTCTACACCAAAAAAGAGAATATTTCTTATTACGATTACATTTACAGTCTTTTAAAAGACGGAGGTGTAAAAACAAAGATCATCAAAAAGTATCTTCCTCTGATTAATCAGCAGGTTAATAAGTATCTTCAGATGATGGATTTTTACATCAACTTTACTCTGGACGAGGAGTTTAACGAAACAATTCAATCACCAATTCACGAAGATTTTTCATATAGTTCATTCAGCGAAGGAGAGAAACAACGAATTGACTTGGCACTTCTTTTCACTTGGAGAGAAGTTGCCAAGTTTAAAAATTCCACAAGTACAAATCTTTTGATACTTGATGAGGTATTTGATAGTTCTCTTGATGGAACTGGAACTGATGAGTTCTTAAAGATTATTCGCTTTGTAATTAAGGATGCTAATGTATTTGTTATCTCTCATAAGACTGGACTAGAGGACAAATTCCAAAGTGTCATAAGGTTTGAGAAAGTCAAAGGTTTCTCCCGTATGATGCCCTAAACCACTCAAGAAAAAATGCAAGTCCCAAACTGGAAGCACAATTCTGGGAAACCTCAGAAACGAAAACTAAAACCTCAGGCACTACGACAAGCAAAAGCACGTCGTCAAGCACTAAAGAACAAGCACCCCAAACGGGGTGTTTTTTTTTTATAAATAACTAAAAAGTATTTGTAAAAATGGACGCATAAGAATTTCGTAGTCTTCAAGAAGCGTATTTGGAAGTTTATTCTTCACAAGAAGAACTTAATGAAGGTATGACGATGAAGGACTTTAAGGCAAATCGTCAGAAGACTAAAAGAAGAGCTGCTTCTGCCGATGCTGAGAAGAGAGGTCATGTAGGTAAGGAATGGTATAATAGTGGTAGAAGGTATTCTCCAGATGAAGCAAAGAGAAGTCGCGCAAACTTGGATGATGAAGAAAGACGCACTAGACATCGTACTGCTGTAGATCCTGATGATGAGGATGATAATAACTACTCTGCAGACAAGACGAAGAACCCTAAAAAACTCCGTAAGCAAAGGGCGATGGGAGAACTTGGAGAACAAGTAGATATTTACGATATCATCCTCTCACACCTTCTAGATGAAGGATATGCTGAAACTGTTGAAGCAGCAGAAGTCATTATGGTGAATATGAGTGAAGAGTGGAGAGAGAGTATTGTTGAAGAACTAATTACTGAAATTAGTTTAAAGACTAAAATGAGAGCATATGCTGCAACTCAAGATCCAGATGCTGATTATTCATATGGTGATAAAGTTCATGCGCAGGGAGGAAGAATTAGAGATGCAATCGAGAGAAAGCATGGAAAAAAAGCAGGAAAACATGCTGATGCTCATGCAGATTCTAGTGCTTGGGGAAGAACAGATTCTAGAACTGGTAAAAGGCAAGAAAGACCAGAACCAAGATCTTCATCTCTTGCAGGAAAATCTCTTGAATCTCAAAAGAGAAAAACTAAATCTGGAAAAATGAATAAAACAGATCAAAAAACATTAAAGGATAAATTGCAAAGAAGAGCAAGTGAAAGAAGATCTGGAGAAACTTCATCAACACATCATCCATCATTTTATCACCGTTGAGACCACTTCCCAAACCGTCCACAGGATGCCCACAAGGCATCCTTTTTTTGTATAAATAATAAGTGTATAGTGCGTGCTCTCTAATGAAAAAGGAATATTATACATATGCTTGGTTAAGGGAAGATGGAACACCTTATTATGTTGGAAAAGGTATTGGATATAGAGCATATCGTCCTCATAGAAGAGGTGATAGTTATATGTCTCCCCCATCAAAAGATAGAATAATATTCTTAAAGAAAAATTTAACTGAATTTGATGCCTATAAGCACGAAAATTATATTATTAGTATTCTTGGAATAAAAAATGATGGGGGAATATTGATTAATATGTCTTATGGTGGAGAAGGAAGTTCTGGTAGAATTGCTAGTGAGTATTGTATTCAAAGAATTAAAGAAGTAAATACTGGTAAAATATTTACTGAAGAACATAGAAAAAAAATTTCACGTCAAGGTTCTCAGAGAAAATGGTGGAATAATGGTGAATTTGATAAGCATACTGAAGAATGTCCTGGTGATGGGTGGGTTCTTGGAAGACTATTTAATTCAAAATATGAAAAATATAAGACAAAAGAATTTGCCGAAAAATCCAGAAAAAATAATATTGGAAAAAATGTTAGTGATGAGACAAAGAAAAAGCAAAGTGAAGTTAGAAAAGGTAGAAAGTGGTGGAACAACGGAGAGAAAACGAAGTTATGTTACGAGTGTCCTGGTGATGGGTGGATCATAGGAAGACCTGGACACTTATTGAAGTGTCCTACCACCTAAACGAACTGACCATATAGTGTGTATAATACTCTCATATCGCACCTAACCCAAATGTCCAATAAGTTTGAAATTCGTGGAATGCTTGCTCGTCTGCTTGCGACGGAGAACATCGTAGTTGAGCATAAGAATGTTTCTACTGCTTGCTTTAATGTCCAAACTCGGTGTCTTACTTTGCCACTTTGGAAGAAAGCAAGTGATAATGTATATGATATGCTAGTCCTTCACGAAATCTCACATTCACTTTGGACACCTGATATTGATTGGTCTAAAGAATGCAATGCTCCCCAACAATTTGTAAATGTCTGTGAAGATGTGCGAGTAGAAAAACTTTGTAAGAGGAAGTATCCAGGTTCTCCAAAATCCTTTTATAAAGGATATAAAGAACTGAATGATGATGACTTCTTTATGATTGGAGACGAAGATGTTTCCAAGATGAACCTTGCCGACCGTGCAAACCTTTACTTCAAAGTCGGTAATTTTATCTCTGTTTCTTTCACTGAACGGGAGCAGGAAATCATTGATATGATTGCAGATGCCGAAACCTTCGGTGATGCTCTACTTGCCTCTGAGGCTCTTTATAGGTACTGTAAGGATGAACAGTTCCAAAAAGCAGAAATTCCTGAAATCAATCTTCACCCAAATCAAGGTGGACAATCTGGTTCTGGTGAGGATGGTGAAAAGGTAGAAAGTCAGATTGATTCTGAAGAATCTGAAGAATCTGAAGAATCTGGTGGAGACAATACTTCTAACGAATCTTCAACTGAAGGTAAGAAGGAAGATGAAGGTCTTCAGAATGGTATGGAAGGTGGTGTAGGTGCTGACCCAGAGGTAAGCACTATGAATTCTCTTAATGATTCAATTAAGAATCTTGTAGAGAATAGTTATAATGAAACTGTTTATCTTGAGATTCCTAAAGTAAATCTTGAGAGTGTAATTGTTCCCAATTCTGATATTCATAATCATTGTGATGAAATCTGGAACGATTCCTTTCAAAAAGAACTACTTCAACCTGTAGATAAAGAGTACATTGAATTCAAACGTTCTGCTCAACGGGAGGTAAATTATCTTGTTAAAGAATTTGAATGTCGAAAATCTGCTGATTCTTATGCTCGTTCTCATACTAGTAGGACTGGAGTACTGGACACATCTAAACTCCACACTTACAGGTATAATGAAGACCTGTTCAAAAAAGTAACCACACTTGCTGATGGTAAAAATCACGGTCTGGTGTTTGTTCTGGACTGGTCAGGTTCTATGAGCAATGTGCTTCTCGATACTATGAAGCAACTTTATAATCTTATTTGGTTCTGTAAAAAAGTATCCATCCCATTTGAGGTTTATGCCTTTACGGATAGTTATGGTCCACAAATCAAAACAACAGAATCTGGTATGCATCTTCCCCCATCAGAGCATACTGTGAAGAAAGAAAATGAGTTTGCAATTCACGAACATTTTCGTCTGATGAATATTTTCACTAGCAAAGTTCGCAATTCTGAACTGGAAAATCAAATGAAGAATTTCTTCAGGATTGCTAGGTATTTCAGTAAAAACTCTCATCAGACATATAGTATTCCTCATCGACTTCATCTTTCAGGAACCCCACTAAATGAAGCACTAGTAACTCTTTATGAAATCCTACCCAAATTTAAACGGGAAAATAAACTACAGAAAGTTCATTGTGTTGTTCTAACTGATGGTGAAGGTGCTCCACTACACTATTATCGTAGTATCAAACGAGCCTGGCAAAGTGAACCTTATCTGGGAACTGCCTATGTAGATGAAAGGTGCTTTCTCCGTGACCGAAAAACTGGTAATGTCTATAAAATGGGGGATTGTTCCTATCGTGGATATATGCAATTCACTGACCTAATTCTCAAGAATCTTCGTGATAGGTTCCCATCTATGAATTTCGTAGGTATGCGTCTTCTTGAGAGTGGTCAGGCATCCAGTTTTATTCGGCAATATACTGAAGGAAAGGAGTTGGATGATGTAAATGCCCGTTGGAAAAAGGAGAAGAGTTTTGTTCTGTCTTCCTCTGGTTATCACAAATACTTTGGTATTTCAGGTAATGCTCTAAATAAGAGCACAGAATTTGAGGTAGATGAAGATGCCTCTAAGTCAAAAATCAAATCTGCATTTACCAAATCTCTTGGTGCTAAGAAAATGAACAAAAAAATCCTTTCCGAATTTATGGAACTGATTGCCTGATGGACACTTTCTGAACTGGACACTGGGGGTTCCAACTGCCCCCTTTATGCCCTATAATTAGTCTAGTTCAAGCAAATTTAATGAAGTTTGGTTCTTACTATAGAATTAAAAGAGTTCCTCATTATGAAGGAATTTCTTATAGTCCCAGAACAATTTATTATGAAGGTAAAGAATGTAAATTTTTCTCTTATGAAGATGCTTATAAAATGTTGAATAAAATCAAAGAAATGGATGGGGATTGTGATTTAGATTGTATTGCACCTCGTTATGAAATTTTTGAATATAGGGGATATCTGTTTGAATAACCCCGAACCACTTCTTAAACTGGCTACTGGGGGTTCCAACTGCCCCCTTTATGCCCTATAATTACTTTGTTGAAACGAAACGACCAACACCCTTTATTATGCCCCGCAAACCGATGATGAACAAAAAAGAACTGATTTCCGAACTGCAATCCCTATTCGGTACTGAATTTACTTCTGCCGACATTCGTGGATTCTGTGCTTCTAAACAACTCAACTATCAAACCGTAACCCGTCATCTTGAACCTTTCAAGACGCAACGGGGTCGTTGGAATCTGGAAGTCACTCCTGAGAAAGTTGAGCAGATTGAACGCACTTATCAGGCACCTGCTGCACTCCCTGCTGTAGAACAAAACCTTATTCCCGATAAAGATGATACCTTCGTCAAGTTTGGTAATTTTGATGATGTTAAAAAAATTATTCAGTCCCGTCTATTTTATCCTACGTTCATTACGGGTCTTTCGGGTAATGGTAAAACGTTCAGTGTGGAGCAAGCTTGTGCTCAACTGGGTCGGGAACTAATTCGTGTAAATATTACGATTGAAACTGATGAAGACGATCTTATTGGTGGTTTTCGTCTTGTGGATGGGGCAACAGTTTGGCATAACGGACCTGTCATTGAGGCACTCCAACGAGGTGCAATCCTGCTACTCGATGAAATTGACCTTGCTAGTAACAAAATCCTCTGCCTCCAATCCATCCTTGAAGGTAAAGGTGTGTTCCTGAAAAAGATTGGTAAGTTCATCAAACCTGCTAATGGGTTCAATGTGATTGCAACTGCAAACACCAAAGGTAAAGGTTCTGATGATGGTCGTTTCATCGGTACTAATGTTCTGAATGAGGCATTCCTGGAACGTTTCTGTGTAACCTTTGAGCAACCTTATCCCAGCACTCAAGTTGAAGTGAAAATCCTTCAGGGTGTTGCGAAGCAACTGGGTCTGACTGATGCTGATGACTTCTGTAAGCGACTTGCCGATTGGGGTGATGTAATCCGTAAGACCTTCTACGATGGTGGTATTGATGAAATCATCAGCACCCGTCGTCTTGTTCACATCATCCGTGCCTACAGCATCTTTGGTAAAAAGGAAAAAGCAATTCAAGTTTGTGTCAATCGCTTTGATGACGAAACTAAGGCAGCATTCCTTGATCTCTATGATAAATTTGATGCTGACTTTAATGCCAACACTGTAGTTGTTGAAGAAACTGAGACCACTGAAGATGGAAAAACTCCATGGGGTAGTGCCATTAATTGACAATCAAGTAAAAACCTGATAAAATATACTATGACTGAACACGATCCTTCACTTTATAATGAACTTATGAATTACGATAGTTATCTTAGTGATGATGAAATTCTTCTATCTAGTGATACAATTATGTTTAATGAAAATGATTTTATGGTAAGTATTGATCCTGGTAAAAATGAAGTTCCTGAAAATGTAATTCGAGAATCTAACAACGGGTTCTGGAAGTATGAGGAGGATCTTACTCTAAAAGAAATTCAGGATTATCTTTCTGGAACTTATCATTCTCATTACACTTCCAAAGAATCTAAAACTCAAACACTAGATTTGATTGAGAGTATTGGTGATGCAGAACCTTTCTGCCGTTCTAATGCAATCAAGTATCTTTCTAGGTTTGGTAAAAAGAATGGAAAGTCTAAGCAAGACATTCTGAAAGCAATTCATTACTGTGTTCTGCTTTATCATTTTGCTGGTCTCCATAAAAATACAAGCGATTTCCCCTATTGATTATGAAACTATCCGATAAAACTCTTTCCGTTCTGAAAAACTTTTCTTCTATTAACCAGTCACTTCTTTTTAAAGAAGGAAAGTCTCTTCGGACTATTTCTGTAATGAAAAATATTCTTGCAGAAGCAGAAGTTGAAGAAGATTTTCCAAAAGACTTTGGAATTTATGATCTGAATCAATTTCTTCAGAACATCGATCTTCATCAGAATCCTGAACTTGATTTTAAGACTGATGAGTATGTGGTCATCAAAGAAGGTAAATCGCGTTCGAAGTATTTCTTCGCTGACGCAAATGTGATTGTAACTCCTCCAGAGAAGTCTCTAAATCTTCCTTCTGAGGATGTTTGTTTTCTTCTTTCTACTGAGCAACTTGCTAAAGTTTTGAAAGCAGCAGCAGTTCTTCAACTTCCCGACCTTTCTGTCGTTGGTGAGGCAGGTGTTGTGAAACTGGTTGCTAGGGACAAACGAAACGACACTTCAAACGATTTCTCTATTGTTGTGGGTGAGACTGATGAAGTATTTACTTTCAACTTTAAAGTGGAGAACATTAAGATTCTTCCTGGATCTTATGAAGTTGTAATCTCCAAGAAACTGCTTTCTCGTTTCCAGAGTAAGGATCACAAACTCACTTACTTTATTGCTCTGGAACCTGATTCTAGTTTTGGTTGATGAAGCATATTCTTTTTACTCTAAAAGGATGTAGTATGGTTCTTCTAGACGATGAAAACTACCTAAGAGATACTCTTTATCATGCGTCTAGAGAATGCAACTCTACCTTGCTTGCTCTGAACTCTCATAAGTTCGAACCACAAGGTGTAACTGCAGTTGCTATGCTTGCTGAAAGTCACATCAGCATTCATACTTGGCCAGAAAAAGGTATGGCGATTTGTGACGTTTTTACCTGTGGAGATCACACAGATCCTCAGGCTGGTGTAGAATACATGCGAAAGGTTCTTCATGCAACCGACATTGTTAGTAACGAATTTATTCGACCTTTAGAATGAACATTGTTGAATTGAGGATTCTCCCATCAATATTTTTGTAACTTCCCCTTGGCCTGCTGAAAGTGCCATCTGTCTCCCCGACAAACACGTCGTCAAGATGCCCCTAGAGTGCTGTCAGATGCTCTCTATCGTCGCTTCCGACAAATGGGGACATGGGTATGGGCACCTCTATAAGACAGACCACACGCCCTACAAGACCGATAAGGGGGCATTCAGAAACCATCCATGCACCCGATGGGCATCTGAGTCCATCCACAACTCTTATTGGTTAATCAAGCATGGTCTTAACTTATGTGATGAATATACACTAAGATATAACAAGATTCATGCCTGTTACAAAACTCTTGTAGATGCATATTACCTTTTTCCAAAAGGTAAAGTAAATGAAGTCACACCATTCGCACGGGCAATGCCTGATGAATACAAACTTGATACAAGCATCTCAACCTTTGATGCTTATAAAATGTATATTGCATCTAAACCTTGGGTAGCAGAAAATTATCTTCGTATGCCTGAAAGAAGACCTAAGTGGGTATGAAAACAACACTGACTGTTGATGAAAATGGAATCATAACTTTTCCCCCTGAGATGATGGAAACTCTTGGGTGGAAAGAAGATGATATGTTAGAATGGATTGACCGTGGTGACGGATCTTTTGAACTGAGGAAATTTGATAATGAGCAACACTGACTTTCTTTGGGTGGAGTCTTATCGCCCAAAGACTATTGATGAATGTATTCTTCCTGACCACATTAAGAAGACATTTAAGGACTTTCTAAATAAGGGAGAGATTCCGAATCTCTTGCTTGCTGGTCCTCCTGGTATTGGTAAGACTACAGTAGCAAAGGCACTTTGTAACGAACTGGGAGTTGATTGTTATGTCATCAACGGATCTGATGAAGGACGATTTCTGGATACGGTACGGAACCAAGCAAAAAACTTTGCTTCGACCGTCTCACTTTCTTCGTCTGCAAAACAC
>Ga0099848_1000735_pt1 | contig 15276 bp, 11 predicted proteins | sample CB_VirMetaG_3_FD_78179 | JGI IMG/M metagenome (GOLD analysis project Ga0099848, IMG submission 78179) | Freshwater to marine saline gradient viral communities from Chesapeake Bay - CB_1508_1S Viral MetaG | ecosystem: Environmental > Aquatic > Marine > Coastal | place: USA: Chesapeake Bay...
AATACTGTTAAAGGAACCGATCAGGTTGCGGGGATTGGTGATAGTACCGTTACCGCATACAACATTGGACTTCTATGTAGATTAGGTGGTGATATCCTGTTTAATTTTGCTGAACAATGGGCGTATGATACAACCCTAACTGATGAACAAGTACAAGAGGTTGTAGATTATGCTGTGAGTAAATACGGTATAACACCGCCAGCACCCACGCCAACGCCCACCATCACTCCAACTAATACCTTAACTCCTACGCCAACTCCATCAGCAATTTCACCTCTATTCTTACAGGATTATCCTGGAGCACTCGCAGCGTATTCACTACGTAAATTGAGTAGTGTATACACAGGTTCAGCAGTTAGAGTTCGTCGTAATTCAGATAATGCTGAAACAGATATCGGTTTCACAGGTAATGACTTTGATACAACATCACTGGCGTCATTTGCTGGACTATCGGAAGCATCCGTTGTGGTATGGTATGATCAGACTGGTAACGGACACGATGTGTATAATGGAACAGCAGTCGCTCAACCGAATATCTACATCGGTTCAGGAGGTTTTGGAACACAGAAGGTAAATGGAATACCTGCTGTTCGTTTCAACGCTGTAAATGGTGTAAATACACAATCGTTAGTATCATCAGGAAATACAGGAACTCTCGCACAAGGGGACATCACGATGATTGAAGTATCACAAAGGTTTAACGCAACTCCTGCGTGGGGACTTGCTGTAATGCCAGGTGATTACACACAGAACGCAACCAATAATGGTGGTATTCCATCACTTCAATACATTGGTTCTACGAGTGATTACGGAACACACAATGTATGGGTTGCTTCACCACCTAACTACTTTGTAAGTCCAGCAGTTTATGACAATCCACACATTGGAGCGTATGTCCGTAATGGTGGATTACTCGGTAATGGAGGTTCAGTAGATATCCATTGGAAAACATCAGGAGAAACGCTCAATAGTGGATACACTCAATCGTTTGATTCAGGCACGGGTTCAAACAAAATCTCAATCGGTTCTCAAGGAACAGCAGGGGTATTCTCCTATGGTGGTAGAATCCAAGAGATAATCGTTTATCCTTCTGATGAAAGTTCAAACCTCAATTCAATGTTCTCGGACATAAACTCTTATTATGGTTATTTGTAATGCTAATACAAGGATGGAAATACACCACTGAATTATCCGCACTAAATGCTGCGAATCAAATTGACATAGCAATGGGATTACCAATTGCGGGGGATGTAACTCGCAATTTCATAAACATAGATATAGCTGAACTCAATACCCCAATCTTTTGGTTTATTGACTATCACCCTGAAATTGAACCTATTTTGGGAGCACCTACTTCTTTTGAAGTTATTGAAGAACCTTATCCAACAATTTAATAAATGACACCTGAAGAAGCATACCAAAAAATCCTACTATCCTACGGGGGTTTGTTTGCTCAAGAGTTAAGAAAACAACTTGAACTAACAGATTGGAAATATGCGTATGGTTTCAATGGTGATGCCTATGGAGCACCACCACCAGATGGTAGAAATCCAAAATACAAAGGGGAAGGTGATAAGATAGGAACAGGAAAACTCAGGGATTCTATTACAGCGTCATTGAATACAAGTACCAATAGTATCATTATTGAAATGTTGTCGTATTGGAAGTGGGTAAATGATGGTAGAGAAAAAGGTAAGTATGTACCTATCAAACCCCTTGAAGAATGGGCAGAAAGAAAGGGTTTTTCCAATCCAAGAAGTGCGGCATTTGGTATATCTACAAACATCAAAAAGTTTGGTATTGAACCTACCTATTTCTATGATAAAGCCTTCACTGAGTTTGAACAGAAATACGCTCAGGAAATAGAAGAAAAATTGTTCTTAGCAATTGAAGATTTCTTTAAAAAAATAACCGAAGTATCTATTAAATAAAATGATTGAAGTTTATCAAAACCCGTTAGTTTTAACCCCGACAAATACGGAACATATCTACAATGTGGGTTCAAGTAATTCAGGTAATACCAGTTTCAAATACTTGGTAGATGTTTATATGGATGTGGATACAACCCCACAGAGAGTAGCCCGTTTGAAAATACAACCCAATGACTATGGATTGGGTATTTTTGACTTACAAGAGATTGTGGTGAATTATGTATTCCCAAATCCTCGTAGTGAAGATCCTCAAAACTATAAGTTTCCAACCGCACTGGTTTCAACTCCGACTGGTAATACAGGTACAACAATAAATGGAACAATCATCAACAATTCAATATGGAGTAGAGGTTTTTCCAATGCGTATGTGGGAAATACCAATACAGATAGTTTGTATCACATTCGTGAATACCGAGCTATGATTGGTGAAGAATGGATTTCAGGTGGAACAGAGCATCAAGAGATTTCAACAGCAACCACCGTTCCTTGTTCTACCTTCTATGTGGATATCAACTTGGAAGACAATTCAGTGGATATCTTTAATGCGGGGGCTAATATCGGTGCTGGTGTTAGTCCATATTCTACAGGATACAACTACTACATTTACGATAACTTCTTGGTATTCCAAAGTTCAGGGACATCAGCAAATATAAATGACACTATCTTGGGGGGTTCTTACACCACAGGATGGTATTTGTATGTAGAGGAAATCTACACAGGTATTCAGTATCAGTTCCTTCAGGGTGCGGGTGGATTTTGGGGAAAAACAACAGTCATCTACCCTGGTGATTGGAGTTCTTATTTATCCCCCTGTGCTGTTACTATTTTCCCTGGTACTGATTCCAATAAAGTAGGATTTGATTACTCGGATGGACTATTGGATTATTGGAGTGGTTCAACAAATGGTTCAACTAATCATTTGTATAATAAAGCATACGACTATCGTTTCACAGGTTCAACTTATATCAGTGATGATAATCCTGCGAGATTACTTACGACATTCGGTGATGATTTGTCATCTGTTGATTGGGCTCTCACACCTTCTTTTCAATTGGTTTCTGACAGAGTTAGACACAGAAATCATCATATAGATTGTCCTGTGCTATTTTCATATTTCAATGGTAATGTTGGTTTGTTTAGTAATCCTGTAAAAAATCTGTATTCTGCTAATGCGTATCCAAACGGAACACAACTATTTCAGTCATACAATCGTGTTGTAACATATTCAGCATTATCTCCCGATCCTACACCCGTGAGTCAAAGAATTGGATATTTCACACAATATCTGAATCAACAATCTATCAGAGGATTGGATGTTCCAAAAAGTATTTATTTTTTCATAGCTTCAGGAGGAACAAATTTAACCCTAAACTACAGTGGGTTTGGTATATCGGAAGTGGTTAGATTTGACATTGTGGATGATGGATGTGTTTCCGATCCCCTACACTTTTGCTTCTTAAACCAAAATGGTGTTTGGGACACTTGGACTTTTGATAAGAGAAATGTCAAAAGATATGATAGAAGTGTTAGCACCTATGCTACGGGTGGTATCAAGAACAAATCTGTGTATAACAGATTGATGAACGAACAAAGAAATGTAATCTACGATTATGATGTTGTTGAAAGGGTAGATTGTCAGAGCTGGTTGATGGATGAAAATGACAAAAAGATTGTTGAAGAATTGTTCCTATCTGATTATGTGTATTTGATTGAAAATGCGTATTCAGAATTAGATGAACCAAGAAAACCTTATCTAATTCCTATTACCATTACCACATCGTCTGTAGAATCCTTCAAACAAAGGTACAACAAACTATACCAATATTCATTATCGTTTGAATACAACCCAATAAAGACATTCAGAACATCATTGTAAATGTTACAACTCATTACAGAAATACTTGGTGAAAAAATCGTATTAGATTTATACGGAAATGAAGACATATTCGCTTCTATTTCCATTGCTGAAATACAGGACATTTCACAGAAAAACTCATCCTACACAAAGGATTTTAACTTACCTGGTAGTAAGACAAACAACAGGGTTTTTCAGCATTTCTATAATGTCAATTCAGTTCAAACCAACTATGATGCTCGCAATAAGTTCAGTGCGTATTTCACCTATGATGGATACACCATTATGACTGGTTATATCCGTCTAAATAGTGTTACTCAAACTCGTACTGAAATATTCTACAATGTCAATTTCTACAATCAGATTGGGGACTTAGCGGCTAACATTTCTGATAAGTTTATGCGTGAATTGGACTTATCACATTTATCACATCCTTATGATGAATCTTTGGGATACAATTCAATACCAGATCCTGATTTGGCTAACTCAGCGTTTTTCCCACAACCTACATCAGGGATTACCTATTGGGCTCTGTTTAACAAAGGGTATGAATACAAAGATACAGGGGGAACAGAAACGGAAGTAACCCCACTATTGGAGTTTGACACCCTGACATCTACTGGTGGAACATTCTCGGGACAATACACACCTGTTCATTATTTCTATTTCACTCCCACTATTCAGGTTAAAGAGTTGTATAATCAGATATTCGTTCAAGCGGGTTATGAGATGGATTCTGACTTTTTCAACACCGCCTATTTTAATAGATTTTATCTACCACTCACTTATTCGGATAGTTTGTATCCATTACAAGCAACTCTACCACAATTTGCTTTTGAACAACCTGGTGCGTTTAATTATAGTGCTGTTACCCCTTACTTCTGTCAAAATGAAGTATGTAGTTTATCAGTAACGGGTGGTGGATACCATAACTTGGTTGTTCCATCAGGGGTTACTGTAGATACCATATCGGCAACTACCCCACAAAACTATTTCAGTTTCCAATTGTATGAACCTGGTTATTACAATTGTCGTTTTTCATTTGACACTACCAATACCGCATCCACAGATAACCTGATGGTTTTATATTGTTTTAGATTAAAACAAGATGGTGCTTTATCAGGATGGAGTATGGCGGGGGGTACTTACTATGTTCCATCAGCAACTACCGCAGACACCCGTGTAACCTTTGATTTTAATTTTGATAGTTCAACAGAAGCTGAAACACTCACGAACAATTATGCTTTAATCCTGACATCACAAAACCCGCTAACTGGTGGGACAAGGACAATATCCAATGTTGCTTTTGAGTTAGTCCCTGATAACAAATCACCAAGATACATAGATGGGGATTTTGACTATAATCTGGAGTTCCCTGAAAACGAGTTCAAACAAATAGATTTTATACAATCCATCAACAAGTTGTTTAACTTGGTGGTAGTCCCCAATATAGAGTTCCCCAACAAACTACGGGTAGAACCAGTCATTGACTATTTCCATACAGGTGAAGTATTGGATTGGACAAATAAAGTAGATAGGAATGCCCCTATCATTGTAACCCCTACAACATCCATATTAAAAGGTACAGTGAGTTTTAATTATCAAGATGAAGAAGATATAGGTAACTCCACTTTTAAGAGCCTGGTGGGTAGAAAGTTTGGAACACAAACCATTCAGTTAAACTTGGATTACAAAGATGCGGATACTCCAATTGACACTGGTTTTTCATCACAAGTGGATTATGTATTACCTACACCAGCATCTTATGGTTTCCCCACACTACCTATTCACTATCTGACTGTACAAGAAAATATCAATGGTATATCTACCAACTTCTTTAATCCCTATAAGACAAACCCACAACTATTCTACAGGGGGTTATTGTTACCATCAAGTAATTTAGGTGAGTTCAGTGGAACACCATCAACAGTTGCTTGGAGAGTAGAAAGTCCATCCGCAGCAACGGAATCACTCGTGGTTGAAGTATTCCCACAGAACAACAGGTTCAACACCTATCCTTTTGGATTGAGTGGATTTAGTCATTATACCAATTTCAACAAGTTAGACAAATACGATCCAAGGGAATTGGATTTCAGTTGTTATGAAGATATGTATGACATCTATTGGAAGGACTACATCTTGGATTTGAGTGATGATGAATCAAGGGTACTGACTTGTAGTGTTTATCTAACACCATTTGAAATACAACAATTGGATTTCACTGAAATAATCTTGATAGATGGAAACTATTACAGAATAAACAAGATTTCGGATTACTCATTATCTCGTGCTGGTTTAGCGAATGTTCAACTGGTTAAAAAGACAAGGGATTATACCCCACACAGAGTTCGTTATTTTGATTTGGTTGGTTGTAATCCTGTAAGTACTATCCATACATCAACAGATGAAAACGCAACCATCTACGCCTATGTAGGTAGTTATATCCGTGTTGGAGATGAGTGTTATGTAGTTCAAGAAACAACATACAATCCATCTTACACTTATGAAAGGGTGAATAACTACTATTACTTCGCATCTGACACTTTACAACCTGTGGTATTTGATAGCTGTGCTGAATGTCAAGCAGCGGCTAATGATGTATATCACAATGTATCAACCCCACTGGTAATCTACAATGAAACTACCTGTTAAACTTATATTTTAAGATATGGCTCAAAAGGAACTCGTATTCAAACTAAAATACCTATCAGAAGGTGGTGAAATTGTTGAAAAACAAGCAACAACATTCACCGAAATCAAAAAGAGTATTTCTGACTTACAGAAAGAATTAGAAAATACAGATTTAGGTTCAGAACAATTCCAAAACCTACAACAAGAGTTAAAGAAGTCAGAAGGAGCACTTGTGTCAGCTAAGGATTCTACCACAAGTTTGATGGATAGTTTCACATCATTGCCAGGTCCTATTGGGGGTGTTATTCAAGGTGCTAAGGCTCTAAACGCATCCTTGATGAAATTGGTACTCAACCCAATCGGTGCGGTTATCACGGCGATTGTATTGGCTCTGACAGCTCTGTATAAGGCATTCACTTCAACCAAAGCAGGGGCTGAAACACTTGACAGAATAATGGCTGGTATTAGTGCTGCGATGGATGTCCTTCGTGATAGAGTACTCAAAGTAGGTGGTGCTATTGTCAAGTTTTTTAGTGGGGATTTCGCTGGTGCTGCTGAAGATGCTAAAGCTGCGTTTTCAGGAATTGGTGATGAAATTGCTTCAGAGTTCAAGCAAGCAATGGAAATCAAAAAGGAGTTACAAGCCGTTGCTGATGCTACTCGTGAATTGTCAATGGAAAGAGCCAAGCAGAACAAGTTGATTGCGGCGGCTAAATTAGTCATCAACGATGAAACCAAATCTTATGATGAAAGAAAGGCTGCTTTGGAAGAAGTTAGAAAAGCAGAAATTGAATTAGCAAAACAAGAAGAACAATTAGCTCTGAGAAGGTATGAAGCCATCAAGGCTCAAAACGCATTATCTGATTCATCAAAAGAAGCGTTGGAGGAGGAAGCACAGGCGTATATCCAACTTCAACAAGCACAACAACAGTCCTTACTGAAACAGAAGGAATTATTTGATCAGGAAAGGGCGTTGAGGTTGAGACAACAAGCGGAGGCTAAGGCAGCTGCTGAAAAGAGAAAACAACAAGAAAAAGAAGTTTATGATTTTATCACGAACCTGAACCAAGAATTGATACAAGATGAAAAGGAAAAAGAAATCAGTATTATCAAGGAACAGGAAAAACAACAAATTGAGCAGCTGAAAAATCTAAAAGTTTCAGCACAGAAAGGACAAGAAATCTTAGCAAATGTTGTTACCAGAACTCAACAGAAAATCAACGAAGTTGAATATAAATATGGTGTTGAAAGGGTTGTCCGTGCTCGTCAGGAAGAATTGACAAAATTGGACATTTATCTACAAGCCAACCAACAAAGGATAAATGCTCTAACTACCAATTTCCAAGCTCAACAGGAATTACTATTAGATCAGTTTCAAGCGGAACAAGAAAGTTATCGTAATTTTGGTATAGGTATAACCAAACAACAAAGGGAAGAAAATCAAAGAAGAATTGCTGAACAAAAAGAACTCCTTGATATCACTTTGGAACAATTAAATGAAGCTTTCCAAAAAGATTTAGATTTAAGAAAAGAATTAGCAGACAAAACCCGACAATCACGATTAGAAGAAATTAAAATAAGTAGAGATTTCTACACAAAAGAAAGGGATTTGATTCTTAATAATACTGAAGCAACTGATCAGATGAAACTTGATGCTGAAGCAGCTTTTCAGGAAAATATGGAAAAACTGCGTTCTCAAGAGTTCCAAAATCAAGCAGAATATCAAATCAAGCTTGGTGAAATCCAACAAGCTAAACTCCAAAAAGATAGACAACAAAAGCGTGAAGAAATCAAAGCTGAAGAAGACGCTCTAAATGCTAAACTACGGATTAAACAAGCAGAAATTGATATTATTGTAGGTGCGGCTAACGCTCTATCCCAAATCGCAGGACAGAACACAAAAGCAGGTAAATTATTCGCTGCGTCAGCAACCCTGATACAAACCTATCAAGCAGCTCAATCCGCATACCTGTCTCAGTTTTTACCAGTCCCTGATGGGAGTTCCCCTGTAAGGGGTGCGGCAGCGGCTGCGGTGGCTCTCTTGACAGGATTTGCTAATTTACGGAATATCTTATCGGCAGAAGAACCAGAACCTTCTACACAAAAAGGTTTCCAACTTGGAAGGTATGTAGGTTTCGCAGATGGTGGTTTAGTTTATGGACAGGGTTCAGGAACGATGGACAATATACCTATTCGTGTATCCAATGGGGAAAGTGTTATCAACGCTCGTTCCACTGCTATGTTTGGTGGTATTTTAAGTTTATTGAATCAGATGGGTGGGGGAAGTGCTTTTGATTCATCATCAGTCGCTAACGGACAAATAGCAACAAACAAATCACAGGTATCTGTAATTGGTGGAGAACAACCTGTTGTAAAAGCATATGTGGTGTCCAGTGAAGTTTCATCACAACAAGAGTTAGACAGAAGGGTTCAGCAGAGATCTACTCTGTAATGGAATAATTTAATGTAATTTATACTTAAAGATAGATGCGTATCGTAGAATTAAAAATTGACGAAAATATTGATATGGCGGGCGTTGATGGTATCGCCTTGGTTGAAAAACCCGCCCATATGGAAAATTGGTTGGCATTCAATGAAACAAAACCAATTTACGAACAATTGTCATCAGAACAGATGACAGAAATTGCTAAGGTTATCACCCAATTTGGTGAAACTGAAAAGGACTTAAAAGAACAGGGATTTGTTTTAATCAAAGTTGAAGAAGTCCCCCACTATGAGTTCTACGATTCCGATCCAAACCCTGCTGATGAACCATCCAACGCAGTCCGTACCCGTTACAAGTATGTAGGACCTCCACCTGAAAGAGATTTCTGTGAAGTAATGATAAACGCTAACAAGGTTTATACCCAAGATGATTTAACTAATTTGTCTATGGCAAGTGTAAATCCTATCGGTCCTTCAGGTTATTCAATCCTTCAATGGCGTGGTTCATTTAACTGCCGTCACAAGTTTGTTAAACTAACTTACGCACCGAAAGATCAGGTGGGTAAAATCATCAACAAAGGAACTGTTAGAAAAGGTTTAATCAACGAGGAGGTTGGAACTCAATGGGATACCAGAACCCAATCAACCAGAGACAAGGGAAATCATCCTGAACCCCGTCTTGGTGGTTTTTCTATGGTAGGTAAGATGGATGGACAACCTTTGTTTTCAACCATTGAAGAAGCTCTGAAGATGGCTGAAGTATTTGGTTGTGAAGGATACCACGAACACAAGATAGGGGATTCTACCTATTATATGCCTTGTGAGAAACACAATTTTGAAACCTATGATGACTATCCAAAAGAAGCTAAGGAAAACGCTTGTAAAGTACTCAGATGGATAGATGAGCACGGAAGGGATGAAGTTTCAGGAATGGAATTGACAGGACTTCAAAGGGCTAATTCCTTGTGTTCAGGTGAAAAGATTTCCGAAGAAACAATCGCTCGTATGGCAGCGTTTGAAAGACACAGAAAAAATAGTGAAATAAACCCTGAGTTTGAAGGAACGCCTTGGAAAGACAAGGGTTATGTTGCTTGGTTAGCTTGGGGTGGTGATGCTGGTATAGAGTGGGCTCAAAGGAAATTAGAATCCATCCGTAGTGAGATGGATTTGGATTTGGAAGGGTTGTCTCCCTATGTAAATCAGACAGGAAAAACCATCACAGAAGAAGTGATGTTAGAACCAAATCCGTGTCAGTCAGGTTATGTAGCTTATGGAACAAAAATGAAGGATGGGGTTGAAGTCCCCAATTGTATTCCCGTTCAGCAGTCAGCACAATTCGGGAGCCATAAGTTTTCACTTGACAATGAGAAACGGGAAATAACTGGTGCTGCGGTTATTCCCAATAAGTTCATCATCCGTTATGACGATTATATGAACCCCTATTATGTATTCTTTTCTAAAAAGACAACTAAAATGTTATCAGAAAAGTTTATGAAGGATCATAAGATGACGGATGTTGCTAATATAGAACACACCAACAAAATGGCGGATAAAACCTATGTGGTTGAATCTTGGTTGGTGGAAGACACATTTAATGACAAATCCAATGCTCTCGGTTTGGAATATCCAGAAGGGACTTGGGTAATAACGATGAAAGTTCAATCCGATGAGGTTTGGAATGACATCAAAAAAGGTAAATACAAGGGTTATTCTATTGAAGGATTCTTTGAGGAACAATTACTATTTGCCGAGGAGGATATCGTACTCCAAAAAATAAATCAAATAATTTCAGAAACAGAATTATGACGACAAAGGAAGCGATTGAAAAAATCCAAAGCATCCTTCGTTTCGGTAAGGAAAACTTTTCTGCTTACAAAACCAAAGATGGTGTTGAACTTCGTTCAAACGAGATGATGGTAGGTGAAGAAATCTACATCATCACACCTGAAGGTGAGCTTCCTGCTCCAGACGGATTATACGAAATTGAAAACGGAATGGCTGTTAAAGTCAAGGCTGGTAAGATTGAGGAAATGGAAATGGAACCAGGTATGGAAGAAGACAAAGTTGAAGATAAAGTTGAAGAAGAAGTTGAAGTTGAGATGTCAGAAGCTGAATTGGTGGATGGCACAAAGGTAACGAATGATTTACCTGACGCTTTAGCTGTTGGACAGAAACTTTTCGTAATTACCGAAGCTGGTGAAAAGGTAAATGCTCCTGAAGGGGAACACACCTTAAAATCAGGCGAGGTTGTGGTAGTAGATGGTGAAGGATTCATCACAGGAATCTCTAAACCAGACGAAGCACCCGAAGGAAGTTTAGCAGGTGAAGAAATGAACCTTGCGGAGACAATTGAAATGTTCTCATCAGCATTAGAAAAATTGATGAATAAAATTGATTCTTTGGAATCCAATCAAAAAGATTTAACACAGAAGTTCAGTAAGTTTTCATCTGAACCTGCTGGTGAGAAAATCTATGACAGAAAGGGTTATTTAGATTCTCTTAAAAATGAAAAGTTCTCAAAGTTGGAAAGATTAGCGGCTTTGAGAAACAAATAAACGACTAAAATTAAATAATAATAAAATGAAAAAACATAATTTTTCGTTTGACCTAAGTTCATTAGCGCCATTCACAGATGAAGTAGGCGGACTTTTAATTTCGGAAGCTGTGGCGAAGGGTAGAACAGCGGAAGTTATCACGATTCAAGCAGGTGTAAAAGGAACACAATCTTTGAACCTTTTATCTTCTACTTTGAATGTACAAAATGGTACTTGTGGTTGGGATCCTTCAGGTTCAACAACCTACACTCAAAGAAATATCACAACTTGTCAATATAAGGTGAATGAAGCCCTTTGTGGTAGAGATCTTTTGGACTATTGGCAAGGACAATTCATCAACGGTGGTGACACTGTTACAACTTTACCATTTGAATCACAAATCGCTGATTTGAAGGTTAAACAAATCCAAAAGTATGTAGAAGACGAAATCTGGCAAGCTACTACAGGTACTACTTGTTTCAATGGACTTCAAACTTTGATTTCTACAGGAACAACTGGTGTAAATGCTGTAGTTGGTGCTTCTGCTTTGACTTCAACTAACGCATTATCAGAAGTTGATAAGGTTATCGCAGCACTTCCTGATTCAGTTACTGATGACGACGATCTGATCGTATTTATGTCAATGTCTGCGTACAGAAGCTATGTTGTAGCTTTAAGAGCGGCTAACTACTTCCACTATTCTCCTGAACAGGCTGGTAGAGAGTTCGTAACTTACCACCCTGCTACGAAAATCCGTGTAATGGGCGTTCCTGGTATCCCATCAAGCTCTAACCAAATCGTTTGTGGTAAGGCTTCTTATATGGTATTGGGTGTGAATCTTATGGACGATTCAGAAAAGTTGGATATGTTCTATTCTCGTGACTATGACGAGGTCAGAGTTCGCGCTAACTTCTCTTTCGGTGTTCAGATTGCGTTCCCTGACACCTTCGTTACAAACAACTTAGCATAAACCGATTCTGTTATGTAAAGATACAACAAGATTTCTAAACTAACAAATCTTTGAGTGTCTTTTCTAACTAAAAACTAAAAAATAAATAAAATGAGTGATTATTCATCTTGTCAATTGTCTCAGTGTATTGAACTTGGATGTATCGGAAGTGTTGGTGGTATCAAAACCGTCTATGCTTTAACAGGTCCTATCACAGGTATCACATACGCAGCAAATAGTGAAATCAGCGGATTGACTGGTAACGGAGTTATATACCAATTTGAAGTTGAAAAACAGACATCTTCTTTGACTGAAACTTTCAACAATTCTATTGAAAATGGTACTCTTTACTACAATCAGGATGCTGTACTTTCATTCCACAAGATTGACATTGAAAAACGCAATCAGATGAAGCTTTTAGCACAGAATCGTAGTATCAAGTTATTTGTAGAAGATAACAACGGAAATATCTACTTCTTGGGTGGTGATTTTAACGGTGGATGGGTATCTGCTGGAACATCATCAACAGGAACAGCATTCGGTGATAAAAACGCATATGATATAACCCTTCAATTCTTTAGCAAGGAGCCAATGACTATGTTGGCTGATACCATCGCTAATGTTATTGCTGGTAGCGATTTGTCAATTAGCACTTGTGCTTAAACAATCTTTAAGGGGGTGTAAAAACCCCCTTTTTAGCCTATAATTTAATTTAATGATATGTCAGTAATATTTGGTGGAAACGGACAGGAAGGAGAGTTTATGTGGGGTCCTTTGGGTAAAAGGAAGAAGTATCGTATTGCTTCCTTCAAGGATGTCCCTGATTTAACTATTGAAGAACGCCGTAGAAAGGTATTGGAAAAAATGAAGCCTTGGAAATATTCCGAAGCAGATCCCTTTATGTCGGGTGATATGGATATTGAAGTAGATTTTGGTGGTGGTGTTCCTTCACCAACGCCGACTAATACTCCAAGTAATACACCTGGTTTGAGTGCTACCCCAACACCAACTACAACTAAAACTCCTACACCAACACCAAGTATTACCCCTTCACACACTCCGACACCTACTTTCACTCCTACACCTTCACAGACACCATTCCCACCCGCTCAGATATCATATCGTACCTTCAGTGGAACAACTAATCCACAACCATCATTTACACTCACTGGTGTTGATTTTGGAACAGCAGGTTTGATTGCCGTATTAGTTCAGGGTGATACAACAGGTGGAACTGATACTATAACTTCTGTGGTTATTGACGGACAAAACGCATCTTACGCAATTGCTTCTGACACACCAGGTTTGACAGCGGTAGAAGGAATCTATTATCGTGTGGTGACTGGTTCTACAGCTAACATTACAGTCAATTGGAATACCAGTCCTACAACTCAAGGTATTGGTGTTTGGACGATTACAGATTATGTAAATACTTCACCACAATATGTGTTTGGTGCTGATACTGCGGGTTCATTACAGAATTACTATGAACATACATCATCAGGTTCAATTACCAAAGGAAGTGTGGGTGTTGTTGGATTCAATAGTGGTGAATATCAAGCTCGTAATTTTGGATGGACAGGTGCTACTGAAAACTTTGATGTGGATTACTCAAACACTGCTGAAGGAACGGGAGCTTCTTACTCAAATTGGAGTGGTGGTACTAAACAAGTAGTTGTTGGACAAGATATTCCAAGTCCTATAAATGACGGAAACTTTGTTTGGGCTTCTTGGAGATAAACTTATGAGAAAACATCTAATTTGGGAACGGGTTATTGTTGATAAAAAGAATGAAGAAGAAACCAATATTACAAGAAAAGGAGAACCTTCATATTTTGATTTTATAGGAAAAAAGAATGTTATACATAAATAAAAATAGTGCTAATAGGTTATATGTAACAGTATCACAAGGGAGAACAATTGCTAATCCCTATTACCTGTTTTCATTTACACACATTTTATCTGGTGAAATTGTCAATTTTGTTCCACAAAATCTATCAACAGCTTCCACTCGTTATGATGAGTTTTTATTCATTGAAGCGGGTAATGAAGATTTAACTTTAGTACCCCCTGTTGTTACCTTCCCCTATGAAGGACAATACTATTATTCTATCTATGAACAATCTACATCAGGAAATACCAATCCTGATTATTCGTGTAATGTATTGGAACAGGGTAGAGCCTTTGTAAATTATGTCAATGCGGCAGGTGATGAACCTACCTACTATGTGGAGTTTATTTCCGACAACGAGGATAACGAAAACTGGATATTCATCTCTGATGACGAAATACCACCGACACCATCATTTACTCCAACAAACACACCAACACCGACTATCACTCCGTCAGGAACAATTCCTACTACACCTACGAGCACTCCTACACCAACGATTACACCAACTACTTCCGTTACCCCAACTTATACTCCGACATCAACTAATACCCCAACACCAAGTCAGACACCAACTATAACCCCGACAGCTACAACAACTAAAACTCCGACACCTACGCCAACTAAAACAGAAACTCCGACACCAACACCAACTAAAACCGAAACCCCAACGCCTACACCGACAAACACTGGTACTCCGACACCAACACCAACTCAATCACTTTTAGATTGGAGTGCGTTTGTTACTACGATTGATTGTTGTGGTGGTTCGTTCGCATCAACAGGTGGAACAATTACCTTCAATGGTGTTACATCTAATTTGAACAATTCAATGGTAGATGGACAGGTTAAATACTCTTGTATTCCAAATGTTCCATTACCGAATGTTGGTGTTAGTTATGACTTTAGTGCGTCAAGTCAGAACTCTAATTGGGAATTGGGTTGTACTGATTCTCCTGCTAATAGTGTAGATAGATGGGTATGGACAATCACATCAAGTGCTGGTGGTGGTAGTTGGAACGCTAATTTGGTGGTATATT
>Ga0099848_1000737_pt1 | contig 15269 bp, 30 predicted proteins | sample CB_VirMetaG_3_FD_78179 | JGI IMG/M metagenome (GOLD analysis project Ga0099848, IMG submission 78179) | Freshwater to marine saline gradient viral communities from Chesapeake Bay - CB_1508_1S Viral MetaG | ecosystem: Environmental > Aquatic > Marine > Coastal | place: USA: Chesapeake Bay...
CAAATCCAGTATCAAGTCTGGTATCAAGTCCAGGCTCAAGTCCTGTATCAAGTCAAGGATCAAGTCTGGGAAGATTTTGAATGGATTTCAAATAATGAATGACGATGATGACAAAAAATATGCTTTACTAACTCTCTTTGGTGAGAAAGAAGGTGTATTCACTGATGCTTTATATGTGGTAGATTATAAAAATCCAGACCAACCACTCCTCTTCAACACAAAAATTGAAGCAGAAGAATATAGTAAACATGTACCTGCTTGGCATGTGGTTGAGTATGAATAAACCACCAGTATATGCCAGTGAGTTTTTATCACCTCATCCCTGGTTGAACGAGTTTATTATTTTTTTAAAATCAAAATGGGACACAACTGAAATCCCTATTATAGATATAATGAGAGAAACATCACTAAAACAACATGAACTACCCTGGGGATATGCTTGTCCTTTCTGGTATCGTTTTACTAAAGAACAAACCTATAATTTAGTATGGAAATAAAAGATGGTATCATACAAAGATTCGGGAGTGAATACACTAGAAACTGATAAGTTTGTTAGACTTATTGATAGTGATAACTCTTATGCTGCAAAGGTAAAACTTCCTGGTGGTGATACGATAGCCCTTGCTACGGATGGTGTTGGCACAAAGTTGCTTGTAGCAGAACATCGTAATAAATATGATACGATTGGCATTGACCTTGTTGCTATGTGTGTCAATGACTTATATTGTGTTGGAGCAAGACCAGTATCATTTTTAGATTATTATGCGATTAGTAAGTTTGAACTAAATAAAGCAATACAGATTATCACAGGTATTAAAAGAGGATGCGATTTAGCGCATTGTGAGTTAGTTGGTGGAGAAACAGCAGAAATGCCTGGAGTATATGAACAGAATAGGTTCGACCTTGCTGGTTTTGCTATGGGTATTGTAGAGAAGGAGTTGCCTTATAATGTCAAACCAGGTAATCTTATTACTGGTATTCCTAGTTCTGGTCCTCATTCAAATGGATATAGCCTTCTTAGAAAACTGTTACCGATGGACCAAATACCAATGGCACCAACTCGAATCTATCATGATGAAATATTCAATAACATCTCTAAGATTAATGGTTGTGCTCACATTACAGGTGGTGGTATTCACGGGAATTTACCTCGTGTATTAATGGGTAATAATTATAAAATAGATATAGAGTTAAATCCTTGGTGGGCAGATTTAAAAACAAAATCGCAACTTTCTGATAAAGAATTTGAATCAACATTTAACTGTGGATGGGGTATGTTAGTTATTTCGAATGAAGAATTAGACATACCAGATTCACGTGTTTTAGGAAAGGTAATATAATGGCAACAGGACGAAGTGGAGTTGGCAAAGGTCGCCGTAAGATTGGTTCAACGAAGCGCAAGAATCGTAAAAAGAATAGGAAGAAGTAAATGAACGAACAAGAGTTCATTACACTAGACGATTATGTTAGGCGATTTCTCTCTCATTGTGAGAATGAATCGGTTGAGTTAGACGAAGAACTTCTATACAAGTTGGTGGAAATTCGTTATGGAAAAACTTGGGTGCCTCATGCCAGAGGTATCGTCCTAACTCATCAAGAAAATTCATAATTTTTTAAAAAAGTGGTTGACATACCCTTCATAACCTTTTATGTTACAAAAATGGTTAATGAAAGGAAAACGCCATGACATTTAACGTATACGCTCATTGGGCTGACGGTAGCCTCGTTGACGAAGTGAATCCGATCCTCATCGTTCACTCTATTGAACCGCATAAGATTATCGATATCTTTGCCGGTTACGGTGATGAAATTGTCGAAATGTTCGAAGAGCAATATGGCAATTTGAGTCACTATCTGTTGGATGATAACTGCTCATGAATATTTTTGTCCTCTCTGAGAACCCCTACGAAGCAGCTTGGTCACAATGTGACAAGCATGTTGTCAAAATGGTGACAGAATCCGCTCAGATGCTCTCCACAGCGCATCGGTTGCTAGATGGTGAGATGTATCTCGAAAAGTCTGCTAACGGTCGTAACGTCAAACGGTGGCGTCTAAACGATGACCGAGAGAACGTGCTGATGAAAGCATGTCACGTCAATCATCCATGCACTCTATGGACGATGGCTTCTACGACAAACTATCACTGGCATTATCAACACTATTTCGGTCTAGCAGAAGAGTATGAGTATCGGTACGGTAAGAAGCATGGAGCGTTTAATCGCGATACCACACTCTATAAGGCTCTTGGAAAGTTTCCTAAAAACATTCCAGATGGTGGCCAGACACCGTTCGCTCTTGCGATGAAGCAGAATCCAGAATGCATCGTAAACAGCGGAGAAAGCGTTAATCGTGATGCCGTTGCTTCCTATCGAAACTTCTACCATACAAAGCAGGATCGTTTCAAAATGGTCTGGACAAAGCGTAGCGCGCCAGAGTGGTTTCAAGCCGCTTAAATTTTTTTGCAAAATTTTGCAAAAAAGTGCTTGACAATCTCACAGCCAATCACTATATTAATATTATGAAAACGATGAATGGTCGTCGTTAGAAACCCGATAGGGAACCTTGTTATGAATACGAACTACATCGAAATGGCTTCTCTGTATGAGTCTGAAGTAGCATTTGGTCGTTCCACTGCCTCGCAGATGGATACGGGCTCTCCGGAGAACAAGCGTGAGATTCCCTGTGACTCTTGCATGTTGGCTGACTCGTGTGCAGCTAAGTTTACCGAATGTTCTGCCTTTCGGAACTGGGCTAAGTCTGGTGATTTCAAAGACTCTGATGTAGCACGCCACATCCGTGTGATGAAAGGTTAAAAAAGTGGTTGACCTTTTGGGCTAGTTCAGGTATACTGTATACAACAGTTAGGAAATAGGAGCAAGCACATGACCAACTTCGTAGTTAAAACACAGTTCCTTGAAAACTATGGCGCTCACGCAGAGGACGGCAAGTTCTCCAGCGGTAATGCGTACTGGAAGTTCAAGGGCGGTGACGAGTACCTGGTAGAGGATCTGGATCGCATCCAAGATGCGGTTGCGTTCGTTGCTGCTCTGTCGATGTACAACTCAGTTGGCTATAAAGAGTTCCCCATTGAGTGGATGACTGAAGAGCAGTGGATCGCTCAACTGCCGGACGATGCAGACTATCGTGACTTCCTCAAGGAGCAGTTGAGGGTTGTAAGCCCACTGCGTCCGGGCAAGATCACCAAAGGTTATCCACAAGAGTTTTAGGAGGCGTAATGGAGATTCTTAAAGAAGTCACAGATTGGGAAGAATTCTATATAAGTAAGAGTGAAACAACGGAAGACGATCATGTTTTATGACGTGACAGACAAACCTCAAAAAATTAAACGACTGAACGCCGCCATCATGTTTGCTATGAATGAATGCGACCTTACTGACCGCGAGGGATATATCCTTTTTCAGTTTCTTGATGATGAAGATATGAACGGTTCGTATGGGTTTGCTCATGGTGACAATCTTGATAATGAATATAACGTGGAACTGAACGCTGACAAACCATCGAAAGATATCATATCGACAATTTTTCATGAGATGGTGCATATCAAGCAAATTAATGAAGGTCGTTTGATCCAGGGTATAGGCTTTAAAAAGTCTCGTTGGAACGGAAAAGTGTGGGATGATACCATCTATGAAGAATATCCTTGGGAAATTGAAGCGTATGAACAAGAAAAGGCGATGATAGAAAAATGGAAAAAAATGAACACAATACTTTAGGTTCTATCTTAGAGCAGGCTTTAATCAACGCACGAAAGAAATACGAAATGACCAGTTGTATGTCAGAGTTTGAGAAAAGCGTCCTCCGAGAGATTGAGGATATGGGCGCTGAAAGTTATGGTATGAATGATAGCGAAATTCAGTCTAATCTTGAGAAACTGACTGATTGGTTTTGGAAGCGTAAGTTAGACTGAGTTAAATAGCGAGGCGGTAGAAGTCCGCTCGCAAAGCCTGTACATCTTTGCTTAATGGGTTGTTGACCCTACTCGCTTTTAAATATTCCGTGGTAGCTCAGTTGGATTAGAGTAGAAAACTTAGTTTATATAGATAATAGTAACAAGGGCATATGGTGAAATCGGAAATCATCCGAGTCTTCTAAACTTGTGTTCCAGGTTCGAATCCTGGTATGCCCGCCAATTACTAAAGGTTACTATTATGGGATATAAGACCGTAGGCTCCAGGTTCGAGTCCTTCCGGGGTCGCCATTTTTCTTATTGGAGTACAAAATGATAGACAAGAGGTTCGAGTGGATTTATAAGAAAATCCCGGCTTATGCTAGTATTCCTTTTATGGAAGACATGCTAGAATGGTATGGTATTACATATGAGGAATTCAATCGTCGTAATTACGAAGGTGAATGTATGGTACAGAATTATCTAATGCGAAATGGAAAGATTGAACATTGATGGAAGAAAACGAACCAATCTTTGAGAAAGAAACTCTTGCTGAACGTATGATGCGTGATAAAGCAGCAAGAGAACGCCGTAGAGAACGAAAGATAGTTGCAGAGATTCATACATACAAAGAAGATAAAGAAGCACGTGAACGGCGCCGTGCAAAGAGACTTTTAGTAAAACAAAAACGTCGTACTCGTACAATGGAGAATGTGAATGACTAAGCAGAGTGTAAAGTTAGAAGGATGGTCTCAACGTGTGAATGCGAGCCCAAATGAGACGTTAGTAGACCAGATTGCTTATTATGCTCGTGTTTCAAATCCAACATCACAAATGGCTTCATTAAAGAATGAAGGTCTTATCAACTATCTGATTCGTAATAAACATTGGTCGCCATTTGAGATGGTTAACGTTTGTTTGCAGTTAGATACTACTCGGGATATTGGTAGGCAGATATTACGGCATCGCAGTTTCTCATTCCAGGAGTTTTCACAACGTTATGCTGCTACCGAAACAACAGGAGATGCTCGAGAAACTCGTATGCAAGACCATGTGAATCGTCAAAATTCACTAGAAACCGATGATAAAGATTTAAAAGAATGGTGGGAAAATAAGCAAATAGAAATTATGAATCTCACTTTTGCTACATATGATCAAGCGTTAAAGCGTGATATCGCTAAGGAAGTTGTTCGTGCTATTCTACCAGAGGGTCTTACCTGGTCGCGTCTTTATATGAATGGTTCTATTCGGAGTTGGTGTCATTACATCGATCTTCGTACTGACCCATCAACACAAAAAGAACATCGCGAACTTGCTAAGATGTGTGCTGAAGAGATTGCTAAGGTATTTCCTATGATTGAGAAGTTTGTTCATGAGTGAGGTTCATTCTACTTATTATAAACATCTAGACGTTGAACATATGGATGCTGAATGGCGAGCAGATGTTACTGAAAATGAACATGGTTTTTTAGTTGCTATCTATCATGAAGATAAAATGAAGCAGTTGATTCGCTGTGGTTCTTCTTTAGCAGAAGCAGAAGATATTGCTCGTGATTGGGCTCTTAGCGATTTAAGAGAACGATGGGAACTAGGTACTATGGGCAGTAAGAGATGAGGTATGAAATTCGTACTTTTCTAAGACCGAATGTTCTTGACCAACAAGGACAAGCAGTCACAAAAGCACTAAACTCACTTGGTTGGCCTAGTGTTGTTAAGTGTCGTGTTGGTAAAGTATACGAGATTGATTGTGATCCAAAAGATGTTAACAATATTGCCAAAACGATTTACAATGAAGTTATGGAAGACTATGAAGTAAAGGAAATGATAAGTGAGTGATAAGATTGAAATTCTTAACGTCGTTGAGAATAAGGATGGTAGTCTGACGATTGATTTTGCGTGTGATGAAGAAACACAAAAATTCTTTATTGGTCAAGGGCTTCTTCGTACCATCGAACATGCAATCGAAAAATACGAAGAGGAATATAATCCAAAAATGAGTTGACAAAATCAAACACACAAAAAGGAGTCCATCAAATGATAAAGAAATCAATAGAACTTGATCCCAAAAATCGTGAATGGGAATATGATGGAGATGGTAATAAAATATATAAGATATCTGCTGGATATGATGTAAAGACAGTATGGCAGGATTTTGAAAAAAAAGGAATGTATCATTCTAAAATGGGAGTAATTCCTAAAGAGAGTCAAAAAGATATTGACGAACAAGAAGAAGTATGATATAAATAAGATTGTAACGTTGAAGGGAATTGAAAACTGAACTGGACAGCGGGGCAGTACCGCTCACCTCCACCATAGATACATCGCCCTTACCTGACGAGGATGGGTCGAAAGAACTAAATGATGTATCTATGATGGGGGTGAACTAGGATCGACAGGCAGATAATAGAGGACTGGAGTTATCGAGTGGTCACGTAAAGACCAAAACAAACTTAGATGCCAACGATAATGTTGCTTCTCAGGATTATGCTTTAGCAGCATAGTTACTATGGGTGGGATAGGACACCTGGAAACAGAAGAGCTCTGCATAGCGGGGCTCCCTATCATACACACATACATACAGAAAGGATAAATATTATGAGTAATAAGAATCCATATGAGATTCGTTTAGAATTATTAAGAATGGCTAAAGAACTTTGTGACCAACAATATAACGATTTAAGTAATGCTTATTGGTCAGTAATAAATAATTACTGTGAGCAATTCGATAAGTCATTACCTGAAGTGCTTGAAACAGTAAAACAATATCAAGTACCTATGTATACCCCTCAAGACATTATGAAGAAAGCATCAGAACTATATACTTTCGTCGAGAGGACAAATTCAACCTCCAAGGAGAAATATTAAAATGAAGAATATTATTACTACAGTTGCAGTAGCAGGATTACTAACTGTTCCAGGGCTGGCTTTAGCAGAAGGTACTGCTCCAGCACTACCATTACCAGTATCTGCATTTGTAGAGCCAAACGTTTATTATGCTATTGATGCGGAACAAATCAACGCTGAAGTTAAGATGAACGTTTCTGCTTTCAATGCGTATCTAGAAGTTATTCCTACATTCAGCGTAGATGACTTAGAACTTACATCATCTACAGCAGAATTAGGTTACAATCTAGAAGTAAATGTTGCTACGGTGACGCCATATGTTAAGACAGAACTTGATAAGGATTTTAATTCAGACGATACTATTGTAGGAATTAAGGCACACTTCGGTTTCTAAGGAATAATATGATGGATCCATATAACTCAAAAGATGGTAAAGCAAGAATACATCAGGGGTTACAGGGCATTGAAATATGGATCCATCATATTTCCAAAAATATAGAACTAGTTAAAACATATGATAATGAACAATCAGCAAGAATGTTCATTTCGACTTATAACGGTCAAACTGGCGATATGAGTAAGCATAAATAAACGAAAATATCGATTCCAGAGGACCATATAAATGCAAAAAGTTGTTGGACTATTCGATTATCTAAAAGAAAATACATTTTATACAACTCAACTTGAAAAGGACACATTTACAGCAGATGAAAAATCTGTTATGGATGCGTTCTTTTTTAGTTTTGTTGGTTGGGTTTCTTTACTTGCTTCTGCTAAAAATCGTGTAAGAGTAAAAACTTATTTTAAAAGTGATAAGAAACTTCGTCTTTCTGCTATTGACGATTCAAATAACGACCCATCGCTTATAGTTAAGATTATGGCTGATGGTAGTTATTTTAAAACTGTGTTGACACCAACTCAGATTACTCGATTTCTTGTAAAAGCAAGACAGGGTCAAATTGACGATGTTGATCCAAACATTCTACGTGGTTGGTTAGGCGAGATAAAACCAGATAAACTACTCAAAGCAAACGTCAAAGTTCGTAAATCAGTTGATGATTTTATGAATGGTGGCACTCTTGGTAAGTTGGCGAACGACCTTCGTGTACTTGCTAAAAGAGATAAAAGATTTAAGACAACAGAATTTGTGAGTATGTCGAAAGGTCTTCAGATTGATGTTGATGCTGGAGCAACGCCTGGGGCAAACACTTCAACACCAGCGGCGACAACTACACCAGCACCAGCAGCAGCGACAACTCCTGTTGCTAAAGATAGTAGTTCATCAGCAGTTTGGTCTCCTAGTGATATCATCGGTGCAACTGCCGCAGCAAACGCATCGGCGCCAAAACGCCGTGGTCGCCCACCAAAGAATGCGAATGCGATTCCATCGGTAACAGCGCCTGCTGTTGCTAAAGTTGATAAACCAGCGCCAACACCCGCTCCTGCTCCTGTTGTGTTGAAGAAGTATGAAGGAGTTTCCGCTGCAAAAAATCTATGGTCGGAATTTCAAGCAGATAAAAAGGCTTCGGAAATTGATAAAGAATATGAATTCTCTAAAGCAAACATCAACCATTTCTTAGAAACCCTATACGGAGAAATTTTAGATGAAAATAGTTTAGTATTTGAAAGAGATGCTGTTCTTGAGACCACAAAATTTTTTCAAAACCATAAAACAGATATTTCTTATGGAGTACTTGGAGCGGCTATTTTTCCACCTTTTCGCGCCTCGACATTAACTGACAAGAAAATCATAGCATTTAATATTACTTCTGGATCTGGTATTATTAAGTTATATGATATTGCACCAACTAGACAACAACTTGACCTTATGAATCAGATGATTGACCTTCTTGCTACAAGGGCATATGAATCAAAAACTTTAACAGAACTTGAAAACGCAATCAAGATTTTTAAGGACGACTATTTAAGTTCACCACTATTTGCTTATTACAAAAACAATGATGGTTTTATTGGAAATTTTGGAAATTATGGATCATATTATCGTATACCGTATCGTATGGTTCGGTCATTGATGGTTCTTGACAATCCTTTAGAGGGTTGGCTAAAAGATGATGCTATTACAAAAGTTGACGGTAATTATGTTTTCAAACCTGCTAAAAATTTAGATTATAAAATCAGTTCCGCGTTATACGAACTTGGTGAAAAACTAGGTGTAAAACAACCAGGAAACTATGAAGAAGTTTTAGACCAACTCAAAAAGGGAGCAGATTATAGTGGTTATTCAGACTTTGCGTGGGATAAAGCAGACGCTCTTAAAGGTATCGATTTAGAAAAACTGAAAAAAGATATAAAAGATGGAGTGCCCAACTTCAATGATTGGGTAAAAAGTATATTAAGCATTAACGACACATTACACGAAAACAATCGTCCTATTATCGATTGGGCAATAGAATCGTATGATGTAGAAGCAAATAAACAAAACCTATATCGGGAAAGTCTTTATCGTATTGATTATATTGCTTTGAAAATAGCAGAGAAAACTCTTAATTGGATTGTTGAGTCAAACTTCAACATTGCCAGCGCCCAAGGTCCGACCTTTTATCGAAATGATGCTACATTAGGTGCTATCTACAGCACTTTAACAAAGAATAATGCCGCAGCAGCAAATTACGCAAATCTCGTTAAAGCGTCAAAGAATAATGTTTTTAACATCATAAGAGAATATGAAAAAGACCGTAACTATTACGGATATAGCAGAGCGACTGAATTTGGGTCATTAAAGAATAACCCCTTTGCTTCCTTGTGGACAAAGAAAGACCAAGATGAAATTGATGAGTTTATTTTAAGCAAAGTGGTTAATTCACCTCAATCCAAGAGTGCACCGAGGTATTGGAATAGTATACTGGAAAAAGCACCTATCAGCCCATGGTCTAGTCTAAACGCCAGTAATAAAGAATTATTTAAAAAACTATTAAAGGTCGGCGATCCGAGTGCAAAAATCTTTGGTACATTGTCACAGTATATTGATATCAATTATTTTAATGAATTATCACAAGACGACTTTATGGATATGTTCCAAAATGAGAATATAAATAATGTAACCCGATTGACTGGTCTTGAAAAAGACGAAAAGGTTGAAGTTTTTGATAGATTCGTCTCTGATCAAAAAGGACTAGACACCTTACTTAATGAAGAATCTTTTCCGAGTTATAGTTATATGGATATTATAACCAGTTCTAAAAAACTGGAAAATAAAACATACGGTACCTACGTTCAAAAAATGATCGATGAAATGAAAAATAGAGGCAACCGATGGTATTGGGGCTATTTAAGCCAGTTTATTGATAAAGTTTATGATGTTGATGAACCGAATGATAAGGCTTTAATTCTTCTAGAAAAATCTCTCACTGGTTGGGATACAAGTGGTATATCTAAGAGGTCAAAAGAATATCAAAATTTTATGACCTCAGCACAACCAGCTTTTATTAAGTATGTTGATAAAAACCGTAAAGCAGCAAATGCTGCCTATACTACATACTCTCTTTCTATGCAGAAAAGATTGGCTGCTCAGTATCTAGAAAGTAAAGAATTTGCTTTAAATGCTGGCGCGGCGATTGTGTCGGAAAGTCAACCTATTCGTCCATTCGACAAATTAGATGATAAACGCATTAAAGAAATTTTGAAATACAATAATGTAGTTTCAGAAGAAACTAAAGTGCCAGCAAAACATATTAAAAACCTAGATACTTTAGACAATTATGCAAAAAACTTTAAACCTGCAAAAGCAATTGAAGATTTACAAATTACTCCTGTTGAAATGACCAATAAAGAAATGCTTCAACTTACTGTTAGAATGCATCAAACAAAAAGAAATGAAAAACACGGACCAGAAGGTCTTCTATTTAAGAGAGCATTTAATGTTCGTATTCCTATGCAAGTCAAAGCACATGAAGAATGGATAGCAAACGATCCAAAACAACAAATCATAAATCCGATGTATCATGGCACAGGTAGTATTGCTGCTTCAATGATTTTACGTTATGGTTTCCGTGTTATCAAATCAGGTGATAAATCAGTTGTTGGACGTATGCTTGGCGACGGTGTGTATGGTGCCATTCATGTTGATAAATCTCAACAGTATATCGGTGATGCTGGTTACGCAAGAACCGTTGGTATGAAAGGTTACATTTTTGAAATGGATGCTGCTCTTGGTAAAGAGGGAAAAGACTATCGTTCTGCTGGTCTTGGAAGAGATTCTATTAGGTCTCCTGAATGGGCAGTGTTTACACCAAACTCACAATATTTAATTCTTCGTGCTTATGAGGTACAAATTGTATCAGCGGGCACAATGAGAAATATTATTGCAGAAAACCCATTGACAACCAATGAAGAAAGTGGTATTATGAGTTTCAAATCGTTTATAAAAGAACAAAATGAAATGAGTAAAAACTATACAAGATACACATTCGTCAACGGGTATATTCCTATCAGCACAGATGATTATGTTGATTTTGAAGAATTCAAGTCAACAAGAGATAATATTTGGCTTGAACCTTCTGCATATGGTCCAACAGTAGTTATTGAAGGCACTGAAGAGTCGAATAATTATTTGTTTACTGGGCCAACCGACTTTAAGGTCAACCACGAAGAATTATTTGAGGAATACATTCGTCTTCTTAAAGGAGTATAATGTGGTTCGAAGTGATGAAGATGCTTGGAATGCCTATCCTTTGCATCGTAAGTATTTTAATAAATTGTGGCTATCACAGAAACTTGGCTACTCCTGCGGTCCAGCAGGAGTAGCACCACTCAAAAAAGACACATATATAGTTCGTCCAATCTACAATCTTTATGGTATGGGATTGGGTGCTAAAGAAATGATATTAGGTCCAGACGATTGCGATAGCGTTGAACCTGGATATTTTTGGTGTGAGAAGTTTGATGGTGTTCATAGGTCTATAGATTATGGATGGAAAAACAATATAGAAACAAATTGGTCTTATGAACAAAAGAGTTGTTTTATAGGCGAAAAGGATACCAATAATCCTTTTCTTTTTAAAAGATGGTACAGAGATGTGTCGTTTAAGTTCCGGCTACCTCCGATTCTAAACGATATTCCTCATGTATCAGAAAAATACAGAATTCCCAGATGGAATCTGGAACTTATAGACAATAATGTAATAGAAGTACATTTGAGAGGGTCACCAGACCCTGATTATGATGAGATTATCCCTGTGTTTCAAGGTTTTAATGGTACATTACCAGAACACAGAATAAAAGACTACAAGTTTATTCAATCTGAAGATGATGCCGGTGGTAGACTTAACCCAAAACGACTAGGATTTTATGTAAGGAACTATCTATGAAAACTTCAATCAGCACATACTTTCACGAAGAAGCACCAAATATGCTAAAAGCAGAGGTGTTTAAAGATGATAATGGATACGGTATTCAGTTTATGAAAGGTGATACCGTATTTAACGAACAAAGATTTCCTACTAAGTCTCTTCGTTATGTGGAAGATGCTGCTGAAAACTGGGCAATGAGTATCATAAAACTATGATAGGCAATGATATTATGGATGCTTATTGGAATGAAGTTGAAAAAAGAATAAAAAAACAACGGGTTCCTTATTGGGAATATATGGGTCAAGCATTTAAAGAACCTGTTCAAAAAGAAGATAATCGAAGTGAAATCGAGATTATAGATAGTATGATCACACAACTACTCGATTTGAAAAAACGATTAGAAAATAAAAATACGCCGGATTAGCTGAGTTGGTTTAGCAAATCACTTGTAATGATTAGACGGGAGTTCGAACCTCTCATCCGGCACCATTTTTCAAAAAATCACTTGACAAATTCCTTCGTAACGGTTATATTATAGATATGACAACAAGAGGAAAAACAATGAAATATCGTGTAACGATTTCGGCAGACTCGCTTGATCCAAATCCAGAGGTCACCGAATTTGAAGACTTCTATGAGGCTGAAGACTACATTCACGATTCGGTGAATCGTTCTATTCAGTGGCACATAGACCATTCCCCCTATATCATTTCAGAGAAAGAATACGACGAACTTCTAGAACAAGAAATTGCGTTGACTCGACTAGAAGAAATATAAACAAGGAGAAATAAATGCTTAATGCTGCCGAACTCGTAGAACTCGCTGTTTTTGAACGACACTCTGTAGGTTTACAATCTAAGTTTAAAAACGAAGAGTTGAATTTTGAAGGCAAGGCCGTCATTAAGTATCTAGATGAGTATGTTAAGTATCTTAAAGAAAAGTTGAAGAATTAAATAAATACAAAGTTCCGAAATATAACAATGCCCGTGAGGTGTCAAGAATTATATCAGGAAATCCCAAACAACACATTCTAAAGGAGTAAAAGACACAATGTCTTGGGGTTACCATCTCACATTGGACTGCAAGTCCTGTAACGAAAATGTTAAGTTTCCTAACGGCGATAAACTCGTAGAGTTTGCCAAACAACTAGTCAAGGACATTGATATGGTCGCTTATGGCGAACCACAAGTTGTCCATTTTGGAAAGGAAGATAAGACTGGTTATACACTAGTTCAACTTATCGAAACTTCTAACATTTGTGGGCATTTCTGTGATGCCACCGGTGATGCATACATCGATGTGTTCTCTTGTAAGCCATATGATGTTAATGTTGTAAAAGAGTTGGTTCGTCAATTCTTCGCACCAACCGAAATCCGCGAGAACTTCCTAACCCGTCAAGCATGAGGAAAGTAAATGTTAAGACTACAACATGAAGAATTTTTGTCAGAGATACACAATATTGCTAAGAAACCTGACTCAAATTATATTGACGCCATTGTGAATTATGCTGAACAACACGGCATAGAAATTGAATCACTAGCAGAAGTGATACGAAAGAATCCTAATCTTCGTTCAAGGGTACAGGATGAAGCAGAAGAACTCTTTATGTTGGAGAGAACCGCAAAGTTACCAGTATGAGCGTGTATTCAACACAAGATGCGTTCGATTGCTATCGGACGTATCTTGCGCTCACACAGCATTTTCATACCTCCTATGACTATTTCAAATATAGTGGTAAAGTAAATGCTCGCCCTGAGACTTTCGAAGTAAGAAAGGACAAGTTTCAGTTCTATAAACTTTCTAAAAAGAAGGATTACAAGGCGCATATCTTAGCAAATTTGATTGAATCAGACAAAAAAATTTGGGTCGGAGACCTTCTCACTTCTGAGAGCGAAGATATATATAAGCAGTGGTTGAAGAAGATACAATCACTGTCATATCACTTTAAGGTTGATATTCAAAAACTGAACGAAGACTTTGACTCAAACTTTAAAGTGATAGATGGTCAGCATCCTCCATTGTTAAACGAAGTCATAGGAAAACGTTTTTCATTAGAGGCGCTGATTATACTAAACGACATTCTGGGTATTTTTAAGTATTGGAATCAAAAAATTACTTTACAAATACTCTGGAATGAAGTATATTCAAAGAGTAGTAAATACAAACCGTTTCTACAATATGACAAGTCAGTCATGAAGAAAACTCTGATTGACAAGTTTGGATAAATCGCAAATACAAAGGAAATATAAATGAATACATCTTTCGCACAAATGAAAACACAACGTAAAAAGTTCGATGAATTAAACGCTCAACTTCAAAAGTTGAGTAGCAACAGCACAGAACGTTCGTATGGTGACGACCGTGTCTGGAAGCCAGAAGTTGACAAAGCTGGTAACGGTTATGCTGTTATTCGTTTTCTACCAGCATCAGAGAACGAAGATATGCCATTCATTCGTCTATGGGATCACGGCTTCAATGGTCCAGGTGGTTGGTATATCGAAAAATCTCTCACCTCTATCGGGCTTCAGGACCCAGTTTCAGAGTATAATAGTTCTCTTTGGAACTCTGGTGTTGACTCTGATAAGGAGATTGCTCGTAAGCAGAAGCGCCGTCTAAAGTATTACTCAAACATCTATGTTGTAAAGGACTCTGCTAACCCTTCTAACGAAGGCAAGGTATTCCTCTTTCAATATGGTAAGAAGATTTTTGACAAGTTAAATGAAGCAATGAATCCACAGTTTGAAGATGAAACTCCAGTAAATCCATTTGATTTTTGGGAAGGTGCAAACTTCAATCTAAAGATTCGTAATGTCGAAGGTTATCGTAACTACGACCGTTCAGATTTCTCTTCAGCAGGTCCTCTGCTAAATGATGACGAAGAACTAGAGCGTATTTGGAAGTCTCAATACTCTCTACAAGAACTCGTTGATCCTAAAAATTTCAAGTCTTATGATGAACTAAAGGCAAAACTTTATCGAGTCTTAGGTCTTGATGGCGGTAAGCACGCACCCAAAACTACTGCCGAGGACGACGAACCAGCGGTGATGGATTTCAAGCCACGGTTTAAGGAAGCGGCAGCTTCAGAACCAAAGCGTGACGATTCATCACCGCCTTGGGATGATGATGATGACGATAGTCTATCGTTCTTCAAGAAGTTGGCTGAAGACTAATTAGTTAAGGTTTGACGCTTAATAGTCACGAGGGAGGCC
>Ga0099848_1000739_pt1 | contig 15242 bp, 12 predicted proteins | sample CB_VirMetaG_3_FD_78179 | JGI IMG/M metagenome (GOLD analysis project Ga0099848, IMG submission 78179) | Freshwater to marine saline gradient viral communities from Chesapeake Bay - CB_1508_1S Viral MetaG | ecosystem: Environmental > Aquatic > Marine > Coastal | place: USA: Chesapeake Bay...
ATAGTGTATCAAATTCTGGTGTATCATACCATTCAAAGTTAACAGATTCAACAAACGTGTTCCAGTAATCAAGTTCAGGATTCTTTTTAATATCCTCTAACCATAGACTACTGCTCCAGGGATTACACATACGACATTGAATGTTACACTTGTTACCCAATGTCATTTCCAGATATTCAATATTAACTCTATCTAGAAAACTTCTGTTTTTCTGCTCTAAGAAGGTACTGTTCCAATCTTGACGATAACTATGCCCGCCACCGTTTTCTACTACCCAACATCTATCACAAAAAGTATGCTTTTTGTTTTCGCTTATATCTTTTCTTAATTCAACATGTGCACGACTACTAACTAGTTCTTCAATAGTGTAGCCATCTTGAACTCTTAAAAAGTCTCCCCATTCACTTTTTGGATATTCCTTATGATGAAAATTATAGTTACAACAAGGACGTACTTTTCCTGACGGATCAATACTTAAATGATTGTAGGGCAGTACACAATAGGTATCTTTATGCATTATTCATAGCCTTTTTTAAATTTTGTTATATAGATGTCAGTACCACAATGACAATGACTCTTTGGACATATTATACTGTCAGGAAGGTCAAGTGTCAACTCAGGATCATAAAGATTACCAACACGTGGCATTACACCACAACTGCCCATGTCAATGTGACCTTCACAGTTAATAAAAATGCTTTCTGTTGGAATCATACATTTCCAACCTTTGAAAAAGTTTTTACCTTCTGCCACCAACCGGTTGCAATTGATGGGTTTTTGGTTTCCGTCTTTATACACTTCTAAACTGCCCATGCCATTTGCTTTGGCTGGTATGTAACGTTTAATACTTTCTTCTAGATTTGTTTCTTCCAAGAACTTTTTATGCAGTGGATTTTTATATTCATATGGACGAGTGGTGTGACTTAATTCTTCGAAAATAGGCACATACTCTATACGCCAGTTTAAATCTTCAGCGTCACATTCGCTTTTAAGGCGCTTGCTAAAGGCAATTACTTCATCCCAGCATGGTTCGTGCATCATCATGCGTCCACACAGGTAGTTGACCTTTTCACTTAAAAACTTATAAATTGTTAGGTAATGCTCAGTATCAACATACTCAGGGTGATAACTTGCCACTACATCGTCAAATAGTTCTACATGCTCTTCCCACCAGCCAAGTTTGTTACTCAAGTTTGTGTTGACTGCAAACTTGACTTCAGTCATACTGGATTTTTTGATGTGTTCAATGATTGGAATCAGTGGCTTCCAGTATCCGGGTTCGCCACCACTAAAAAACACTTTGAGTCGTGTATATCCACGCTCTAGTTCATACTCAATGACTTTGTCTAAACCAGCGGTAACCTTACCAACATCCAAATTTTTGTTGCTGCCATTCCAATTCCATTCATTGCAATAACTGCAACGGAAGTTACATAAGTTGCTTACCTGCCAAGTAATATTTACAAACGGCTCGCCGCCTTGTATAATTTTTACTAGTTCAGACATCCCACTTCCCGCTTCCTTGCCATGCATGTTCAAAACTAAAGTCTATTTCTCTTATTTTGATAAACTCTTTCTTTTGTTTATTAAAATCTTCAGGACTAAATGCATTCCATGGGTCACGTCCTTTAAAGTTATCATCGCCCTTCCAGGCAAGCTTGCGGGCACGTACAGCACTGTTGCTATTTTGGCTATAAAAATTAACTATACCCCAAATTGGACCCCAAGTGTCTGGCTCTAAATGCTCAACGCCTTCGCTGTCAGTCCACCTACTGTCTTTCCATTTATAATCTAATTGATCTTGTTGGTACTTCCATTTAAAGTCTGCATTCCAGTTTCCAGCGTCGTCAATTTCAAAAATGTATTCTGCATTTAACGGGGCTGCCGCTCTTGCACCCCACTCTGCATATTCCCATTCAGGAACAAACAACAACTTTAATCTATATCCACCACGTGCTCTCCATACAACTCTTAAGAATGGCCATACGTCATTGACAAGGGTATTAACGAAATTTCCTTTGTCAGTTTTAATAATGCTATAGTCAAAGTCGTGATAGTCATATTCAATTTCATTGAGACGACTGGGATCGTTAAATTCAATGGTATAGTGACGTTCTGCTAAGTTACGTCTAGTTGGTTTTGCGCATTCTTGATCTGTTACTAATAAGTCTGTAAAAATACTAAACAGTTTTTGCTTTACCATTTTGTGTACAATACTTAACCCAAAGTCTTTTCTGATCCAGTGATCGTAATAGTAAAAATTAGCTAAACCAAAACGCTCTAGATTTTGTCCAACAATACCGTCTACTCCAACACCAAACCCAGGACCCTGTCCAATTGACAATAATCCTTTGTCACGCTGCCTCCACAAGAATGTTAAACTGTCTTCAAAGTCAACTGGACGTTCATTTGGAAATGCAGTGATCCAGTTAGTGTGTGCCATGACGCCTGTCATAGCACCATCACGGAAATTGTCTTCCATCTCTTTGATAGTAACTCGTTTATCCATTGCGTCTAGCACATGTTGACTGCCGCTCTCAATACCATAATTGAGTGCATAGCAGCCACTATCAGCAAGTGCTTGATAGTATTCTAAATCCATACGACCGTCACAACGTGCATATCCTGTCCATTTGATGTCAAGTCCTGCTGCTTTTACACCTTCAGCAAACGCACGTAGTTCACGCAAGTTACCATTTACCAAACTGTCAGTAAACTGAAATACACGAGTGCCATAGTTGTCGTACATAAACTTAACTTCTTCTAATGTACTTACGGCTGTGCGTTGTCTATATTTGTAGTAGTGTGTTTCTTCGCAGAATGTACATTTAGCCGTGCACCCACGGCTAATGGCGCAAAGTGCACCATTGGCAAACTTGTACTCATCCATTGGAAAATCTGTATAGTCTGGAAATGGAAGATTGCTTAAATCTAATCTGCTTTCCTCTGGTTGTCTGACAATTAACGTGTTGTCTTTCTTTTCAGTGTATTCAATTTCTTGATTGTTTTCTAAACTTTCTAATAGTTGTAATAATGGCTTTTCTCCCTCGCCGTTAATGACATAATCATACGATGCAGCTGGTTCAAAGTAGCTGTAATGTGTGTTAGGGCCACCAATCAAGATCTTGATATCACTGTTACGTTCTTTGATTTTGTCGATCATATAATGTACTGATTCAATGTTACAATAGTACAACGTAAATCCAACTATATCAGGCTGAAACTCAATGATGTTATCAATACAACGATCTAATGTTGGCTGAACATATTGATGTAAATCATTCCAATAGTGTTCGCCAATCCATTTCCAATCATACGGGCCTGACCACGGATTGTACCACAGTGGCCATTTTTCTTTTTTGTACGCAAGATACGATTCAATGTTTAAGTCAAAACTTTTACAAGCATAACCTGCACTCTTGACAACTCCTGCCAGTCTTGCAATGTTATAAGGCGGAAAACTTGGATCCCATTCAGGACACATGACCATACACATACGAGTTTGCCTATTGACATCATATGTAATATCCAGTTGATCCAAACCACGTTGTGGTTTCCCTGCAAACTTCTCAATAGCACGTAATGTAAGTGTGCTACGGTCTTCTAAATATGTTCCATTATCTGACATACTATTCCTTAAACATTTCTAAAAATTTTAGTTCTGGCATTGCTTCATACCATTTTTGATTTCTAACTTCATCCCAAGTTTCCCATTCTTTAAGTGTTTCTGGTAGCAAGTACGAAAGGTCTTGTTTATTTAAAAATTCAATTGTACCACGTGCACTTGTTTCCCAATATTGATCGTTACAGGCTTTAAAATCAGGATGTTTGATAACATAATCAATATAATTTTCCCACTTTTCAGTTAGCTCTTCTTTATAACTGCTTGGAAGTACTTGCATACAAAAATACTTGGGATCAAGCAAGTTGTTTAGTCTGAATCCATTGGGTTTGACGTATCCCATTCGCAACCATTCTAAATGAAAATCTGGTAAATGCCAGATATTCATTAAACTAATAGTAGGCGTAATCGTAAAATCAACTTCAGGGGCTTGTTCCAACAACTGCTTTCTGTTATTTACAATGTCAGACCACACTGTTCCGTCACGAATGTATTCTGCACGACCATGGCTGGCATCTAAACTAGCAGCCACATTAACATTTTTAAACTTTTTCCATAGATCAATGACGTTTTGACGTTTGTAAAACAGTTGACTAAAATTAGTGGTATAATTAATTGTAATGTTTTCACTTTGTCCTGTTTCAACCCAGTGATTCATAATGTCCCAGTGCACATCAGTAATCAGCGGTTCACCACCGGCCCAGTATACTTCTTCAACAGTGTCCAATAATGGCCAAAGCTCTTCCAGGAAGCCAGGTTTTTCTTTGAGCTGTAAAAACTTTTTTGTTGCTATGTCTTCACGTACATGGCCGAATTTTTTCATATAATCGTCATACCACATTGTGCTAAATGTAGGGCTACATGTACGGCATTTCATATTACACAAATTACTGAATCGAAAATCCATATAGGCAAGATTTGGATTATTGTGTGACCCGTCGGGGTCAGTTTCATGCACTTTGTCATAATGATGTTTAAATTTATAGTTTAAATTTCGACGCAGCGTATATGCATCAGCATCACTCTCAAGTTCATAACAACGCTTGCATGTTTCTGTTGGTTTGTCTTGTAACATATTTTTTCTTAATGTACAAGCAAGGTCACTGTTCCACAATTCCGATATAGTGTTTCTATTGGTATTGCCATAGTCACCAAGTGCAGGATCACTTAAACAGCATGGAAAAGCTCGTCCGTTTGGCCAAACATGCATATGTATCCAGGGTGCCATGCAAAAGTTTTTGCTTTCATTAAGCATGTATTCTTTATTAGTATTCATATTTTTTTAATATTTCTAACTCTGGAAAGGCATCAAGCCAATACTCTTCTCTAAATTTGTCTAGCCATTGCGTGTTGTGCACAAATATAGTTATCATTTTTTCATCTGGCTGGTCATAACTGTTCATGTAATTAATAACACTTTCCCAGATGTTTATTACGTCAGGGTCTTCATATATAGATATTTGACGATCTGAATAATAGTTTTTATTCAAATAATCAATGTGATCACGCCAACGTCTTTCAACCTTTTCCTTATATGCTTTTGGCATGTTTTGTGTACTGAGCCAATTTGGTTCTGTTAAAAAGTTGATGTTTATGTTATGTGGATCAACTAGGCCTTCTTCTAGCCATTCTCTGTGAAAGTCTGGAAAATGTAATGCATTGTAAATGCTTACAGTACTGGATAAGAAAAATCTAGTATCAGGACACTCTTTAATCATTTGTTTTCTATTTTTAACAATGTCTTCCCACTTGGTACCTTTGCGTAAATATTCAGCACGTTGATGACTTGCATCTAAACTGGCGCCTACATTGACATTTTCAAACTTATTCCAGTAATCAAATACATGTTTATTACGTAAGTTCATTTTACTAAAATTTGTTGTATAGTCAATTTTTATTGTAGTGTTACCAACACTTAGCCAATGATCCAACATTTTATAGTGTTCTTCAGTAATGAGCGGCTCGCCACCTGCAAAATACGCATACTCAACCTTATCTAAATATTTTAAAGAATGATCCCAAAAATCTTTCTTTAATCCTTTGTATGCTGGCCCTTCATATCCAAATGTACTAACACTGTCTTCATACCATTGACTACTAAACTCTACACTACATGTGCGACATTTCATATTACAAAGATTATTAAATCTAATGTCCCAATACAATATTTCTGGGTTGTCATGTGACCCGTCTTCGTTTGTATCATGAACTTTACTAAAATGCTTGTCTAAGAATTGATTGTTTAAGTGTTTGCGTAGCGTCCATGGATTGCCAGCTTTTTCTTCATCAATGCATCTACTACATGCTTTGCTTGGTGTATCCGCAATCATATTGAGCCTTAACTCTTTCATTAGGGACGAATTCCAAGCATCTTCAATTCCTGTATCATTTAAGTTAGTCATGCCTTTACCAGACTTAAACTTTCCTTCAGGAATAATAACACAACATGGCCAAGTGTCTCCACTGGGCCATGCATGTAATGTCACCCAGGGTGCCATACAGAAATTTTTGCTATTTTTACTTTGCTCTAGATCTATTTTCATTAGTTACTCATCTACAAACACTTTGGACGCAAGTGTTTTATCAAAAGTTTTGTACCAACAAGAATTTTTGCGATTACGGTCAAGAGTATCACAAAATTCTCTAAATTTCTTACGTAAAACATATGCTTTTTCTTCAGTATAATAGTCGTTCTCTAAAAACTTAATTACTTGTGCAGTGCCGTGTTTCCACCAAGTTCCATGTGTTTCAACATCGTTATACAACTTATCTTTAAGCTTGACAAGTGCTTCTTCACGATAGGGTTTTTGTATAATACGTGCATCTAGATAAGAAGTGTTGTCCAATAGTATTGGGCTCCAAATATATTGACGGTTTTTTTCTTGCTCATGATACGATCTATGTAAATTAATCCAATCAATCAACTCAGGAATACTATCATAGTTAAAAGTTTGGTATACAGTATAGTGTTTGATCTTCCAACTAGTTGGGAGGGTGTAATACAGTTTGGGAAGATTTTCTTCAATATGATACCACTGAGTTGGATATCTGATATAATGATTTCTATCGTAGATGTCGTCAATGCTTATCTGAACTTCACCATGAATAAATCTTGACATGGTATTGTAGAACACTTCATTAAATTTAGTTAAGTTAGTAGTGAGTGCTATGTAGCACCTGTTGTTTCCACTATCCAGAATTTTTTGCATAATGTCAATGTTCTTTTGTATAAGTGTAGGTTCGCCACCAGTCAAATACAGTCGTTTTAGTTTGGGCGCAAGTTCATCAATAGTACGTTCGAATTCTTTGCTTTCCCACCAGAGCCAGTTACTCTTTTTAGACATGTCAAGTTCATATTTCCAACTGTCTGCTAGCCATGATGGTATTTCAGAATCATTTGCAATAATGCGTTCTCGTTCATCAGCAATACGGTCACTACTCAATGCCCAACAACTGTTGCAGCGCAAGTTACAAAAGTTACCCAATCTTAGCTCTAAACTTGTTGGGAGTTCAGGGTTTTCAGTAAAGTCTATAGACTTTACATATTGATCGTCAATGATTTTAAATTCATGCCAACCGCTTTGACGGCTGCTCTGAATACCCATATCTTCTAATTTCCAACATGTATTACATGCTTCTGGACGTTCACCAGCAAGCATTTTTTTTCTGATATCAACCATATATTCGCTATACCAGATGTCTTCAATTGAAGCATTTTCGAAGTTTATATCTTCGCCATTTTTTGTAAGATGAATATTTTCAGGTATTGCACAGCAAAGCTTAATACTACCTTCTGTGTTACTGTTCAAGTTTACAAATGGATATATGCATAGACTACTGCTCATTATTTTTTCTTTTTAAATCCAAATTTGTCTGTAAGCTTATCTTCATAATAAAGCTCGGTAGGTGCGTTTTTTTCTTTTCTATACTCAACTATGTTGTTGGCAAGGGATGGATAATGCCAAACAAAATCGTCATCCCAGTGAATTTGTACACGCTGTTTTAGGTCTATCATCGCATCTTTACACGACTGGTTATATGACATGTTTTCAATGTCTTCAAGTCCTTTGCAAATTTTATAATATGGCTCCATCTCTGGAAATACTTCCAAGAATTTTGTGCCACGTCTCGCATCAGTTTCTTTAATAAACAAAAACCAGTTTCGTCTAGCATCGTCTATGCTTCTGGGCGAAAGATAGTCATCGCAATCAATCTTAGCACGGCCTTCTACAATACTTTCCCAAACTTTAATTACACGATCCCAGGCCCGTTGCTCCTCTTCAGAAAAGTATTTACTATAATAAAAATCATGTGTTTCAGTTGGATATCTGTTCCAATTATTTAACCAACTGTGCTTGTACAAAAACTTACTGGTCTCTTTGAAATATATGTCATATTCGTCCGGTAACCCTACTAAAGTCCAGTGATTGGGTTCAGTACAATGCGGAATATCAAATGATAGATAAGGCTTGTGTCGTCCCAGTGTTAGTTTTTCTCTCCATTCCATTATTTTTTTAAGAAAGGCTATGTAACTGGTAACGCACATAATATTGAATGTGTTCATAATTTGTACACCAGAAAATTCGGTACTTGGGTAATGATTCAATCCTAACATTATAGTTTCTAAATTTTTCTCAAATAAGTCACAGTCTAAACCGCTACGTGCATACTCCGCACGTTCTCCCCAACTTTCAACACTAGTAAAGAGTGCAAACTTTTTAATTTTTTTATTTTTAAGAATTAGATCTATTTTTTTAACAAGGCGTTGAACCAATACATTTTTAACATTTAAGTTTGTATTAAGTTGGAAAATCATGTCAGAACAATCGTCTGTTTCTTCCAACATATCTAAAAACTTCCAAGTGTTTTGCTGAAGTAAGGGTTCGCCACCTGTTAATCTTAACACTTTTAGGTTTTTGCGTAAGTCTGGCCACCATCGCCAAAACGCATCAACATACGGATTTTCTTCTTCTGGGTAAATTTTTTCCTCAAGAACTTGTAAATGTGGTGCACTTTTAAATTGACCATGCAGTTCCATTTCTTTCATCCAAGCACTACTTGCTTTGGGATGACAGTATGCACATTTCATATTGCATTCGTTACCAAAACTAATTTCTAGATAAGTTGGATCATAGTTGTACTCGTCACCCTTTTCTAAGATAATTTCATGTGCATTTGGAGTAAGCAATCTTTCATTTTTACTTTTAATAATTCTATCACTGAGTACATCTTTATCAATATCTTCAACACGCCAGCAGTAATTGCATTCTCCAGGACGTATTCCACAAAGCATTTTTTTACGTTGTTTTTTCTTGTGTGCACTGTTATGAATAGCACTGGGGTTGTCTACAATTTCGTCCAGTCCAACTTGGTGTGGCAATGGATGATAACAACTGTGTGTTTGGCCGCTTTGTAGATACAATGTACTAGTAAAAAACTTAGCAGTACACATCGTGTCATTGCCATAGATTTCTTTCATATGTTCTCGCTCTGCGTGATAATCTACGTCTTTATACATTGTAATCCACTCTCCATTTATTAATCAGCGGCCCAAACTCTGGAAATGACTTTTGAAAGTCTCGACCACGTCTTCTATCATAATCATCAAAAAATCTTACACAATTTTGCTGTGCTTCATGAAGTTGTTCTTCTGAATCAAACCCGGCTTTCATAAATTCTAAACTACGATCAAAACGCTCAATCTGATGTGGTTTAAACCCGACCCAGCGTGATTCACGTCCTTTGTCTTTGTGTGCTTTCATATACTCAAGTGCTTCATCACCGTAGTGCCAATATTCTTTGGGTACCAACTGTAAACTTTGCCAATGTGGATAACGCAACATTGGTGTGTCCAAGAATACTTTATGATGGCCATAAACCTTTAGTGACCCATCTTCCTCTCGGCGAGTTTTGGTTACGTTATGTACTTTTTGAAGCTCATGAATTCCTTCCAATAATTTTTTAATACTTGGAAGGCTTAACATATTAAATGTAACAATAAATGTAACCAAACCTTCGTCAACTCTTGATAGATAATTGTGAACATTATTCCACATACGATCAAAGTCTAAACCGTCACGCATGTACTCTGCTTGTTCTCCCCAACCATCTACACTAACAAACATCCTGAAGCGTTTAACTTTTTTGAATTCACTAATAAAACTGACTTTGTCAACAAAGTTGTTCCAGAGCTTTTCTGGAACACTAGCATTTGTAGTTACAGCGACTTCCAAGTCATCTCTAGGATTGTCAATAATATGATCTAGAACACGAAATGTGTTTTTGTCCATGAGTGGTTCACCGCCAGTCATTCTAAAACTTTTTAGTTTTGGATAGAGTTCTGGCCACCATTCCCAAAACGCATCAACATATGGGTTTGCTTGTCTGTTTGGAATAGGATAATGCCCAATTTGTTTAAAATAATCAATACTGTTGTGTGGAATAATAGTATTATAAGGTCCGTCACGCTCAATGTCTTCTGCCCATTTTGAACTCAAGTGTGGACTGCAGTAACTACACGCCAAATTACATGCATGATTGAAATTAATTTCTAAATATCGTGGCTCAACATCCCCCTCAGCACCTGCTTCAAGTACTTCATCCCAACCAGCGGCGGCCCAAGGCTCGCTACTACGATAGTGTCTATCACTGAGAAAGGTTCTGTCCATGCTTTCAATGTTCCAACAGTAGCTACAGCCGTCAGGTTTTTCGCCACGTAACATCATAGCACGTTGTTCTTTTTTTTCTGGAGTATTATGAAGTGCTTTTGGATTTTTCTTAACTGCGGCTGCATCAATCTTGTGTACTGGGGGAAGAAAACAACTGTTGGTTAATCCGTTTGTTAAGTGCACACTTGACCACAACCACTTAGCCATACACATAGTAGGGCTAATTTTGTCCAGTACTGGTCTAATTTGTTCAGCCGCAGCTTGTGGGTCAATTGACAAATCATCTGGAAATTTTGGTTGTTCTTCTTCAGACATATTAATCCTCTATATTATTTTGCACCTGGTCTTCACGTACTTGTGGACCAAGTCTACTGGGATTGCGATACACAGTTTTCCAAAACCGTGAACCCTCATGTCCAATATCAGCAATTTCTAAATCTAGTTCACTACGAAGTTCGGTTCCCAAACGTACAGTTTCTGCTTTAAGTCTAATAGGATCCCAACTATATCCAGTACGTGGGCACAACTCTGTTCCATCAGCAAATTGTGGTGCAAGTTCTTCATTAAAGAACTTGGTTAGCCAGTCAAAATCTCGTACATTTCTCCAATCCCAATCATGACGCTTGACATTGGTCATATATGCACCCAATCTTGCACCATACATTGCCCAGAGACCATTTGTAGCATCTTCGCCCACTGTCATCCAAACTAAAAGTCTGCGATAGTTCTCTTTGTGGATACGCTTTAGCTTGTCTGGATCAACTACGTCGCCGTTTTCTAATCCCATCTTAACGCCTTCACGAAACCCAGCACGCCATGCTTGTAATGGACTTCCGTTGTTGTGTACCCACGAGTACCAATTGTTCATTTGTACATAGTGAATGTTCCAGCAAAAATCAACTTGTGCACGTTTGTCGGTTACTGGCGCAGCCTCATGTGTACGCATACGATTTACAACATCAACTGGCCACATTTTAATGCCACCGTTGCCGTATACTAAGCCGTTAATTTTGTTTTTTGCTGCAAAACTAATAACATGGTTTTGTCCAATTCTATCCATGTCTAATTCAACATTAAAAAAATCTTCGTTAACAATATTATCAGCATCGACTGTAATAAAGCGTTCAGTTTCACTTAGGGCTGCGGCTGCTTTATGAGCTGCATCGCTACCCCACACCCCATGACTTCTTTTGGCCCATGGGCATTTGTCTAATAGATCTGCATAGTTTTCATCAGCGTTAGGCTCATCGTAGCTGATGTAAATTATGTCAAATTCATTAATACTTACCAGGTTTGACATATTCTAGTTCCTCATAGTTAAATGACAAGTGCTTGCCTTCTTCGCCAATTAAAAGCTTAGATGTTAGCAGATCGGCATCAGTTTTGACATACAATTCGTTGTATTTCCCCAGTTCAGTTATCGGCAATACTACCGTGTCTCTGAGTTCGAAAGGACTGTCTCCAGTTATATAAATTTTAATGTCCCGATAGATTTTAAACTCATTGGGACTATCAAAGTTACTTCTAAAAATCCATCCTGCTGTGCTTTTACTAATGTAAAACGCTGCTTCTTTGTTTACGTCTGTAATATTATAGTGATTACGTCTAGAGTTTTTTCTTTTTAGATACTCTACACTAACATAGTTTTCTTTAGATTTCAAGCCATAACTTTTAAAAACTCTGCGTGTTAAAATATCAATATTATTAAGACCAATAACATTTTGCAGATCCTTTAAATCAAAGAGCGCATATCCCTTATTAAGTAAATCAATAGGATCAATTTTGATAGTTTTGATTAGTCTTAGTGGATTGTTTTTTTCAGTAATGTAAAAATATATTGTGCTATTGTTTACGTTTTCTTTTTTTGAAAACTGCTTGTTGTTGCGGCGGCCTGTCATTTTGTACACAGCATCACTGCTAATGTTGACCTCTAGTTTCCAACTATTAGTATATTTAATAATGTTAATTTCTCTATCAACAGTAAGCGATACTTCACCAACTTTACTAAGCTGATCTTCTTCTTGTTTGAGCCGCAGCTGATGTTGTTTTGGCATTAAAAAGATCCCACTGGGAGTTTCGTTCACAATAAACTTTTTGGGATTTAAATGTCCTAATAAAAGTTCTGCTGCAGTGTTATCTTCTGTTACCAGATGTGGATTTTGAGACGCTTTGTACTTGTTTGTTATATTGATGATTTCTCCAGTCCATTCATCATAATAAACGTAGTACCTAGGAAGCGGCTTTTCTCCTACTACTGATATCAATCTGGGTTCGGTATTCATTTAAGATTTCTTCTGTAATAAAATTTAGATCTCGATAGTGCACAATTCCTGATGAAATAATGCTGTTTTCAATAATAAGTTTCTTGTTTTCTGGAAACCAATAGTTTAGCACTTCAGTCCAGTTGTCTGGAACATCGTTATTCCACAACCATTGACTTTTGATATCTAAATCATAAAAGTTGTTGATATTTACTTTTACTTCGTTTTCAACATCCAGTAAATGTGTTACAACATTACATAAAAGATTTTTACTAAAAGTAAGAGGCTTTTTTTCCGACATTAAACTGTTAAAAACATCTCTCCAGTTTTGAAGAACTGCATCTGCCATTTTAAACCAAGAAATTGCCAATTCACTGTCTCTTTTAAAATATATCATACTGTTATATAATTTCGGTAAATTGTAGTGTGATTCATATTCAAAGAGACTGCCAGCTGATTTTAGTGGTTGATTTCTATAAGTTCTAGCTATCATCGGAATTCCAAAATCGTTTTTGGAAAATATATCCCAAAGTAATTTGACGTCAGTATTAATAAACACTGTATCAAAATCTATGTATATTGTTTCTTCATATGGTGTGGCATGTATCATTTGCCAGATGTTCATGGCATGAAATCCGTCTTTGTATGCGCTGTTACCAAAAGGCAATTCAGTAACAAAATCAAAAACGTTTGAATATGTTTTTGGTAGTTCTGTATTTTTATCAACCACAATGCATATGCTGGCTTCTGGATCTGACAATTTGATACTCATAGCTGTAGTATATGCATACCTTATCATGTTTTGTTCTGTATTAATGGCTAATAGTATAAATCCTCGTTTCATATATCCCATCCTGCAGTAACTTTTTCAATTATTTGTTCTGCATTTCTAGAAATAGCAAGTTTGTTCATAAGATGCAAATTGGTATTCTGATACCTAGCTAACAAATTTTTCCATTGCTCTTTACGATTGTGGCTTAGTAAAATGTAATCGTTTACGTCCTTAATTTCAATAATGTCATCTTTTTGATCCATGTTGATCAGTGGAACACCATCAAAGTCATGCACAAAATTGTTTTCATTAAACCCATTTAAAATGTGCGACGCAATACTAACACAAAAATCCGTACGGAACAGTCCAGGAGGAAACTGGTATAACAAATGATAATAGTCCCAATTTTCCTTAACATGCGCCCATGTATCAAAAAATATCTGGCTTTCTTCACTTTTATCAAAGTAAACAACTGTACTCCACCAATGATGAATGCCAGCATCGCTAAGTTGTTGTTCGTTCATATATGGTGGTTGATGTTCTAGATATCTAGCATACCTGTGCATTGCCACTGGAATGTCACTATCAAAAATATATGCATAATCGTTGTTCATTATGAAGTAGTCAGTGTCAATAAGCAGAGTTTTCTCAAACGGCGTTAGTTCAAAAATATCATGCTTATTACTATTACTAAACTGTGTGCTAAATTCTGTCCATGGACTGTCATAATGTCTTCTTGGATTGCTGGGATGCACTACATCTTGCATAACCACTGTATCAAAACATTTGTTATGCAACTTATCAGATATGCTATCTTTAAGATATGAGTATGTGCCTCCGTCAGTAACGAGACAGGTTTTCATGTCTGGCATATTTCTTTTAACATATGCCGCCGCTATGTGGGCAAATTGAACATAGTTTATTTTTTCATTGTTGTATGCAAACATGCATACGCCACGTTCTTCTTCACTCATTACCAATCCATGATTTTCTTAATATTTCTAGACTTTTTAAGTTTTTCCATTTGTACTGTATATTCATTTACTCCTTCAGTGTAAGAACTAATAAGAGTATCTAAAAATTCTTGTAAATCTTCAATCTCAATTGGATTGTCCTTGGTGTCAATTATAACACTTGACTTTTTATTAGCTGCAATGAGTGCGTGTACAAATGCGATTGTTTGCGGATTAGCATTAAAAGAACCAGTGTTATAATGTACTTTTTGCAAAATCTGCATTCTAGAAATAACATTACGTTTTTGATTAGCTAGTGTAGTACGATAGTTTCCAAATTCGAGGGCTTTCTCGAGTCTCTCATCCATACTGAGTTTCTCCTATAGTTATATGCTACTATAATTATTTATGTAAAGATTGTCAAGCTATTTTTAACTGTCATCGCCAGTCATAAAATTATTAGTGACAGAAAAAATGGGGTCCGGCGACACATCAAAAACTGCGCCGTTTCTTTCAATAATATCGGGCATCAAATAACTAGGCGTTACTTCAAATACTCCGTCAGTAACTTGTTGAAATGCTGTGTCATCCAGTGTAATTTTTAAATCTACGTCACGGCCGTTATTCGCCCATTTCCCGTACAACTTCATATAACGATTTGCGTAACTGCTATAGCCATAACCATAACCATAGCCGTAGCCATAACCGTAGCCGCTGGGTAGATTATCCCAAAATGCAAGAGGATCGCCATATACATATGTACCATTATAGCCATAACCATACCCGTATGCTGTATCCCAGTCCGGCGGTATTGTAACGCCACTACTAGTAAAAAGCAGTTGATATTGATCTGTTAAATCGTAAAATCCTTTACCTTCACTGGTCCCAAGTGTTCTACTACTACTTTGTACAACATTGTTCCATGTTAAGCTTAAAACGCCGATTTCATTAATGATGTCCGCCCAG
>Ga0099848_1000740_pt1 | contig 15233 bp, 20 predicted proteins | sample CB_VirMetaG_3_FD_78179 | JGI IMG/M metagenome (GOLD analysis project Ga0099848, IMG submission 78179) | Freshwater to marine saline gradient viral communities from Chesapeake Bay - CB_1508_1S Viral MetaG | ecosystem: Environmental > Aquatic > Marine > Coastal | place: USA: Chesapeake Bay...
ATTCAACATTATGGTGATGCTGCTGTGTTTGTAAGTGGTTTAATAGAAGTCGGTCTTCAATTATATGATGACAATTTGTGGGCAGCTTGTGACAGTCTTCTTGGATTTGGCCAAAAAATAAAGGGTACAGAAAAGAAAGCATATCTGGAAAGATGTCAAAAGTTTGCAGACAAATATATGGATGGAGATTTAAAACGTCTTACGTATTGCATGAAAGATGTATATAATTGGAAAGATTGGGTAGATATAAATCGTGAATATAAAGAAGTGGATTATACCAATGTTATTGAAGAGCAGAATAATGTAAAAGCTGAACAAGAATGGGCCTGTTCCGGCGGAAAATGTGAAATTATTTAAGGAGTTGACTCATGATATTAGATGATTATTGTGATTATGACGTTGTAAAAGTACAATTACTAGAAAAAAATGCTGTGACACCAACAAAATCAAATACAACAGATGCCGGTTTTGATCTTTATTCTGCTGTAGAAACCGTCATACCACCACAACAAAGAAAAACTGTCAAAACGGGGATAGCCCTACAAATGCCAGAACATATGGCTGGTTTAATATGGCCAAGATCCGGCCTATCTGTTAAACAAGGCATAGATGTTCTAGCGGGCGTAGTGGATAGCGGTTATAGAGGAGAAATAATGGTATGTCTTTACAATACTTCTGATAAGAATGTTGTAATTAATACCGGGGATAGAGTCGCACAGATGATATTCCAAGAGGTTCCTCGCGTCACTATGGAGTCCCATTTAACGTTAGGTTCCTCGCAACGAGGAGACAACGGCTTTGGCAGCACTGGAAAATAACAATTCGAATAATCGTCGCAAAAGTAAAAAAAGCAAAGATAAAGAAAAAAATGTACTAGTAGCTAAAACTGAAAATCAAAAAAACTATATAAGATCAATTATAGAAAATGATGTTACTTTTTGTACTGGTCCATCCGGTACTGGTAAGTCTTTTATAGCCGCTGGTATAGCTTCTGATCACTTGTTAAGAGATAAAATAGATAGTGTTATTGTTACTAGGCCGCTTGTTTGCACCGGAAAAGATATAGGATCTTTACCGGGAGAATTGAATGATAAGATAAAACCATATCTTCAACCTATGGAGGAAAATCTTAAATATTTTCTAGGCAGGGATCATTTTGGGTTATATTATAACACAAGACGTATACGCTTTGAACCGCTTGAAACTATGCGTGGAGCAACTTTTCATAATGCGTATATGATACTGGATGAAGCTCAAAATTGTACCTTAGATCAAATTAAAATGTTTATAACACGAATGGGGGAACATTCAAAGGTTATTATTAATGGAGATACAAAGCAAACAGATATCTATAATAGCAGTGGATTATCTTACTGTATCCAAAAATTGAATAACATGCACGGTGTAGGAATATGTACGTTGGGCTACAATGATATACAGAGGAACGGTATACTTGGAGCAATTTTACACGCACTAGAGGATTGATATGCCAATATATGACTATGTATGCGAATCTTGTAATCATGAGATAAATGATATATACCAATCTTTTTCAGAAGATGCACTAATAAAATGTCCTTCATGCAGTCAAGATTCGCTGCGTAGAGTAATATATGGTGGCCTGGGAACTTTTGTGAAGGATACGAAGACTATTGGTCAATTAGCTGATAAAAATTGGAAAAACATGGGTTCATACAAGCGATCAGAAATAGAACAAACAAAACAAGAATCTATCAGATCTAAAGAATCCCCGTTGTCTTCTTTAGGTAAGGCTTCAAGAGCGCAAATAAACAAAATGACACCAGAACAAAAAAAGAAATATATAATCACAGGTGAAACATGAAATTTATATCCTCTCACGACTCACAATTAGAAAATAAGTCTGAAGAATCCCTATACAATATCAGAGGACTTACTATAAGTAACGAAGATGAGAAAGTTTTTTCTAAAACGGTTGGTAATAAATACTTTATACGAACATTCAATAATGTTCCATTAGACCCATTTGGACCAGAAGCGGGGCGACAGATATGGAATCGCACACAATTAAAAACTGTATCAAAAACCACATTCGATAACTATAATACATACTTAGAAACTAGAAATAGATTATATTTGACAAAGGCTAATAGGAGTTATATCAATGGCTAGTAAACGTGGACCTCTTAGCAAAGCTGAAACCTTTTATATCATAGAACATGCTAAGATCAATAAGGATATTCAAGAAATAGCATCAGATTTAGATAGACCGATTAAGAGTATAGAAAAATGTTATACAAAAGCGCAAAAAGATCATACATCTTCCTTTACAGTTGGTGATCAATTTGCAAAACACAAGGGTTCTGTTGTAATGACAGAAAATGCTTCTTCAATGTCTGATAGTACTAGACAATCCAATACTCCAACTAGAATAAAAGATTGTATAACAAGTGTAAAAAAATGATAACGTCATACGATCAATGGCTTAATGAATACAGAAAAGATAAATACCAAATATGGATTAAGATCATTCTTTCAAATTCTGAAGAAAGATATTTTTGTGATTATAAAGATTGGTACTTAGTAAAAGAATATTGCAAATCTAATAATATTGATGTTGTAGAATTGGGTCTACAGTACAGATCAAACTATCTGGGTATTGACACGACTAACTGTGATGGTGTATACTTGGTCAAGTCCATGATAGGCTTGATGGGGGAAAACAGTAGACATACCTACACAGTCGGCAAAATACATGGCAGAATAGTAAAAAAACAAATTTTTATGACCCCAGAATTAATTCAAGATAGAATAGATGAAGACCCTGTAGAAAAATGCTTTGAAGAAGGATTGCTGTATCATAATGAAAGACCAAAGACCAAAATTATTTAATCAAGAATCTCAAAAACAATGGTCAGAAACAAGAAAATATACGCACATTCACACCGGTGAGTATTGTACTTTTGAAGCTTACGTGGCAGAATATATAGTTCTGCGAAGGGCAGAAAAATTGAATCTTGGCAAACCTTCCTATAAATTTTGGACCAAGGGCGATCCAAACCACTGGTTGTGGAAAAAACAACACGGTGCGGCTATACAGCTAAAGAAAAAATACAGCGAAGAAGCAATATTGTCTGCAATAAAATCAAAAGATTTTGATAGACTATTGGTTTTAGGTATCCAAAATGGTAGAGGATATAAAATAAATCCAGAAGCAGAAAAAGTTATAGCAAAACATCAAAAATTAATTGATGAATCTAAAAACAAAGTTGAAGTAAATCATGATGCAACAGTTGATCGCCCAGAACTAGAAACTCGTTCAAAAACATCGTACAATAAAAAAACTACTATTAACAAATTGAGGAATTTATGAGCAAAGTAAAGAAGAGTGCTAGCAAGTTTGCAGAAGATACAATAAGTAATTCTATAGTATCCAAATATGGGGATGTTGTTAGAAGTGGGACGGAAGTTTTAGAAAGCATAAATAATTTACAGGTAATAGGAGTATCGCCAGCATTAGATATAGCTCTGGGTGGAGGTCTAAGAGAAGGTTCTGTTGTTGTCATGACGGGCGATCCCAAAAGCGGAAAAACCACCACTGCTTTACACTTTGCGTCCAAATGCCAAAAACTAAACAAGAGAGTAATTTATGTAAATACTGAAGGAAGATTGTCTAAACAAAATTTTGATGGAATCAAGAACCTAAATCCAGACTCTATATTAATTGTTGAATCTACCGATGATAGAATACTATCAGCAGAAGATTTTCTAAATATTATAGAGTATTATATCAACAACGATCCTGGCTGTTTGATAATTGCTGACTCATTATCAAATATGGTTCCGGCTTGTGAATTAGAAGGAGAAGTTAGAACGGGTGTTCGTAACGCCTTACCAAGACTCTTATCAATGTTCTTCAAAAGAATTAGCGGTACACTAATGAAGAACAAGACAATTCTTATATGTGTTACCCATAATATAGCTAATACTGGCGGATCACCATATGCTCCTCAAAAAATGGCTGATTGTGGAAACATGCTTCAATATCAAGCTGGAACAAATATGGTTATTACCCATCGCGGCAAATGGCAAGTTCCAAAAGATACTGGTCAACACGTAGGGCAAATTGCTAATTGGTCTATAAAAACCTCTAATGCTGGAGGTCGCCCAAACAGTACAGCAGAAAGTTGGATAAAATATGGTGTCGGTATAGATGAAGTGCAAGAAATAGTGCAAATTGCTTGCGAATTTAGATTAATAAAAAGTGCTGGAGCTTGGTACACTATTCAATGTGCTGTTGATGATATTTCCAATTCAGTTGTATCAACAATATTACAACAAAATAATATAGATCCCACAAATCTAGAGTCCGTGGAAAAGTTCTTTAAATTTCAAGGCATGAACAATGTATCTGAATTTTTAAATAATAATGAATCCATAGCCAACTTTATCTATAACAAAATCAAGGAACTATACTGATGAAAGTCATTGGTATCAATGGCAAAGAATATATTTGGAATCTGAGCGATTATAATGTTTTTAACGATGATACACGAAAAAGATCAAAATATCATATTCGTGCAAGAAAACTCTTAAAGGATATCTTTAATAGCTATCGCATTCTTGAAGAAGTAAAATTGCCAGGAAGTTCAGAAACACACAAAAAGTCTGTTTTATATTTAGATTTTTATATACCGAACATAAATCTTGCTATTGAAGTTCATGGGCAACAGCATTATGAATATAATTCATTCTTCCATAAAAGTAAGGCTGATTTTCTAAAGTCTAAAGCCAGAGATGAAGATAAAATAGATTGGTGCAAACTAAACAACATAACTTTGATAACCCTAAAATTTTCAGAAAGTGATGATGAGTGGCGACAAAGAATTAAAAGCGTCTGAGAAATTAGCAGACCACATCGATTCCATAAATAATTACATAAATGCTAGCAATACAAAGTTCTCTTCTTTTAGAGAAGAATACTTACTTGTTTCTGACCTATCGTCAGATCAATTAAAAAAGCTAACCCAACAGGAATTATTTGATTCTGCATATCTTATTTATGGATATGCAACTTATATTCAAGATGAGATAAATAAAAATAAAGTTGCTTTGAGTTGGTGCAATGATCAAATGGAAAAACTTATTGCTAAACACGCACATGAGTTTAGTCAATACACTAAGCATGAATCCAAGAAACATATACTTGCACAATCCAATTCTTATGCCGCCTCATTAGAAAATATGCGTGAGGTAGCAGAAGCAAGACTTCAATCTTTGGATGGAAAGGTTTATGAATTAAAAAGAAAAGCAGATATATTACTGGAGAAAGGCAAAAGATCATGAGTATGAATGAATTTATCAATACGCTATCAAAAGAACAAAAAATGGCACTGTTAGCCGCTCTTCAAGATGAAACCGTCACAGAAAAACCCAAAGACGTTGAACAAGAAAATACTAAATATGTAAGTGAAGATTTTATTGTAAATTCAAATAAAACAAATAACAGGAGAAAAGAACCGGTGAAAGCTAGAAAAAATGAATGGGTAGATACTGGTGAGTTTAAGGACATAGAAACAAAATATGGAGATAGAACACCACGCAATAGACAGCCATCTAAGAAGATGGATGTAGAGTGCAGTGTGTGTGGTAGATCTTTTAAGACCGATCCAAAATATGTTTATGGCGAATATCATCGTTGCAATAGATGCACAGGTAGATAATAATGGATAAGTTATCGGATATCGGCTCAGAGCGAGCAATATTAGCTGGACTTATGCAGCACGGCATAGATGCCTATGTATCTATAGCTGATTTTATAACAGTAGAGAGTTTTGGTCATTATAATAATCAAACTCTTTTTAAGTGCATTGAACATGTTATAAAGAATGATCATAAGGTCGATATACCATCGATATTATCGTCAGCATCTCAACTTGGATTATCAGAATCTATAAACACAAACGCGGAATTAAAGTACATAAAGTCTTTATTTGACTTTCCGGTAGAAAAAGATAACGTATTTAACTTTGGCTTACAGATAAAAAAGTTTGAATTCGCACGTAAGATCAAAAAATTAACAGAAAAAATACATAAAGATATAGACAATATTTCTGGTTCAGAATCCATAAATGATATTATACAAATCTTAGAAAATCCTGTTACAGACTTTTTAAGAGAAGACGATGGTGGAGATGTACCAGAGAAAATAGGTAGCAATATTAAGGATTATGTTGAATTCTTGTCAGAAAATCAATGCGATATTATTGGCATACCAACGGGATTCTCTAAATACGACGAAGCTATTGGTGGTGGATTAAGAAGAAAGTGCGTTGATTTGGTGGCAGCTAGACCAAAGGTTGGTAAATCTGTATTTGCAGATAATGCAGCATTAAATATTTCATTAAAAGGCACACCAGTATTGATGCTAGACACGGAAATGAGTAAAGAAGACCATTTGAATAGATTACTTGCAAATATGAGTAGTGTTCCTATTAACGAAATAGCTACTGGTAAATTTGCCGAAGATCAAGATAAATATGACGCTGTTATGAAAAGTGTTAATCAATTAGAATCTATTCCATATAGTTACATAAGCGTAGCTGGTAAACCATTCGATCAAATACTAAACTTAATAAAAAGGTGGGTAGCACAAGAAGTAAAAACAGATGATAATGGAAAAACTAATAATTGTGTGATCATATATGATTATCTCAAATTAATGTCTTCCAATTCCATCACAAATAATATACAAGAGTATCAAGCTTTAGGTTTTCAAATAACATCTCTACATAATTTATGCGTAAAATTAGATGTTCCATGTTTGTCTTTTGTTCAATTAAATAGAGATGGTATAACCAAAGAAAGTACAGATGCAGTATCCGGTTCTGATAGATTAATTTGGTTATGTACATCTTTTTCTATCTTTAAGGTAAAATCACAGGAAGAATTAGCGGAGGATGGTCCAAATGCCGGTAATAGAAAACTTGTGCCAATTGTTTCAAGGCATGGCGCTGGTCTGGACGATGGGGATTATATTAATATGGTTATGCAGGGTTCTCATGCAAGATTAAAAGAACTTAAAACTCGAAATGAGTTTAAAAACCAACCAATCGGTGACACTGGATTAATAGATAACGAATCTCTATCAAAGTTACAAAATGAATTTGAATCAGATTAAGCAGTTTCTAAATAATAACATAGAAACAGTTTTATCAAAATTACATATTGATTACGAAGTCTTGGGCGACAATATTTATTCTGTTTGTCCGGTACATGAATCTAGCGATAATCCTAGAGCCTTTTCCTTTTGTAAGAAAAGAGGGATATGGAAATGCTGGACTAGAGAATGTCAGAACGATCATAAAAATGATATTTTTGGATTGATAAGAGGAGCATTGTCTAATCAAACGGGCCAACAAATTACTTTCGGTAATGTCTTAACTTGGATTAAGAAAGAGTTCAAAATATCTCTTAACAACCACAAAACAAAAGATATAGTAGTTAACGCCGAAGACACATCAGAAGAAGGTGAAGAATTTTATGATATAATCTCGGCTATAAAAGATGAATTCAATTTTCCTACGTATGACAATTTAGCTCTCAAAATTAATTTGACTACGCCATCTCCCTATTTCATTAATAGAGGTTTTAAGCCAGAAACATTAAAGCATTTTGGAGTGGGGGATTGTTTAGATAAAGATTCTAAGTTTTATGAGCGATCTATTATACCTATACATAGTGATAATGGAGATAAAATAATTGGTCACATATGTAGATCTACTAGAGAATATAAGTTACCTAAATTTTTGATATATCCTAAAGGATTTGACAAGAGATTTTGTTTTTATAATACACACAGAGCATTACCATCCATACAGAAGAAAAATTCTGTATTTATAGTTGAGGGGCAGGGTGATGTATGGAAATTGTATGAAGCTGGCATATATAATGTATTAGGAATCTTTGGAAGAACAATGACAAGAGAGCAGCAAAAAAAACTGCAACAACTCCCTCTCACGCATATAATTATACTAACTGATAATGATCAAGCAGGAAGAGAATCAAAGATACAATTACAAAGACAATTGGGTAGATTTTACAGATTGAGTTTTCCAAAATTATCGCACAAAGATATTGGCGATATGTCGATTAAACAAATACATGCAAATATTTTGTCTCAATTGAAAGGCTAACATGAAAATAATTGGTATTTCTGGTAGAAAGCAAGCCGGTAAGAATACTGCGGCTAATTACATAAATGGACAAGTCTTAAAAAATAAGGGAATGATCCAAGATTTTTACATAAATGATTCCGGTGAGCTTGTTATCAAAACAAATGATTCTTCTGGAAATTCTGGGTACGGTGTCTTTGACGCAACTAGAAAAGATGAATCTTTTGTAAATTATGCAGAAAAAGAATTGTGGCCCTATATTAAGATTTATCATTTTGCGGACCCTCTTAAGAAGATGGCAATAGAATTGTTTGATCTAAATCCCAAAAACATTTATGGCAACAATGAAGGCAAGAATCAACCAACTAAGTTTTATTGGAAAGATATGCCAGATATATCCGATGAATATCCCGATGATAAGCCAATGACTCATAGGGAATTCCTAGAACACTTTGGAACCAAAATTATACGTCATATTTATAATGATGCTTGGTCTAACTATACTTTAAATAAAGTACAACAAGAGCAGTCCGAAATAGCTATTATTCCAGATGTAAGATTTTCAAATGAAATAGACGCTATCAAGTCTGCTGGCGGTATAGTTATCAGACTTCAAAGAGATATTTTCAATAGCGATAGCAAATCTGAATCAGCTTTGGATAAAGATAAGTACGATTGGTCTAATTTTGATATAGTAATAGACAATACAAGCTGTGGCATAGAACAAATGTTGTCCACACTGGATACCTTTAAAAGTTATTGGAGCTAATGATGATTGTAACGTATATAAGATCTTCAAGTTATAATAATTATGCTTATTGTCAGATGCAATATTTCATAACTTATGTACTTGGTCATCAGTCCGATAGCGGAAAAAAAGCAGAGCTTGGCACTATAGTCCACAAAGTAATGGAAGTATTGGCAAAATTAAAACAATTTGTGCAAGACAATCCATCAAAAACAAAATTAGTTATAGAAGATGATGCTCTTGGTAAGGTAGAAGTTAAAAAATCAGAATTATATACTCAAGGATTGGTGAAAGGATTACTACAAAAAAGTTTTCAATTTTACACTTCTGGATCAAAGCATAATTTTACAAAAGCCGATAATAATGATTGTCATAAATTAGTTTTTGATACTCTAGAGTATAATGAAGGACAATTTGATCCAAGACAACGAAAGATTATTGCAGCAGAACCACATTTCGATATACCAATAGACGAAGATTGGGCGCACTATGAATATGTTGTAAATGGCAAGAAAATTAAAGGACAATTAGCAATTAAGGGAACCATCGATCTTGTTACAGAATCTTCAGACGGTATTATTGAGGTAATTGATTGGAAAACCGGTAGGCGTCTTGATTGGGCTACGGGCGAAGAAAAAACTTACGAAAAACTATGCTCTGATCCACAGCTGTTATTATATAACTATGCTATTTCTAAATTGTATCCACAGTATAAGCAATCTATAATGAGTATCTTCTTCATCAAAGATGGTGGCCCATTTTCTATGTGTTTTGATCAATCAGATGAAAAACGCTTTCTCAAAATGCTAAAAGAAAGATTTACAAATATACAGAATAATGACGCACCAAAACCTATATCTCAAGATCGGAGTAACTGGAAATGCGCTAAATTATGCCATTACTGTAAAAACAATTGGCCAGGAACGGATCAAAATATGTGTATTTATATAGAGAATAGCTTGAAAACTGTTGGTATGGAAAAAACTATACAAAATTGTTCCAAATCAGGGTTTGATATAGGATTTTATTCTGCTCCAGGCTAATTGAAATAATGAAAAAGCTCACAATAGGAATGGCTACATATGATGATTATGACGGTGTGTTTTTCACCATTCAATCATTAAGAATGTATCATCCAATATGCAGGGATAAAAGCGTAGAATTTGTAGTTATAGATAGCAATCCAGACAGTGAGCATGGAAAAATTTGTAAAAAATTTGTAAGCACTGATGTTAATGGAAAATATATACCATATACAAAAACCATATCATCGTTCAACAAATATAGAGTAGTAGACCATGCTGAAGGCGAATACGTCCTTATTTTAGATTGTCATGTTCTTGTTCAAGATAATGGGATTAACAATTTATTGGCATATTTTGAACAAAATTATCCGTGCAAAAATCTTGTTCAAGGACCGCTAATATACGACAATTTAAAAAATGTATCTACGCATTTTGATCCCGTTTGGCGTGGCGATATGTACGGTATATGGGCCACAGACGCCGAATCTTACGATATAGGACAACCTTTTGAAATACCCATGCAGGGAATGGGATTATTGGCATTTAAAAAATCTGAATGGCCCAAAATAAATAATCATTTTAAAGGTTTTGGAGCAGAAGAGGGTTACATAGCAGAGAAATTTAGACAAAATGGTGGCAAAAATATATGCTTACCACAATTGGGTTGGAATCATAGATTTGGAAGACCAAATGGAGTAAAATACAGATTAGTTTTAGAAGACAGAGTTTGGAATTACTTCATCGGATGGTTGGAAATAACACAAGATCCCAATCATCAAATGATCAAAGATATAAAAAATCATTTCAAAAAGAGAATTCCAGAAGCCAATATAAATAATATATTCGAAAAAGCTAAAAAATTAATTTTTAAATAAGGAGAAAGTTATGCCTTTACCAAAAAAAAATAAAGATGAAAATAAAGACAGTTTTGTTTCTCGTTGTATGAGCAATGAAACAATGAAAAAAGAATATCCAGATGAAAAGCAGCGTGTGGCTATTTGTATTCAACAAGCTACAGCTAATTGCGAAGCTATAGAAGGTGCTGATTTCGAATTACAAATGGAAGCTGGTTATGCAGAAGAATTAACAGCAGATAATTTTTATGTGCCATCAGAAAATGAATATGAAGATTTTGGCGAGCAAACAGAAGAGTGGGATTGTGCAAAAGAACGTCCAGGGTTATGGGAAAATATTCGCAAGAAAAAAGAGCGTGAAGGTAAAAACTATAAACCCGCAAAGCCAGGAGATCCAGATCGACCAGATAAAGACGCTTGGAAAAAGGCTCAATCTAGTGGTGGCGACGAAATGGCTTTAGAACAGATTCAAAAAATGCACGACCAACTTATGGAAATTGTAACACGTTTACAAACTATGTCTTTGGATGTAGAATTCCAAGATTGGACAAAAGATATGATATCGAAAGCGGAAATATATGTTCAAAATGTTTATGATTTTGTCAAGTATTACGAACCCGGTAAATACGAAGATGAATATACTAACGAAGATGATGATGATGAGAGCTATGCCAAGTTCAAGTACGAAGACCCAAAAACCGGAGAAGTTTATACATATAGAAGACAAGGAATCTATGAAAAGGATGGTAGAAGATTGACTTACGTAGGTCAGGCAGCAGAATATCAAGGTAAAAAGGTAACACTGAATAAGCCATTCAGAACACCCAAGGGTCCAAAGAAATTTGCTGTATATACAAAAAATGAGAGCGGTAACGTAGTTATTGTTCGTTTTGGTGATCCCAATATGAAGATCAAAAAGAATATACCGGAACGAAGAAAAAGCTTTAGAGCTAGACACAATTGCGATAATCCCGGTCCCAAATGGAAGGCAAGATATTGGTCCTGTAAAGCTTGGTAATATGAGTCTACGTAAACGGTGGGAAAAGCACCTATCAGAAAATAACATGACCTACCGTGAGCATTGGAAGTTCGCGGTAAGTCATGGATTGGTTTGTTTAAAAGCTGGATTACTTTTGATCATACATGGATTTTTGCCATGCTTTTTTGAAAGAACCGGATCTTTTTTGGTAAGAAAGCTGAAAAAATCTTTTGATACACACAAGCAAGAAATCAAACATTGCAAATCTAAGCTCTAGCACCCTACTATAGCATAGACACATTGACATAAGGAGAAAAAGTTGAATTGGTTCCCGTTGAAAAATTATACGCATTATAGTCTATTACGTGGATTCTCAAAACCAGAAGATTTGGTAAAGAAGTGCAAAGACAATGGCTATATTGCTTGCGGTATTGCTGATTATAAAACTATTTCTGGATGCATATCTTTTTTCAAGGCTTGTAAAAAAGAAGGTATCAAACCAATCTTAGGCTGTTCATTTGATGGTTTTCAGCTATTTTCTAAAAACAAAAATGGTTGGCATGATCTAATAGAATTGATTTCTTTATTAGATGAAAATAATGATCTGTCAGAAGAAAATCTCACGAATATATTAAATCGCAAGAATCTTATTAAGATACAACAAGATTCTGAACCAGCAAGTTATTATGTAAATAAGCAGGACGCTTCTCTACATAGAATATTATTGTGTTCAGATATGAAAACAACATTGCCAAAGATTAAGAAATCTTTGATAAAAGATTTGGATGGAGACATAATAATTGATTACAATAAATATCCAGAAGATCATGCTGATAAAGCAGATTTCTTTTTAAACGATTCATATTATGTAAAAAACAAAGATGAATCTAAAAATTTTGATACTGAAATTTCTGCACTAATATATGAACAGTGCCAAGAGTACGATATTTTGCACAATCCTATGCTTCCAAAATTCGAATGTCCAAATAATCTTTCTGAAGAAGACTATTTGAAAGAATTATGCAGAATAGGATGGAGGGAGAGACTTATCAAAGCAAATAAAGTTTCTGATGAAAATTTCAAAACAATTTACCTAGAAAGATTCAAAGAAGAATTCGATGTTATTAAGGGGGCTAATCTATTCGGTTATTTCTTAATTGTCTATGACATTATCAAATATGTTAATGATCAAGGTTGGATGAGCGGTCCAGGCAGAGGAAGTGCGGCTGGTTGTTTAATTTCATATCTTATCGGCATAACACAAATTGATCCAGTTGAATATGATTTACTATTTGAAAGATTTTATAATGCTGGTCGCAATACGAAGGACAATATATCATTACCAGATATTGATATGGACGTTCCAGCATCAAAAAGGGATGATGTTATAAATTACGTAAAAACAAAATATGGACACGATAAGGTTAGTCAAATGATTACATTTGGTAGACTACAGGGTAAGAGTGCTATAAAGGAAGTCCTACGTGTGCATGAAGCCTGTTCTTTTGCAGAAATGAACGCTATAAGTAATGGTATACCAGATGAAGCAAAAATATCGGACCAATTAGCAGAAATGGATGATGAAGATAGAAGTATCATTAGGTGGGCCTTGATAAATAATTCCGATATGTTGTCAGAGTACTGTAAATTATCTGATAACGGAGAACTGGAGGGCGAATATGCAAAATATTTTGAAGAAGCAATTCAGATAGAAGGAACCTTCAAAAGTCAGGGAAAACATGCGGCTGGAGTAGTTATTTCAGCTAAACCATTAAATCAAGTTTGCCCAATGGTAAAACAGAAGGGTTCAAACGAAAAGATTGCTGGATTAGAAATGTCTGATTTAGAATCATTGGGTCACGTTAAATTTGATATTTTAGGAATATCTCTCTTAGATAAATTAATGTATATACACAACATCGCGAGGACATAATGGCAAACAGAGATTATATTTTATTTGATTTTGAAACGGGTAGTAGAAATCCTCATAAGACTCAACCAACACAAATAGCGGCATTAGCTTTGGATGGTAGAAACTTTAAAGTCAAGGGTACATTTAATAGCGAAATAAGACCTATTCTTGATGACGATGAAGCTTTAGCCGCCGGATTGGATCCAATAGAAGACGAGGCATTAAAAATAACAGGTAAAAATAGAGAAGCTTTATCTGAAGCGCCTTTACTAAAATCTGTTTGGAATAAATTCACTAAATTTGTTGGCCAATATAACTGGAAGGGTGATGCATTTTTCAATCCTATACCGGTAGGATTTAATATAATTGGTTTTGATATGATAATAATTAATAGGTTGTGCGAACAATATGGACCTTGGGATCAAGATCGTAAACAACAAAAACTATTTAGCAAAGTATATAAGTTCGATATCATGGATAATATATTTGCATGGACCGAAAGTGACCCTTCTGTTAAATCAATTAGCATGGATGCTTTACGAGAACGCATGGGTTTAAGTTCAGAAAATGCCCATGACGCATTACAAGACGTTAAAGATTCCGCCAATATTTTTATCAAGCTAATGAAAACGCATAGGGCTGTATACCAAAATATGAATTTTGATAAAGCCTTTGCAAATGGCGATCTATATGTCAAATGAAAGCAAAATTTGCATCTATTGCAAACAAGAAAAAGATATATCAAATTTTCCTAAACACTCTATGTATAAAGATAATCTTGATATGAGATGTCGGGAATGCATTAAAGAACATTCCAAGATAAGGCGCAAATTACATAAAGTAGCTCCTCCTAAACCAGAACTGTGTGAGTGTTGCGGTCAGATACCTATAAAATGGTGTCTAGACCATGATCATGAAACCGATGAGTTTAGAGGTTGGATATGCGAAAAATGTAATACGGGTTTAGGAAAGTTGGGCGACAATATTGAGGGAATAACAAAAGCATTAAACTATTTAATATCGAGATAATATGTATAACGATAAAGAAACTTGGAAATTATTTGCGGAAGGAAAAACCAAGGGTATTTTTCAACTAGAGAGCAATCTTGGCAAATCTTGGGCCAAAAAATTAGCACCAAATAGCATAGAAGAATTATCTGCTCTAATAGCTATTATTAGGCCAGGAACACTAAAGGCTTATGTAGACGGCAAAAGCATGACACAGCGCTTTGTTGATAGAAAGCATGGTAAAGAGGAGGTCACCTATTTACATCCTTCATTAGAAGAAATACTAAAACCTACTTATGGCGTTTTAGTATATCAAGAACAATCTATGCGTATTGCTCAAAAGATTGCTGGATTTAATCTTCAAGAAGCAGATGAGCTTCGTAAAGCAATAGGTAAAAAGAAGGCCGACTTAATGGCAAAAGTAAGGAAGAAGTTTATTAGTGGGGCGAAAAAAATCGGTACAGTATCCAAAGAAGAAGCAGAAGAAATATTTGGCTGGATAGAAAAAAGCCAAAGATATTCTTTCAACAAAAGTCACGCCATATCTTATGCGA
>Ga0099848_1000741_pt1 | contig 15232 bp, 32 predicted proteins | sample CB_VirMetaG_3_FD_78179 | JGI IMG/M metagenome (GOLD analysis project Ga0099848, IMG submission 78179) | Freshwater to marine saline gradient viral communities from Chesapeake Bay - CB_1508_1S Viral MetaG | ecosystem: Environmental > Aquatic > Marine > Coastal | place: USA: Chesapeake Bay...
AAAAAACAGTTGACATTGACAAAGAAATAGATTAAAATATACACTGAATAAATCTATTGGAATAATATTATGGCTATTTTAGTTGACTACAACCAGGTCATGCTAGCGTCGCTTTTCGCTGGTATTGGCAATCATACGGACATTGAGCTTAATGAAAACCTTCTTAGGCACATGTTCTTAAACTCGATCCGATTCAATCGGAAAAAGTTTCATAAGGAATACGGTGAGATCGTTCTATGTGTCGATAACAAAGACGTATGGAGGCGAGATTACTTTCCCTACTACAAAGCAAACCGTAAGAAGTCTCGCGATGAGTCTGATCTAGATTGGAACAAGTTGTTCGAATCTATTCATATGATTCGTGAAGAAATCACAAACTTCTTTCCCTATAAAGTGATCTACATCGAAAGGTGTGAAGCCGACGACATCATCGCTACGATCATCCACGAAAATGGAATGGAACTTAACACTGGAGCAGAAAAATTCTTGATTCTATCCGGTGATAAAGACTTCATTCAATTGCACAAATACGCTAACGTCGATCAATACGATCCAGTCCGCAAGCGATGGATTCGAAACGACAATCCTGATAAATATTTACAAGAACATATTTTGAAAGGAGATGTTGGTGACGGTGTTCCGAACATTCTTTCTGCTGACAACACACTAGCAATAGGTGAGCGTCAAAAGCCTATGACTGCAAAGCGTATGGGCTTGTTCATTAAAGAACCAGAAAACATGGACGAAGAAACTAAACTACGTTTCAATCGTAATAAGAAGATGATTGATCTTTCGCAAATTCCACAAGAATTCAAAGACAGGATTATTGAGGAGTACGCTAAAGAAAAAGAAATCGGCCGTGAACACTTATTCAACTTCTTTATTAAAAAACAGTTGAAGAACTTAATTACTGATATACAGGATTTTTAACATGCCAATGAGATTATCAATCTCTGAAATCTTAAACAAGATTGCAGAGCTTAAAACGAAAAATGAAAAGATTGATTGGCTCAAGAAAAATGAGTCAATCCCACTTAAAACAGTACTACGATTAATCTATGATGATAACATCGAGTTTCTAGTTCCTAGTACTCCACCGCCGTGGAAAAAGAATTCCTACGTAGGAGTCGAAGGTATGCTCTATAAAGAGACAAGACGTCTTCGAATCTTCGTAAAAGGTGGCGGATACGAGAACTTGAATCAGGTTAAGCGTGAAGGACTGTTTATCAGTCTTCTAGAAGATATCGATAATGGTGATGCAGAACTACTTGCTAAACATATGATCAGTCACACACCAGTGAAAGGTCTTACTCGTAAAACTCTAGAAGAAGCACTACCAACACTATTTACAGATAAGATTCAGTTAGCATAGGAAGTAAATGAACAATGGCCAAGCGCTGGAAAAACTTTCGTCATGATAGCTTTGACGACTGGGACGACGTTCGTATAGAAGATCGAAGAAAAGAGAAGCAGAAGAATAAGCGACGCGAAAAACGACATAATCGCTTAGACGAAAAGTTTCGAAACTTCAAAGATTTTAGAGACGATTACGATGACTAATAAAGGCGTACTAAATACCTTAATTGCCGAAATTAAGAAAGTAGGTTTACATGCTGCTTATGTCAGTATTGAAGAAGAAAGAACTCAGAATCTTCTTAATTACTGCTTAGCAAATAACATCATGTGTAGCCTAGTAGATGATTCTAAATGGCCTTGCCACAAAGAATCGTATTATGTCGGTGACGAAAGCGGTCCAAAAAATTTACAGCTATTTTCTTTGAAATTCTAGTTGACATTTCCTGGAGACTGTGGTATAATAGTCTCATATTGAAAAGGAAATGGAATATAATATGAAAGATAAAGTGATACTAGTAGACTGTGACGGAGTTCTACTTGATTGGGTATATTCATTCAGACAGTGGATGAACCGTCACGGATATACCGAAGTTAGAGATGATACTTATAACATCGATGAACGATATGGTATAACCAAGCAAGAAGGAAAGAAACTCGTAAGAATGTTTAACGAGTCAGCCTGGATTCGTAAACTGCCTCCTTACTTAGATGCTATTAAGTACGTGAAAAAATTGCATTCAGATCATGGATACATATTTCACGCAATTACTTCGTTAAGTAATGACGATTATGCTCAGCACTTACGTACTAAAAACCTTATTGAATTATTTGGTCCTACAGTGTTTGAAAGATACATTTACTTAGACACTGGAGCAGACAAAGACGAAGCTCTAGCTAAATACAAAGACACTGGATGTATATGGGTTGAGGATAAACCCGAGAATGCTGAAGAAGGTCTTAAGAATGGTCTAGATAGCTTCCTGATGAACCACGCTCACAATGCTGGATATCAAGGTGACTTTATCAGAGTACACAACTGGAAAGAAATCTATCAACATGTGGTTGGCTAAATATAAATAGACTTATACAGATGATATGGAATACTGATGCCAATATACAGTTTCAAAAATAAAGAAACTTCCGAAGAGTTCGACATCATCCTCAAGATGTCAGAGCGGGAACCTTTTCTCGCTGAAAATCCACACCTCGAACAAATCATAACTTCAGCACCGCAAATGGTTGATGCGGCGCGACTTGGTCGTATGAAACCCGATCAAGGATTTCGTGATGTGCTTAAATCGATGAAGCAAAATAAAGCTTACACCGGAAATAAAATTAACGACTGGTCCTAATTAACATATTAGGCCTTTCGTTTTAAAAGGAGGTTTTATATGTCGAGACAACGTCGTATGTCACAAAAGGAAAAGCGCAGAAGTGAGCGCGAACGTAATGGAACATTGAATTCCAAGTTTAGTATGAGACCAATTAAACCTATCACATCAACACAAGAGGAAATGTTTTACAACTATCAAGCTGGATATAATGTAGCTGCAATAGGAACGGCAGGAACGGGTAAAACGATGTGTGCCTTATACCTGGCACTTCAAGATGCTCTTCTATCAGAAGATTATGATCAAGTGGTAATCGTTCGTTCAGCGGTTCAGACAAGAGAACAGGGCTTTATGCCGGGATCTCAAGCTCAGAAAGAAGCAGTTTATTCGGCACCTTATGTTGATATTACATGTGATTTATTTGGTCGCGGTGATGCTTGGGATATTATGAGACAGAAACATCAAGTGAAATTCATGACTTCTTCTTTTGTGCGCGGATTGACGTTTGATAATTCTATCATCGTAGTAGATGAATGCCAGTCTATGACTTATCACGAACTAGACAGCATCATCACTCGTGTAGGTGAATCTTCTCGTATTATCTTCTGTGGAGATACGCGACAAGATGACTTAGCTGGATCAAGAAACAGAAACGACGTTTCTGGACTAGCGAAGTTCTTGAAAGTTTTGGAAAAAATTCCTTCATTCAAAGTGGTTAATTTTGGAGTCGAGGACATTGTTCGCTCAGGCCTCGTAAAGGAATATATAATTGCAAAGGAAAAAATTGAAAGTAGACCTGCTGCATTTGCCCCAGCTTTTGCAGTAGCGTAGTAATGGTAGAGACTGTCCTATGTAATGTAGGGCAGTCTCATTTTTAAAAGGAAAATAAAATGACAACACATGAAACCATCGTAGCACAATTCGAAGCTTACCTTAAAGAACAGGCAGCATTCGAAGAAAAAGGCGTGAAAGCAGCAGCTGCACGTGCAAGAAAGGCTCTAGGCGAGCTTGGCAAACTAGCTAAAACTCGTAGAGCAGAAATTCAAGAAAAGAAAAACTCACTATAAGTTGAGAGATTCTCTTTATGGCAAAATATGCAGTTAAAGTTCCTTTCGGTGACGAAGAAGATGATAAGTTATTCGTTACCGAAGGAGATACTAAATTTAAGTTAAAAATTAAATTATTCAACACTGTAGATGATGCAAGAGAACATGCTGATCTATGGGGACCAGCCGCAACCGTTGTTGAACTAGACGACGATTACGAGATACTATTATGACACAAGAAATACAAGACTACAAACTCAATTGGTTGAGAAAGAAAAGCTTTCAAGTTAAAGCTTCTTACGCTAGAGTCGATGAATACGACAACTGGCTTAGTGAGAAGTGTGACGAGAGAGAATGGGAAAAATCAATCAATCCAGAAAAAAGCGAAGCAACATATTACTTCGAAAAATCACAAACAGCCGAAAAATTTCGTGAACAATTCTTAGGAGATTCGCGCACAGTAGACCTCGGCCAGTAAAAAGGAAATCTATATTATGGCCTTCAATCATTTTGATCATGGCATTGAACTACCTCAACTCACGAGACAAACTACAGAATCTGGACGAAAATACTTCACTCCAACAGGCGATGCTTTTCCATCAGTAACGACAGTACTAGGTATTCTAGGAAAGCGTGAATTGATGGAATGGCGTAAGCGTGTTGGAGATGAAGAAGCAAATCGAATCTCACGTCAAGCTGCCACTCGTGGTACAGCAGTACATAAGCTATGTGAAGATTACATTGATAATAAAGAGGACTATTCTAAAAAGCACATGCCTGCTAATATTCATATGTTTAATACTATGAAGCCACTATTAGATGAAAAAATAAATAATATATGGTTCCAGGAAGCTTTTCTGTATAGTACTGAACTAAGAACTGCAGGACAGGTCGATTGTATCGCAGAATTCGAAGGTGAACTCTCTGTAATTGACTTTAAGACTTCGCGAAGACAGAAGAGTGCTAGTAACATTCAAAATTACTTTATGCAAGTTTCTTTTTATGCGAAAGCATTTGAAGAAAGAACGGGAACACCGATACGTAAAGGTGTTGTTCTAATTGGTGTCGATGATTCGGAACCACAAACATTCGTAATCGATACTGAAGAGTATTTGGAACACTTTAAAGCGGTAAGAGAAACGTATTCTGAACTCTATGAAAAAAACACGTTACATAATAATTGACGAATATATGGGAGTATTCCTAGGCACTTATAATGGGTCTGAGCTTGGTGCAAGAGATAACAGAACATACGCATGCTTTGCATTTAACAATCCTTTTGGATTAACAACTGCTTGTTCATTTAGAACAGAGAATGCAGCTAACTATTATATCAGAGATACCTTTCATCCTCATAAGAGAAAAAGTTTGAAAGCTTTACCAGTAGAAACAGATTCTGATTTTCCTAATGTTATTGATATTATCAAATCAGGATATGTAGATAGTACTTACGACATGATTGATGGAATGTTTACAGAAGTAAGTGAAACTATTCATTAACAGTTGACAATTGCTTTTGAATGGTGTATAATAGTTAAAAAATTTGGAACAATACCATGCAAAAACCTAAACTAATTAATGATGCTTTGATGTTAGCTATCAAAGCTCACGGAACACAACGCCGAAAGTACACTGGCGAGCCCTATGTCATTCATCCGATTGGGGTCTCAAAGATCGTCGAGACAGTAAAGCATACTCCTGAAATGGTAGCAGCTGCTCTTCTTCATGACGTGGTCGAAGATACTCCGGTAACTCTAAAAGAGATACGTGATCAGTTCGGGCCTCTCGTGGCCGAGTACGTACACTACGCGACGAACGTATCAGAAAAGAATGACGGGAATCGAACATTCAGAAAGAAGATGGACGCTGATCACTTCGCTATGGGGCCTGCAGAATCTCAGACTATCAAGATAGCTGATCTGATCCACAACAGTGATACTATCATCGAACATGACCAAAAGTTCTTCCACTCGACCTACAAGTACGAGAAGAAGTACATGCTTGAGGTCCTCACGAAAGCTGACCCGATCCTAGTAGAACAGGCTCAGACTATCCTTCAAAATGCTTGGGAACCAACCAATAACGCATAAGTTATTGATTCTTATAGCAAAAAAATAATCCCTTTAGAAACAACCACTTATGTTCACAGTAGCATAAGTGGTTGTTTTGTATGGAAAAAAAGTTTTCACAAAACAGTTGACATTTGCTTTGAAGAGGTATAGAATGGTACCATAAATTGATAAAGGAATGAAATATCATGGTTCTTTACGTTGCTTACGTTGGTGTTGAGTATGAAGGTGGATCTCCTCTCGGCGTCTATGAGTCTGTAGATGCGGCAGTAGAAGCGGTTCGACAGCACGTTGTTCGAGATGACGTCGCTCCTTACGTGGGCACCGACTACTACGAGGTCTATGCTTACGAGCTTGGTGCTCCTCCGGTAGATATCTGCTATCAATCTCCAGTAGCTTGGGGTGAGCAGGCAGCTCTTCTAGACGCAGCATAAGTTATTGATTTCTATAGCAAATGAAAAAAAGTTGCAAAAAAGTGAAAAAAACAGTTGACATTTGCTTTGAAATGGTGTAGAATAGTATCATAAATTGGAAAAAGGAAAGAAAATATGAAAGTCATCGTTATCCACAAAGCCTTCGAAGAGATCCCAGTAGCGGTAGCAGAAGTTAACGTACCTGCTGAAATCTCAGACAACATCGAAGAAGCTCTCGAATACGCATACCGCTGGACCAACAACATTCAAGGTTCTTGGAGTCGGGACGATATCGAGGACAACGGTGATTACAACTCCAACGTTACTCGCTTGGTTCCTCTGAAGAATGGTTACGGTCTTCGTTCTACCAGCGCTCGGGATCACATGATCGTGGAAGGCAAAGTTTACGAAGTTGACTTCTTCGGTTTCAAAGAGGTAGCGTAATGGATATTCGAGATCACGCTTTACAGTTAGTTGATGATGGGTTTGTGGACCAAAGGGATATGCTCATAGCAGCACTTAAGTTCATGAGCAAAGATGAAGTAGCTGAGATGTTAGTCGTTAACCAGTTCGAACCAGAAGACATGGATGAAGACTATGAGTAACGCTATGAAATCTTTCGCTATCGCTGCTATCGTGTTCGTTGTAGTTACTGTTGCTCTGTTGAACGCAACTTCGATTCCTGACGTTCACGTAAGTCACTCGAGTGGTCAGTGCGTCAAGGTAATCAACTACGAAGAAACTGACTACACTTGCGACAACCTTCCTTCTAAGTATAACCACGTGTGGGTACAGTAATGAGTAATTTAGAATCTTACTTTGAGTTTTTGGACATGCTTCGAGAAAGCGGAAGCATCAACATGTTTGGTGCACCTCGCGTTCTTCAGGACGAGTTCGGCCTCAGTAAAGGAGAAGCTTTCGAGATCTTTAAAGCTTGGACTGAAAAATTTTCAAAATGATTGAAAAAAACAGTTGACAATTGCGCTTTGATTTGGTATAATAGTCTAGTAAATTAAATTAATGGAGAAATTTTGTTATGGCACATATGATTGAAGAAATTAACGGCGTCGCTCAAATGGCATACCGGCTATCTGCTGGTGTTCCTTGGCACGGCCTGGGTACTCCTGTCGGCGACGACATGACTCCCGAAGAAATGATGAAAGCAGCCGGTCTCGACTGGTCTGTTCGTCTTCAAGACTCTTTCATCGAAGTAAACGGTGAAAAGGTTCTCACTGGTCAGCAAGCGCTGGTTCGTGAAACTGACGGTAAGATCCTTACCAACGTTGGTGGTAAGTGGAATCCTTGCCAAAATGCTGACGCTTTCGACTTCTTCGCGGATTTCGTAAAAGCAGGCGACATGGTGATGGATACTGCTGGGTCACTTAAGGACGGTCAGATCGTCTTCGCTGCTGCTGATGTTCGAGATGGATTCTCGCTCTTCGGTGGTGATGAAGTGAAAGGTTACCTTCTCTTCTCTAACCCTCACGTCTACGGTCGCTCTATCGACGTCAAGTTTGTAATGACTCGAGTGGTATGTAACAACACTCTCAGCATGGCACTCACTGAAAAGAATCAGCCTGCGGTACGTGTTTCTCACCGTAACCAATTCGATGCCGAGATGGTCAAGCAAGCGCTTGGTATCTCTCATGCTCGAATCACTCAGTTTAAGGAAGCTGCAGAGTTTCTTGGATCTAAGCGATACAAGGATGCTGACTTCCAAAGGTTCTTGGGTAAAGTCTTCGGTACTTCTTCTCAGGAAAACAAGACGCTCAGCCGAACCGCTGAACGCGCTCTTGAAATCGTCGACACCCAACCAGGTGCTAACTTCGCTCCTGGAACGTGGTGGAACGCCTATAATGCAGTCACCTACATGACTGATCATGAGCTTGGTCGATCAGCCGACGCTCGAGCCACTTCAGCCTGGTTCGGAGTCAACGCCAAGCGTAAACTTGACGCCCTCAACCTCGCGGTTGAGATGGCAGAGGCAGCGTAAGCTGCCTCTTTTTTTATTCTAATTGAAAGGAGAAAAATCATGGAAATCATTAAAAACTTTGGTGTCGGATTCGCAACTCTAGCGGTTATTTTTGGAATCATGTATGGAATTGAGTATACCGCATTGTCTTTTGGCGCTACAGAAAAGCAAGCAGGAATGTTCATGTTTGCTCCTATGATTGGATATCTGACTTACGTATTCGGTGGTCTGACTCGATCAATCTACTTCAAAAAAAGTTGAACTTTTTTCACAAAAACAGTTGACAATTGCTTTGAAATGGTATATTATAGACTAGTAAATTAAAAAAAGGAACTATATTATGCAACGTGTAAATATGAATAAGAGAGGCTCTAATTGCTACCTAGGTAGTGTTTATACTGCCTGTGCTGGTGACATGCTTCAAATTCAAGATGTTAGAAGTATCGTTAAGAAAATGAACAGCTATCTTCGAGATGCTAACGCTAAAGACCGCTATGGTAGGCCGCTTCAGTATCGAGTCTCTTTGAAAGGACGCGATCCCATTGAAAAGGTTATCAACAAGCGTACCGGCAAGCCCAACGGTTATAACTGGGCAGGTGACATCGTCGGTGGCATGGCAAACGCTGGCCGCATCGACGTCTACATCCATCAGCGATAAAACTAGTAATTATGAAAATTAAAATTGAAATTGAACTTGATACAGTTCGAGACGAGCAGGAACTTAAGGACCTGATCGACATTATTGAAAACCTTCGAAATAAGAACGACGACGACGATTACGACTACGACGAGTAAACTATGATTGAGATTCTTCAAGAAGTAACTGACTGGGGTGATCAAAATGTTCCTAATGGAATCTATCACGTCAACAGCGCTGGACATTTGGTTCAGTACAATAGTACGGTCTACAAGAATCCGTTGAAAGGTTTTAGTAAGTCACGACGTAAGTTCATTAAGATCGGTGAACGTGAAGACGTCTATCATCCAGACATCAAGCGCGTTCAAGGATCAAACGGCAAGATATATACTATCTTAGATGGAAAGTGTTCTTGCCCAGGTTTTGTATTTAGAGGTAAGTGTAAACATGTTATTGCAAATGATTGATTATTTTTCGTTATATTTTTTATTTTTTCTTGAGATGTTAGCAGTAGGAGTACTACTTCTTACTATGACATTTTTCGTATATATGTCTTCGCACATGATTAGCGAAAGGAAAACCGGCAAGACAATTCCTCTACCTTGGGAAAAAGGTTACAAATTCAAGCTATTTAACAAGGACGACGTTAAATACAGAGACGGGGATAATACTTGATGGATAAACTTAAAAACTTTTTACAAGAAGTCGATTGGAAACGAATGGGAAAGATTGCTTTGGTGATCGGTCCTGTTTTGCTATGGGAAGTGTGGTATAACGCAATTAAGTATACTAACATTCTTAACGAAAAAATCAACACAGTTGGAGACAAATTCTTATCTAACTTTATGAATGGGAAATAATTATTATGAATCATAACGAGTTTGAAGAAATTAGATTGTCTCGAGAAGTAGCTCGAGAAATTCAATGGGTGATCGATAAGGGTGGTGTAATGCCTGCTCAGATTCGCAAAGCTTATGATAAACTGAAAGCTTTTTATGATAAGCAGCTCGCAGATGAAGAATACCGAATGACTACGTTTCATCCTGAAAGCATACCAGAATAAAAAAACAGAGGGGCTTATAGCCCCTCATTTAATTGCGCAAGATGTGTTAGATGATTGTTGCTATGCTATAAACAGTTGTACTGATACAAAAAAATGCCACAAGTAGCTCTAACCCATTTTGCAATAGTTCGTCAAACATGATGTTTCCTTACAATGGGTTAATGCTGTATAGAGATCCTAGAAAAATAGCAAACAAAGCGAACAGTTCGAACTTATCTCTAAGATCTTCTACATTCTGTTGCTTAATTTTTTTTACGATTTCTACCATACGATTCTATATATACAACTTGTTTATAATGTATTATAAAAAGTGTTAATAATTGTAAATATGAGGAAACATAAATACTATCATGGACGATAAACCTTTACTTTGGCTCGGATGGTGCATACTATTCGTTTATTCTATACTTCTTTTTACTTCTACAACTCAATGATTGCGAAAAATAAAAAAATGATGATGTTTAATCGAAGTGCTCAGAGTGACTTTTTCTTTAAGCAGAAAAGACAAGAAACAGAAAGATTAGAACCTAAACAACTATGGCAGAAGCACAGGCCACTGCAGGCTTACCTCGATTCTGTTACTCCTGAAGAAAAAGAAAGACTATTAAATTGCAGCAGAAGGTTCGTATACGATATTCTAGTATCGAGACGAGAACCCGGTGTTAGAGAACTTCGCGGAAACGAGCTGTATCCTCTAGGACTAAAGCTTGATTAATTTGTTTTAGACCAATATACTATTTCAAACTTGCCTTTTTGTGTTTCTATCAAGGCTGAACAATTCTCACACCAGTCTCCATCGTTCATGTATGTTACACCATCGACTTCTCTAATAGCCGGTGTGTGAATGTGCCCACAAATGATTCCATCAAACTTTCTTTTCTTGCAGTAGTTAATCATTTCAATTTCAAATTCACCAATAAAGTTCGATGCTTTTTTAGCTCTATGCTTTAAATACTTTGCTAATGACCAATACGGTTTTCCAAAAAAGTTTCTTATACGATTTACGAACGTGTTTAGACCTATTAAACGATCATAAGCAAAGTCTCCAATGTGCATTACCCATCTTCCAAACTTTGTTTTCATGAGATAGTCAAACATGTCCCCATGTACGACTAAATAACGCTTTCCATCTACACCAACATGAATTACATTGTTAACTACTTTAACTTCGCCTATGTTAATAGGATCAATTGTTCTTAGAAACTCGTCATGATTTCCTGTAATGTAAATTACTTCAATTTCCTTTGAAAGTTTGATGAGCTCTTTGATCACTCTGTTGTGAGAATTTGGCCAGTACCATTTTTTCTGCAACCTCCACCCATCAACAATATCACCTACAAGATAAAGTTTTTTGGTTTTGATTTGCTTTAAAAAGTCAAGTAACTCTTCAGCCTGGCAATGCTTAGAACCTAAGTGTGTGTCTGATATGAATACGCTACGATGACCAGTATTTTTTTGCATCGATATTTTCCCAGTGTTTATCGTTGTTACGATATAAAAAGTTCTTAATGAGATACCAGATCATGCCAAAGTATCCCATTTGTCTAAACCTACGGCTATCTTGGCCAAAGTAGTGTTTAGCTATTCTAAATCTTTTTGGATCATACATTTTAGACAAGAAGAAATCTTCTGAAGTCGGATACTTGCAAGGGAAGCCTCCGAACTCTTCGAACTTGTCTCGACGTGTGAGCATATAAGCACCAACTGCGAATGGCATCCACCTTGCCATAATATTGTTGACTACATTAAACATCGAGAAAGCAAACTGAGATCTCTTGCAATCGTCATAACACTTGATGTTGAGCCCTATCATATCGAGATCTTCTTCTTCAATTTGTGTTACTGTGTCATAGATTACAGTGTTACTGAAGAATCTAACATCTGAATCGATGAACAAAATGTAGGGAGTTTGTGCTAGAGCGGCTCCGTTGTTTTTAGCTTCGGAAACTGGGCCACCTTGAATTACTTTAACTTTGAGATCGCCCTTCTTCTCTTTGATAATTTTTCGTGTATTATCAGTAGAAGCATCAGCAATGTATATTTGAACACCTTCAATACCTTTTTGCTCTCTCAAATGATCGAGTAGGTGTCCTATGTAATTCTCTTCATTCTTACAGGGTACCACTATGGTTATAGTATTTTTGAGCATATCGTATCACCTGTTAACGGAGTCATATAGATATTTATCAGTCTCACTTAACATGTCACACAAGATTAACAGAATATGAAACACTTATTTCTTCTAGTAAAACCTCACAACAGATAAATAACTTCGTATAGCTTTACTAAGTTACTTTGCGGTAAGATTTATAGTGACATAGTGAATGGATTTTCTATAACATTAGAGGAAATTATGATAAAGAATATGCTAACTAAAGTGTTTGCTGGATTCATCATGATGATCAGTTTTTCTATTGTTCACGCTCAAGACGCAACTGACGACGATACAATAAAAACAGAAGCGACAACCAACAGCACTGTAACAACTAAATCAGACACAAAAACAAAATTAGAATCGCCGCCACCATCGGCGATCTCACCAACTATAAACACATCGAACTCAGATCTATGTACGTTCGGTGTAGCAGGGGCCATTCAGACACAGATTTTAGGTATTTCGACAGGTACGCAAGTAGTCGATGAAAACTGTGAAAGATTAAAGTTAGCTAAGACTATCTATGATATGGGCATGAAAGTTGCAGCAGTTTCTGTTATGTGTCAAGATCAAAGAGTGTTCGACGCGATGATGGATGCGGGTACACCATGTCCTTACGATGGTCTCATCGGTAAAGACGCGAAGAATGCTTGGGAAGTAGATCCAGATAGACAACCTGGTGCTAAAGATAAGGAGGAAGGACTTGATAACGGTACTAAGACGTTACTTGGCGGGGCTGGTGTTGCTAGCCTGCTCATCTTACTCTTACTCTGAGGAGATAGTTTACGGAACTACTCAGAATGCTGCGTCTGACGCGCTGACTTGGGTTATGACGAATGTATTGCCTCAGCAAGCAGGTTTGACTGTAAACAGTGTAATTTATAGATATACAGCAGTTAAAGATCCTGCGACTGGTATGATCGTCTATGTACAGAACGAAAATGCTCAAGGTCCTGGATATATTTTTAGATCGAAAGATGATTGGAGTGGTTTGCCTGGAAACACTATTAACAAAGTAGTTCCAGTTAATAACATTCCAAAGGAACTTTGGGGAAGAGGATCTATCGACGTTGAGGGCCAAGGATTCGTAACAAACGCTTCTGTTGTTTATGGTTACCAGTATGATCCTTGTTTCGATCCACAAAGTAGTCCAGAATGCCCAGGATATAAAGATCCTTTCGTTATGGATTTGCTCGACCCAGAAATTGTTGATCCACTTGACGATGATTTGTTGCAAGCAGAACTGGATAGAAAAGCTGCAATGATAGATGAAGATCAAGAAGAACGTGATCGTAAAAATTCTAAAAAGGATGATGAAAAAGAAGAAAAAGAAAGTTTAGAACAGATGCTAGGGATAGTGAATAACACACTTCTAGCAGCTGAAGCGGCAGCTCAAGCAGCCGAACTACTCGCTATGAATTTTATACCAGCAACGTATTATGTTGCTTTACCGGATACTAAGTACGAAGAAACGATAGTACTAAAGGATGCTAAACTACCTCAGAATGATAGAGCAAAAAGATTAGGATTAGCACAACAATTATTGCATGAAGAATTGGTGAACTCACAGTATGATAGAAAATAAAAAATAAGGAGAACAAGATGTTCAAAAAAGTATTAGTAGCAATGGCTGTAGTAAGCGCTGCTTCTGTATACGCTGTTGATGTTCCACTAGTTGGTACAGTCGATTCTAAATGTGTCGTAACAACTGACACAGTAGGCGTATATGGAAACCCGTTGCCATATCGTCTCAGCACAACTGCAGCCGACAGTGGTGTAGAGCCAGTTGTTCGTTATGACGTAATTCAAGCAAATTATTATACAGCTAGAATTGTGGTTCCTGAATCATTTTCAGAAAGCCCTACACTTGACGATGTAGTGAACTGGACAGGTACTGTTTCAGTAGCAGAAGTCAGTGACGCTCAGATGTCAGCTTACGACCAAAACAAAATTACGTATGATAACGTAACTGAAGTAGATTTATCAGTAGCTGGAAGTACTTGGTTTAAAGTAACTTCTCAAGCTGACTATGGTTTTAACAAAGCATTACCAGCGGGAACATATCGTGCGATCGTTCAGGCTGAGTGTATAGCGCAATAAGAGTAAACCTTAATGCGCTATATTATGCTTACATTGATATTAACTCTAGGTGGGTATGCAAATGCCCACCAATGGTTACCCACATATCCGAAACTTGAGCGTTCATTCGTTCCAGGAGTATGGTATACTACTTTAGAATTATTTAACAGCAGGAAAGATGTTGAGTACTATCAGATAAGTGTACTTGATAAAGACATGCAACCAGTGAAGTTCGCTTCACGTAATAGGTTGGTGAATGTTCCTTATACAAAGAGAGTGAAAGTTGACGTGTATATTCGTGAAGAAGATAAAGACAGAGCAGTTTATATCTGTTCTTTATCTAAACTGTTTCCAGGGAAAGAAACGGCTACAGTTATATCTTCTAGAATATGCTCTAAGATAAAATGATAAAATGAAGCAACTATGTACAATAATTTATTTTATTACCATTTTGGTAATTACAACAAGCGCTCCTAGAGTATTTGCTCAGAGTAGCTTAAACTTAGCGCTACCTCAAGCGCCGCAGAGCTTTCAATCTGATAGAGTGAGAGCTGGTGATGTTGAGTGTTCAGCAGCTATAGGCTCTTCGACTAACGTAGAGTTCGGTGTTGTAGGTATACTAAACCAAGATGATCCTTGGGCACAATACAATACGCTAGTAGATCCAACGTTAAGAATGCGCCAAAGCAGTAACGGGTTTATGCGCGATGTAGGTGTTTATGCAAGAATCACAATACCTATCGGCGCACCAAAAGAAAGATTGAATTGTAATTTGTTATATAAGTTAGAATTAGAAAAGAAGCAGCTTGAAGTTATGAAGCTTAGACAAGAAATTCTACAACTTCAGCAGATGCAATTCGAAAATTAAGGAAAAGAAATGTCAGATAAAGATTTAGGCGAACTAACTGAAAACTTCGAACAAGAAGTTGAGAACTTAAAGAACACTAAGATGAAGTTATTCGGTATCACTATGACACCGACAACAATTGGTGCTGCGTTCGCTATTATCACTTCTGTACTCGGCGCGTTATATGGTGGATTTGAAACATATAAAGCTTTTCAAGAAATGGCTGAAAAATTAGAAGTACTAGATATCGAAGCTGTTGAAGCT
>Ga0099848_1000742_pt1 | contig 15225 bp, 23 predicted proteins | sample CB_VirMetaG_3_FD_78179 | JGI IMG/M metagenome (GOLD analysis project Ga0099848, IMG submission 78179) | Freshwater to marine saline gradient viral communities from Chesapeake Bay - CB_1508_1S Viral MetaG | ecosystem: Environmental > Aquatic > Marine > Coastal | place: USA: Chesapeake Bay...
AGCTGTCTCTATCATAACCAAAGAATTCAAAATAACCTTTTTTCTTTTCATATACAATATCAGCTAATTCTTTGGTATAATATTCAGTATAATTTTTCCATTTTAATTCAGGTCGATAATTATCTCTATAAGATAAACGTTCTGATACAACTTTTGTATTTTCAATCCAAGACTGAACAACGGGATGGTCAATTTTAGTTTGAATAAAAGGAAGTGCTAAAATTGAATCAAGATATGATTCAAATCTGATTAAATAATTTGGAGTTAAATTATGTTTTTTACACTGGATGTCTGTTGTATCTTCTTGATTTTCCCACCAATAATCTGGTCTTTTTTTTATAAACTCATCAAATGGAAGTGCAATGGCATCTGGATTACTGAACATATCATTAAACTCAGCGTGCCAACAACTAACAACCCACGAATAGGGATTTCTCACATTAATAATTAGATCATACCCTGTTGGATCAAAACCTTCTGGTATGTCTGCATTATGTGTATAAGGAGAAAAGTTATGAATATTAGGATTTTCAGGGTCAATAAATTGATTATATAAACAACCTTCCATTGCAGGTGCATCTGGGTAATGTGTCCAAAATCTAAAGGGGCCTAATATTGTAGCAGTTTGTCTTGATGCACAACGAGGTGCTGCCCACCAAATAAATTTATTTTCAAAAGATATATTCATTATTGATACCAACCAGTATAACTGATGCGTCTATTATTGCAACCTTGAGCTACCTCAGTAACTAAATGAGGTGCTCCATAGCCATCACCAAAAACATTAAACATTGCAAATTTATTAAAACTTGGCGATATAACAGCAGTTGCTCTATCCCAATTATTATCCATTCTTAAAAACAAACCACCTTGCCAAGGCCTCCAATCTTTTGATAAGTGAAATACAAAAGCAATTCTACCATTCATACCATCAGTGTGAGGACCATTGTAATGACCAGGGCCATAATTAGATACAAAAGTCATATCCCAGGTAAATTGTAAATTTTCATACCCAGTTATGTACTCTAATTTATTGATAAATTCCGGTGTTTCAAATACATTCAATAAAGGATGATAATCTTCTGTACGTCTGTAGATATATGAAAAACCTCCTTCATCATTAATTTTTCTTGAGTATGCTTCTCTTTCTGGAATTGAAGGATCACCTGGTTTGCATCTATAGAGAGGGTAAGCGCCCTCATCATATTCACCAAAATGATCCGGGAATACTGCTAAGTCATAATCGTAATCTGGTTTATTTCTATAATAAGACCACAGATCTAAAGCGGATTGCTCATCAAAAAAATCTTCGAGAACGGCAGCATTTCCTCTTTGCCAAGCTTGTTTATAAAATTCGATTTTTTCCCAATTAATAGTAGGATTATTTTTTGGAGCATTTAACGGAGCAATCCCAGGATGTATGTCCTGTGTTGCATAATTACTTGTATTACCTATTCTACCCGGTGACCACATAACTTTAAAGTTTATATTGATAAATACATTAAAATTGAGGATAATCCATAGGATTTAACATCTGATAGTCAAATCTTTCAAAATCCTTTTCATACCATTTATTACAATTTTCTATAAAATTTCTTGTCCAAAGTGTTTCATATTTTAGTTTAGGAACATTTAATTTTATTGCTTCATCATTTTCTCTTTTTAATTTGAAATTTTTATCAAAATTAAATTCCTCTATTAAGATAAATGATAAATCATTTTCATACTTATAAATTTTACACTTTGGATGTTCTTCAGTACCATTTAATAAACTACTCTGAGATTTTCTATGATTGAACCAATCATTATTTTGAAAATCATTATTAAAAAAATAATTTTGACTCTCATTAAACAAAAATTGTCTCTCTTTATGAGTTCTTACAGTATAGTAATTATCAGGTCTTGTTAAGTAACTTTGCCAAACCATTTCTGAGGACAATCTGTAATAAGGATTTCGAACAACTGTAAAAATTTTCCAACTATTATCTACTACAATCTTACCAGCTTTTGCTAATTTTAATTGGGCAACATAAGGTAAATGTACCACATTTTGAATGGTCCAAGCCATACTTCCATTTTGTGGTAAGTTTTTCTGAATAAAGCCCCAGTGGAAAGTATTGATAGCATAAGGTGAGTAACCAAAGTATTCTGCTATAAATTTATCTATAGCAGTTCCTCCCGTTTTAGGTAAATGATAAAAGAATACTTTTTCTTTTTCAAGAATCATTAAATTATACCTTTTCTTTTAGCGGTTTGATAACCAACATAATATCCTTCTACTTCATCAAAGTATTGACGTTTAGTAGCTGGGAGTTCTTCTTGTTCTTCTTCAAAATTTTTAAAATTTTTAGGATAATCAATTTCTACTGAAACTGGTCCTTTACTAGCAATAGATTTATCCCAAACCCAAGTGGTTTTGATACCATCTGATGTTTTAAATACTTGTGTGTACTTTTCCATTTTTATTTGGTGTTACAACTCCTCTTTTTGATACAACTTCACCTGCCATCTCATTAGCAAATTCAATTGAAGGTATAACCTCTAAATTATCCAAAAAACTAAGAATAAAAGCAGCGACAAAAGTATCACCTGCCCCACTGACATCAATAGTTTGTTGTGGGTTTTCTTGGGGGATTAATTCGCCATCATAAATAGCCCCTTTAGATCCTATTGTGGTTATAATTCCTCTATGAGATAGATGTAAATTTCGATTTCTTTCGCTTTCGTTTAATTTGATAAATGTAAAATCTTTTACAATATCATCCGTTAAATCTCTTTTACTATCTAAGATTGATAGTTTTGATTTGCGAGCAATTTCTTTTAAATGAGCCGCTGTTAAATAACCTTTATTATAATCACTTACAACAACAGCATCAGCTTGAGCAATAAAAGAATCCATATAATACCCCCATTCTAAGGGTTTTATATTATTTTCTCCTTCATCAACTCTAAGAAACATATGGTTTGACTTATTTTCAACAAACCTACGTTTTACTATTAATTCATCTTGATGTTGTAAAATAATTTCACATTCAGGGTCTAATGCTGCTATATTTTTAGAAACGTTACCCGCCATACCTAAATTTGATACCATTTCAATAGGTTTTAAAATAGGTACAGGTGCTTCTGGGGATAATCGGTTGACTTCGCCATAAACAAACTCATCAGTGCAACATTCCCCTATTACTAATATTCTTTTCATTTTCTATTTCGTTAAATTCAAGTGAAAGTCCAATACACATAGTATGAATAATTCTAGGATTATACTCCATCATACTAGCTAATTCTTCCTCAGATAGACTAAAAAAGAGTTCAATCATTGAGTTCTGAATCTGCAAAATAATTAAATAAAGAGTTTTGTTGAGGCTTTTTACGTTTTTTTCTAAGTTCTGGGTATTTGGTTTTACCCCAAGCTAACCATTCTTGAAAACATTCGTATGTTTGTCTGGCTGAGTTTCTGTGATTATTCTGCTTCATTGATTATAGATTTGATTTTTAGTTGATTTATTAGATTTAAAATATTAGAGCAGGTTTCATATTGTTCGTGTCTCTCAAGTATTAATAAATTTGTTTCAAGGGTTGTTATAAAATTTTTCCTATCCAGTGTAATATCTAAAACATCATTTTCGAGGACAACCTCAATTTCAAAGACAGGAATAAATCTTTTTTTAGTTGAAAGATTTTCTTCAATAACTTTAATAATGGTTTTAGCTATTTGTAAATCATTATCTTTAAGATATTGTTCAAATTCTTCAATTGTATCTACTGAGAGTTTTATCACTTTAAAAGTTATCTAAAAATTTACCCTTTGTTTTTTTATTTCTAAGAATTTCATTTTTTTGGTCTTGTTCTAACATTTTAGATGCTAAATTATCCAAATGTTTTGATTTGACTTTTTGGTAATCCTTAGTTATTCGCTCGTGTTTTTTACTTTTCATAAATGAGAAATTATATCTAAATCATCATCTGTTTTAGTTGGATCATACAATCCTAACTCTTTCATTCTTTGTAATTGATAATCATCTAATTGCCAATTAGGTTCATCACCACTATTAATAGGTTTATGCTCTTCCATCTGTTCAATTTGTTTCGTAGTAAAAATATTACCTACAGTTAAAAAGTAACAATTATAACAAAGCATTTCTAAATTATCTAATCGCCAATTTTTCTTATTATCGTCTTTAAAATGTAAGATTACTGGTACTTTATAATCTAATACTCGCCTCTCTTGAAATCCACATATATTACATTCTTCTTTTAAATACCCTTCTTCAAATAAACGTCTCTTTACTTTTTCAGGGCTAAAGTTTGTCATTGGTACTCTACCCTCTAGTAAATCATTTAATGCAGGAATTTTGTTACTGTTTTTTAAGAATTTAGGGATGCCTTTACCTTTTTGATTGTAATGGATGTCAAATAGTGTTCTACCATCATCACCCTGATACAGTTTAGCCCACTTTTTATAGTGTTGGTAAGAAACATTTAACCATCTCGCTGCCGCTCTATTTGATTTAGTTTGCGACATTGAAGCTATTATTTGTTCCTTTGTTAGTGGTTTAGCTTTTGGCATTTTTATATATCTCCTTCTATTCTTCCAATGTTAATCTTACTTAATCTATCAGCTTGTTTATCATCATTTTCGTAATCAGTATCTTCTAACACTTTTGGTTTTTCATACTTAGATGATTTACCCATTAGTGTTTTATATTCATTTTCTTCAACAATAACTATATCTGTGTAACTATGATCTCCTTCGCCATATTGGAACGTAAGTGCTTTTTTAGGTGCAGAATCACTGCAGTTTACACAATATTTTGTGTGGGGTAATATTTCTAAGCGTTTTGGATTAATTATTTCACCACAAGACAAACACTCTTTATTCATCATTTAATTTCCATTTTTAATATTAAATCATATAATTCCTCTGATGTTTTAATCAGATATATATTTCCGTCTTCATCTGTAACAGTTCTATCGTCATCATCTTCAGCCAATGAATGTTCATATACATACCATAAAACTAGTTCAGCAACAGGTTCAGGAAACGCTAAGTAAATTAGGCCTTCCAAAGATTTTGCGTACAAATCTTCATAGTTCCAAAGATCAATACCATAAGCTTCGTGTAAACCATTAGAACGAATTACAGCTGTTCTATAACTATCTACAAATAGTAGGAAATTCTTTTTTTCTCTTTCTTGTTCACTTAATTCCTCAGCTTCAACTTGTAGATCTACTTTTAATATATCTGTAAATAATTTTAATATTTCTTGAGAATCACTCATATTCTTTCTTTAACACGTACTAATTTTTGGCAAGTCTGATAATCTTCTATTAACTCATAGTACTTAATGCAGCTGTCTATAATAGCTTTATATTGACTTTTTTTAATTTTAATTTTAAGATTTAAATTTTCTATTTGAAACAAGATACATTCACTTTTATTTTTTCTAATTGCTTGTTTAATAGCAGCAACAGCCCCTCTGTGGATTAATTCCAAAAATTCTTCGTTTTGTTTTAAAACTTCTATATCTTCTATTTCGTCAAATACAATTCGAAGAGAGAGAGGGATATCCGTTTCAGCAGTTTTAGACATACTGATAAATATTATTTAGTAAATTCTGGTAAACGGTCGTATTGGTGGACTAAATAAAATAGTTCACCGAACTGAGTATATACTTTATTATCTTTAATCTCTGGTGCGTAATCTTTTAATAGTGGTTTATATTTGTCTTTAATTTTTGGGTCTAAAGTTGTTCCTAATTGAGCACACCAACCAATATTCATACTAGAAAACTGTGTAATATCTTTCCAAGGGTGCAAACCTAGAATAATATTAAATGCTGCTTGGTCAGGTTGTGGATCAAATTGTAAGCCTACTAAGCTTAAATGGAAAACATAGAATGCTAAATCTCTAATATAACTTGCTTCACCAGCAAAAGTGCCAGCGTTGTATATTTTTTTATTCTTATTTACTTCATAAAGATGGGGATAACATTTTTGGAGATTATCTCTTCCCCAATCTTCATCTTTGTAAAGAATTCCTTCGCTACCTACAACAATTTTATATTTACCAATAAGATTTCTGCTTAAAAAATTGCTAGGATCTCTTTGAAAATATACGTCTTTTACATCAGTGACAATGACATATCTATATCCTTTATTGTTTAATAAATAAGTGTAAATATCTAAAAACCTTTGTACAACTATATGATAACCTAAAGGTTGAGTTAGTATAACTTCAATATCTTGATTTTGAAGATATTGTATTGTTTCGTCTGGTAATTCGTAACCAATTATTAGAATCTTGCCTTGAAAATGTTCTTTAGCTGATTCAACCCAATTTTTAATCTTATCTGGGGTATACTTTGTAAGGTTACCTATTAATAAGTCGTTCATTAAATTTATTTAGCTCGCTATTGAAATTATTATGTGCTTGTTCTGTATATTCGGATTTCTTGTCTATCAAGATAATGAATTCTTTAAAATATGGCAAGCTAAATAGGTTATTCTCGCAAACAATTTCACCTTCAATAACGTACTGTTTTACATTGTAATTATGTTTATTCATAATATCACAAGCAAACATTATGTAAGTATCATCCAAACCATAAGGACCTAAAGCATTAGGAATATCAATAAATTTACCTAATTTTGTAGGTATAACAGTTCCCCAACCAGCAAATTTAAAACCATCAATTACTTTTAAACTCACATCGCTGTTATCCCAAGTTGATTTGTAAGGATCTCGACTAAAGTAATTGTGATGAGAGGCTTCTTCATTAAAAAATTTCTCATTACTAATCTTATCCCAAGTTGTATCCCATAATCTTGTAATCTGAGGAGTAAGGATAAAATATTCTTCAGGAATAGTATTAATGCTAAAAAATATTCTTGCTAATAAAGTGTCATTAAAGATAACATCTGTATCCAAATACATAACATATTCAGCATCTGTTTTTCTAAATGTCTGGCGTCTTAAATCATTACAACCTAGTATTTCGTTTATAGTATCGATTCGAAGGATACACTCAGCCCAATCTTCGTTAATACGAATTATTTTATTATAGTTCTCAGCAAAAAAACCTAGATTTATTTTTGATTGTTTCCAATCAACTAAATTAGCATTTAATACTACTTCAATTCTTACTTTTTGGTCAGGAGTTAGGTACTTACTATTACGCTTTAATTGGATCATAGTCTGTTCCAAAGCGTTCATTTCATAAGGTAAAGTGTGAATTATTATATGAAGCATTATATTGATATTAAATTATGATCTTTTAAACCTGTTATAATTTCAAAATCTTCCCAGCCAACAGGAACTTCCCAATGCTCACATAAATAGGGGTTTTGAATTATCTTATATCCTCCTAACATCATTACATATTGTAAACTAAAATCAATCCAACCAATAATCTTATTGATTTCGACCATTTTATCATAATGCTCAAATAAATAATTTTTACACTTATCCCAAGCTAATATAAACTCTTCTCTATTAATAACTGTTCCTCCACCTGAAGCATAACCTGGACATTCAGTTGTGCCTCCAAAATCTCTTGAGTAGTTATAGAATTGTTCATTAATAAAATTTTTTCTATATCTACCTGTTGGACTTGGGTCTGTAGGATGAATAGCACAACTAAATTCAAATTCACAGATTGATAAAGGTTTTAAAACAAAATCATCTTCTTCTAATAAAATAATGTATTTGGAATTAGTTTTTTTACAAGCTTCGTAAAAACCCCTAAACCATTCAAATGTGGCTTCTTTATCCCAACAATCTCTTCCAACATTAACATTACCAAAATTACCACAATAACCTAATTGAAAATTGTTTCTTGATATATGTGCCTCTAGTTCTAAACCACGTTGTCTGTAATTAATAAAGTCCCCTTCATAATCAACATTGATAAAAAGATCAGCATCAGGATAAAATTGCCTAACACTTTTTAGTGATTTTATACCTGATTCAAAGTTTTTAAAAGCCCAAAGGTAAGCGCTAATTATTTTCATCAGTAATATATTTTTGGGTAATAGGTAAAAAGATTTTATCACCTAAATGATTTCCATATTCCATTACTTTTATTGAGTCTGAATTAAATGGGGAACTATATTTTTCTGTTATGTCTTTTATTAGGTAATCTTTTTCTTTATAATCTTCTAAAAAAGTAGCTTGATTTTCAAACATTATAAGTTTATTTGAATTTTCAGCATAATTTAATTTAAAATGAATATTTTTTTCTTTAGCTTCTTTATATAAAAGATTATTAATAACGCCATTAGAAATTGCTGCGTGGCCTTCAATAATTTGATTCCCAATTCTATATGGAGAATTACTCCATAATTGGCATAAATAAAATAAATTAGGTTCTTCTATAAAATATTCAACTAGTTTTTCTTCATTTGATTTTATTATGTAATCATCTTCTATTAAAATAGTTAAATCAAAATCTTTATAAATTTTATTTAAAACATATTCCCAACCTGTATAGGACCCACCATAATTTTCTTTAGTTAAAATTTCAAATTCTCTATTGAATTCTGATTTGTCTAGGTTATCAAGTATCTTTAAGTTTTTTTTAGTTTGTCCCGTACAAATAAAATAAATTTTATCTATCGATTTAGGTAAATATTTAAGATGTGTTTTTAAATAAAATAAAGGATCTTGTTGGTAAGCTGGATGATTATTATCTCGTCTGCCAAAATAACACGCTGTAACACAAGCAATTTGTTTTCCTAATACCATACTTTAAATTCTCTTAGTAATTTAAACTGAATGTTATTATTTTTTATGACATACTTATATAGATCTTTTTCTAGTATTAGATCAGTATAATTTTTTTCTGCAAAATTAATTATTCCTTTATTTTGAATTAGAGTAATAAAATCATTAAAAATATTTTTAAATAATTTATCTCCTAATTTTTGATTTAAAATAGTTAGATTATCATCAAGTATTTCACTGTTAGGCCAATGTTGATTACTAATATTAATATAATTAGAATCAACTTTAGCTAAATTTAAAGGAGATTCCCAACCTAAATCATATCGACTTCTAATAATTATATCATATTCACCTTCTATTAAATTATAAACTTGTTGCCACCCATAAATCATAGGTAAACTATAATAATTTCCTGCAACATTATATTTTTCAACAGGTCTAGCTAAAGGATCATTAGGAGATTCAACACCTATTTTATATTGACTAAAGTCAACAGGTTTTTCACAAATATATTTTTTTGGTTGATAAAAATCTAAAACCCTTTTATATTCAGCATCTTCCCAATAATGTAAATAAACGTCAACATCATTACTTTCTATAACGTGTTTCCAATACTCATTATAACCTTCTTCTACTTTTCGGGCTAAACCTGATAATAAAAGGGCGATTTTCATCTTCCGTATTTATAAAAATCTTCGTGTTTAAATAATCCTTCTCCGTGTGCTACTAAATAGTTCTGTCGAGCCCACCAGTAACTAATTTTACCTTCTAAATCAATACCTTGACCAGTAAATGGTTTAAGAGTATCAATGAAAAATTGAGTTTTATATAAACCTGGGTTGTTTGTCCAATTTGCTACTGATGAATCAGCAACATAATAATTTTCATAGTGAAAATCAAGTTTATTGATTTGTTGTGGGAATTTTTCTTCAGGATTATCTATCCAGTGGACTGAGTCTAATAAATGACTTGATTGGGTTTGAATTTCAGGATCAAAATAATCAAAATTAATTCCCACATATTTTTCACTAAAATGGGGGTATCCTGGGTGTTTTCTATGTCTGTAACGTATAGCTACAATACCTCGATTAAGAGCATCAATACCATTTTTGAGTCTTTTATAAGTAGTCTCAACTCCTTCAATTAATTTCCAATCGTGCTCTAAAATTAAAAAGTTTTGATGATGAGCTTGTTCTGCCAATTGAATAAAAGCATTCCCAATACCTACATTGGTTTCTGAGGGTATATATTCAATCCCGAAGTGTTCAGCAATTTGTTTATCTTCTTCACTAAATTCTTGAAAGAATAATTTTATATCTGAAGATATGTCCAATAATCCATTTTGGTAATAAGTTGTTAAAGTATCTACAAGGGTTTGTCCTGATTTCCAGGCTAAAATTCCTATACTTATTGGGAGTCTTTGGTCCATTGTTCTAAAATTTCATTCACTCTGTGTACTTGGGTGTGTTGACTATGTACAATATTTTTACCATTATAAGCAATTCTATCTCTTTCTTCTTTATTATTTGCGTAAAAATTTATTTTATTAACACAATCTATAATATCGTCATAAAAAACAATTTCTTCCCCTTCTTTAAATAATTCTTGTAATTTTTTACTTTTATTTAATCGATCAGTTAATACTAATCGACCACAAGCCATTGCTTCAAAAATTCTTCGAGTTATCTCACCCCATCTACTATTTTGGACAACCATCATACCAGAACATAAATACTTACTATGTTCTTCAGCCATCCATCCACTAGTATTGTCAATAGCACCTTCTCCGTGCTCAACTAAAATATCTAAAAACTGACTACCACCTCGGCCACGAGATGATACAGCAACATATTTTTCTTCTACTAATTGAGGAGTATGAATCATAGTATCAGCAAAATGTGTCCACCAAATAGAATTAATACCTCGTTTTTTATATTCTAAGTATGAATCGTGGTCTGGGGTTAAGGTTAAATGAAATCGATTAGCTTTTGGATAATTTCTTTCAAAATTTTGAGGATCATCACCTGATTCTTGTACCCAGTATGCATCTGGGATGTATTTTTTATCTAAATAAGGTGAATCAAATCTCCCCCAATCCATAAAGATGACCATATCAGTTTTTGGATTTGATTCGATCCATTTTTTTAATTGACTATCGTGATAATACCCAGTTGCATTATTTCCAATAGATATAATTTCAGTTTCCCAGCCTCTATATTCAAATTCATTAACTAATGAAATTGGTGTTGACCAATATTCTCCTGTATAGGCAAAAATAAAACTTACTTTCATAGGGTTTCGTAATAAGCGTTTTGTCTCTCCTGCCTCTTAATATCTTTATGATGAAGTAAACACCATTCTATATCCGACGGTAAATGTGACATTGTTTTATACCCATCAATTACCTCGTGAACTTTATTTTTCCACTTTATTTCTGGGGAATTTTTATAAATTCGCCATTGATAGTCTGGGAAATTGATCCAACCTTTATCATCTACTATCCAACCCCATTTTTGAATATGTTCAGAGGTCAAGCCCTCTACTGTATTGATTCTAGGTACTCTTATTACATCAACATTATTTTGCTCTAGTACTTGAGGTAATAATTTCATTACATATTCTGAGATCATTTCATCTGCATCAATTTGATAGATATAATCACCAGAGCAAGCTTCTGAGAGGGCATTTTTCATATTAGCAAAATGGCCATCAAAGTGATAACCCATCCATCTAAATGAAACTTTATTAACACTTTTTGCTCTTAAGAAGTCTTCTATAGATTTAGAACCATTTTTAGTATCAAAAAATATAACGATTTCATCTTGCTCCCTTTTATTTTCTAATAAAAAATTAAGCAAACGTTGTATTTCTAATACTTCATTACAAACTGTAATAGCGTAACTGATTTTCATTCTGTTTTTTGGATAATAATTTTATTATTTACTCCTACTATAGGAGTTGAAAGTAATTTCCAATTTTTATCGCCAGGTAGAACCCACTGATAAATGTGGGCACCTTTTCCTAATAAAGGATAGTTTATATGTATGCTAGTATAATTAGTAATTACGTTATCTTGTCTATAAACCCATTCAAGAATAGTTCCTTGAAACCAATTATCATCAATTACAATTATAGAACCAACAGGCATTTTAGCTTCAATAGCTTCAAATTCTCTCCAACCGTGTAAAGCACAAGGCAAAGGATTCATTAGATCAAAATTCCAAGAATCTAGATGAACTAAGTTAGGAATTTCAGGAACATTTTTTAAAAATTCTATTGAGTCTTGAGTATGATGATTAATTTCTAAATTAGGGTCAATATTTTTATAGGCTTCAATGACATTATCAGTAATTTCATCTAAGTCTACTGAATAAAAATTGCCTCCAGTTTTATTTGATAGACTAGCGAAATAATAACCTACCATCCCATCTATCCAAGTTTGACTAGCCCCAGTTTCTAAAGAAATAATTTGGTCAAATTTAAAATTTTCTTCTAAAATACTAGTCAAAAGAGTAAGTTGCTGAACTCTATCATTAGCTGGGCTATTATTATTTCTATGATGGAGTATATAAGATTCTAAAGTTTCTTTATACAAATTCATCTTATCAGGGTAATACTTTAATATAAGATAAAGCTTCCATATATTCACTCTCAGGAAAATGTTTAATAGTTTTCATATCCATTTTCCAATCATATTCTTTACCTTTTTCTTTAAATTTAGCTTTTTCTTCTTCAGGCATTGGTATAGCTTGAACTGCTGCCCAAGCCCAACTTTCACTATTAGACCCATCAGCAAATACCATACCTTTATCTGGGATATTGACTACTGAGGGCATCCAAATGTTTCCATTTTCATCCTCTCCCATCAATTCCTTATAGAGTTCAGGTAAAACACTCATTTGCTGTTCAAGGAATTCTGAGTCACGTTTCATAGCAGTATTTGATAGGAAACCACAACCATAACAGTGATATAATTTAATTTCATCATTTACTTCCTGAACGTAGCAGGCATCTGATCCACAACGATCACATATTACTAAATTATCCATTTACTTTTTCTAATTTTGGGAGTTGTAATTTGGGCAACTCAAGTTTTACTTCTTTTGGGAATTCTGGAATGTTAGATGACAAAATGTTAGATAATTTTTCTTTCATTTGTGCCCAACTAAATTCTGTTTTACTTCTATATGCCTGACGTTTAGCACCATCAGTATATTTTTTATAGTTTTCAAACATATCTTTCAAGTAATGTCCTACTTGTGTTGAGTCAACTTGAAACCATTGAGCTTCTGGGATGATCATATTTTCTATAACAGCTGATTTATGAACCTGTTGAGTTTCACCTCCAATTAGGGGAACAAATTCACTATTAAGAAATTCAGTATGAGCTGACCAGTTAGAAGCGATAATTGGTTTTTTAGATAAACTAAATTCAAGTAACGGTCGACCAAAACCTTCACCTTTAGTTAAACTAACCATTGCTTTTACTTTAGAATGATTATAGAGTTCATTCATTTCTACATCACTTAAATCACCGTGTAAAAGATAAATATTAGGTAAATTGTTACTATTTACACTTTTTCTAATAGCATCAATTCTTTTAAGAATTTCTTCTCGATCCATATAAGATGCACTTGATGAAGAAGTTTTTAGAATTAAAGCTGGTTTTTTGTTTTTATTTTTAAATGTTTCTAAAAATGCCTTAATTAGATATCCTACATTCTTTCTATCTTGTCCAAAATCTCCTTGTAACCAATGCCCAACAAATAAATAAGCAAAGGATTCATCTATTTCTAAAGGAAGATGAGAATTTATTACTTTATAAATGTCTGTGTTAGCTCCTTCAAATAAAACCTCAATTGGAGTTTCTAGTTTTAAATTTTTTAATAATTGACCTTGTTGATTTTTTACCTCATAAGTTGAGCGTTCAAAGGTTTCCTTAGCAAACTTAGATGATGTAATAACTAAATTCATTCTATTACAACCTTCTAACCAAGGTCCTGAAACCTGTGTAGTTTCGATTCCTGCTGTTACGCCAATATTATATTTACCAATAGGTTGAAATTCATTAGGAACAGTAATCTGCATCCAAACATCAGGCTGTTTATCTAATTGATTATTAGGTAAAATATTTTCATTTAAAAATCCCCATTCAGGATGATCTTTAATAAAATTCCAAGGAGTATTTCCCCAACGTTGAGGTAATATTTTGACATTATATTCATTACAATCAATAATGGCTTTTACTAAATCTCTAGATCTAGCTCCGTAGCCTGAATAGGTATCTATTGGGCAACTTATTACAAATAATGGCTTCATTAATATACTATACTATGATTTATATAATTAGGTTTCTTTTTATCAATTTTAATTAACTCATATTTTTCTCTAGGTTGCCAGTTATCAAATAGTATATCAACTGCTTCAATAACTCTATTACCCATTATTTTTGAAGTAAATCCTGCTTCGTTACCAAGGGCCCAATTGCGACCAACTTCTCCTTTACGTGCTCTTTCCTCAGGAGTTAAATCGTATACTTCTCTAATTCTTTGAGCTGCGTCTTCAGCATTACATCTATCATCCCAAATATAGGGTGTAACAGGTGATCCTACAATTGATCTATTTGAAGGGAATACTGGGAAAGCCCACTCACCACATTCTTTATATTTGCCTGTATGGTTTGAAGGTATTTCAGGTGATGGGACAAACCATTCACCATTTTCATCTACAAATCTCATCTGGTCTTGCATACCTCCTGTTACGTTTGCAATAATAGGCGTACCTGTTAATAACGCTTCAGTAAGTGATAAACCCCAACCTTCAGCTGAAGAAAGTAAGATTTGAGCGTCAGCAATATTATAAAGTTTGTTTAATACATCGTGGGATACTTTATCGTGGGAGAAATAAACATTTTCAAATTCATCTCCAAACAATAATTCTTTTACCACAGGCAAATCAGTTCCAGCTTCTGTTACAAGTTCAGTATGTAAAATAAAAGCACATCTATTAGCTTGTTCTTTAGACAACCCATCTAAAAATAATCTAAATGCGCAAAGAGTATCAGGAATTGATTTTCTCCTAATATTTCTAGAATTAAAAAATAAAACAAAATCATATTCTTTATTACCGAAAATAGATTTTTTAAACTTATTTAATTCAGTATCATTTTTATCAATAGGGTAGAAAATGTCTGAGTTAATTCCGTGTGGGATATATTTGGTTACTTTATTCTTAACATCTTCTTCTAAAACTAATTCATTTATTAATTTTGTTTGTTTTGATATTGCTAACAAGGCATCACAAGATTTATAAAATGATTTATTATAGAATGGGGCAGGGTAATCATCCCAAATATTTAAATAAATAATAGGAATTTTAGTTCTAATTTCGTTTTCAATTTGGAATAACCACATAAAATAACGTGGATCCGTAATTAAGAAAATAGCATCAAATTTTTCTGTATTTAATAAAGTTCTAATTTGATCAGGACTTCCATAACC
>Ga0099848_1000746_pt1 | contig 15200 bp, 13 predicted proteins | sample CB_VirMetaG_3_FD_78179 | JGI IMG/M metagenome (GOLD analysis project Ga0099848, IMG submission 78179) | Freshwater to marine saline gradient viral communities from Chesapeake Bay - CB_1508_1S Viral MetaG | ecosystem: Environmental > Aquatic > Marine > Coastal | place: USA: Chesapeake Bay...
TAGTTTAATGTATCCATTGATCGAGCGTAAATGGTACAATTTTTTCCATCCAAAGTACCGGATAAAGTTGTTCGATCATTGATGGTTCAAAATTGACGGTTTTTGCAAGACCTTTGTTTAAGAGTATTATATCCTTTAGAATTTTTGCAATAGTCTCATTGTCCCTATTCGGGTCGTCAATCGTTGCAAAAAGAAGGTTCTTTTTTCCAGAAAGATTTTGCATATTTGGGTCTCCCAACTGGTCGACCTCATCCTCTAAACTAGAATCACCTTCACTGTCGAGCTTAACGTTCTGCATCTTAGTCAGGGTGTATCCTAATATTGCTCTGGAGTTTTCTCGATATCGCCAGATTTCATGTTCTTCCTGTCCTATAATATTTAATGCTATAAAAATCTCGTTTTCCATGTGAATTTTAGGGTTTACGTGGAACAATTTAACTCCTTCCAATAAATCTAACTGAAGGTTCATATAATCAAAAAGAATATTTATGAAAACGAAATTAGCATTTCTTAAAATTTCAGTAGTGCCATCGTCTGGTTGATAAAGAGTTTTTAAGTTTTGACGAATCTCTTCAAGGTGATTTCCATCAGTGATCGGTTTAAATCTCTCAGTAAAAATCATGCCGTTTACTGCTAAATTATTTAGGTTGAGTATGTGGAACAAAACTTCTTCAAAGTGATCGATATTTTCGTCATCAAGCTCTTGCTTATATTTTTGTCCAGCGGCGAGCAGCACATAATTGAAGTATTCTGCGTCTAAATACGTTCCCTTAGTAATCCATAGAGGATCCAATATGAATTCTTTCTTCATCATTTACCTAGACTCTTTATATTATATATTCTACTATTGAGTCCATCCAAGTTTACTGATTGCTCCTGAAATAAATAAAACAAAGAATATTTTTCGTAATGGCGCAGACCACTGTAAAGCTGCTAATTGACTCTGAAAGAAATTCGATCACCTTTAGCAAAAACTTTCGAATTTTTTCAACACAAGATCCGGTTCCTGGCATAACTGAATTTACTGAGTTTGTTGAAGACGTTATTTACTCTACCACAAGTTCGATAGATCTTAATAACCTTACTCGATCATTTAGATATTCTAGAAATAAACTGGATTGGTCGCTATGGTATGAGATCGAACCTGGCAATATTGGTGATGCGGCAAATATCTTTTTAAGCAAAGACGAGTGCTATTATTTTGAGGTAAAGTATGAATATGATGATGGAACCTATACTGAATTGGACTCAACGATTCAGATAAACGAAATCAAACTGAGATTTAAACAAGCGTCTACTACTCCAAATACGTTTACTCCTATCACAATGTGCTCCGATGAAAAGTGCACGTCAATTATCGCCAATCGGGATCCTAGCTTTAGACCATATGAAGTGGATAGCGCAATCGGCATGTATAGAGAGCTGAGCTTTTTTACAAATCAACTATATGGTCATCAGGTCGTTTATTTCAGGACTCTTCCTGAAGGAGACAGCGGTGACTACATATTTAAAGAGTGGACGTTATATAAAAATGTCGATCGTCAGTGTATAAAGGTAGCAGTTCCAAAGAATGCTTTTCCTAGCAATATGCCAAAATACGCCGAATTTGGTTTAGACTTTCAGGTTCCATTTGAAGTGCACGTAGATCATCGATATTTTCAATCGATCTTTGGCTGTAACTCTGAACCTAGAAAAAGGGACTTTTTATATTTTCCTCTCCTAAATCGGATGTTTGAGATTCAAGGCTCGTATCTGCATCGAGGGTTTATGATGGCCCCGACCTTTTGGAAAATACAACTTAAGAAATACAATCCAAATATCGATATGTTGCTTAAGGACGAATCTAGAACATTCTTAGACAATGTGATAATGAGTTCTGAAGACCTGTTTAGCGGTGAAGTTGAAAAGGATATCCAGGATGCGACTATGCCGACTCAATATTCAACAATTTCAAGAACCTTTGACCCAAGTCGTAGATCATTGCATCCAGATGTCTCATTAAAGCCTTTAAAATTTACTTTTAATTTTGCAAGTCTTATTGATAATTACTATGATTTAAGCAATATTCCACTTAGCACGTTATCGTATGAATTAACAGCAGGTTCGCCTATTCTCTCGACCAGCATGACCCTTGAAAATCTTCCAAGCCTTGAGGAAAATTCTATTGCTACAAATAACGTAGTATTGGCATATCAAGGCAGCGGTCTTTACACCGCTTGGAGAAATAATGCAGTATTGACCAATGATCAAAACTATAAATCTACTTCTACTAGATTTGTTAGAGTTCGTGGACCGTTTGATACTATTCCAGACAGTATTGGTCAATCTGAGTCCGGCCGATACATTAGAATTGAGGCATATCGGGATCTTAGCTTTAAAGATCAAAGGGATATCTTAGTCGACACTGTTGGCGCGACAGATTTTGTAAGATTTAAGTCAAAGGAAACGGCGATAGTCTATAATGCAAATCCTAAGTTTAATACTAGTGATTCGCAAAATCTTTCATTTACTTGTCTATTTAATGTTCCTCAAAGAAATTCTACTCTAAGTTTTATTGATGGCTTTGATAATGAAAGCCAGGAGGGTATAAAAATAACTGGTTCTTTTGTAAAATACTTTAGCTCTGAACCTGAGGGAGATCTTAGCGTAACCGTCCAAGTAAATTCGCAAATCAAATCATATACAATAGCAAACTTCAAAAGCGGAGACTGGCATGCACTAGTCATTTCAGTATCTAATGAATTTAAACAGATTGGAGCATATGTATATGAAATTGTTAAGGATCTGAGCGATGAGCATAATTACAATGACTTTAAGCCCATCTTAAATAGCATTGCATCGTTGACTGCCGCCTCATTTGATTTGACTCAACAATATAGACTTCCATCGTCAGATATATTAATCACAAATCTTAGGGTCTTTAATACAATGATTAAGGATGAACAACATGATTTTATCCTAAGTCAGCAATTCATTAAAGATGAATCTATGCTGCTTTTGATAGATAATTGTAGACCCCAAATCAATCTTCCATATATTGCAAAAAACAGATAATCAATGCAGAATACGACTCATGAAAATATTAGAAACGAAAACGTTCAAGACATATTCCTTAGAAACGCAACGCTATCGTTATTAGATTTACTAAATCGACAAGTCATAATTGATCTTAAACGGGGAGATAGGGTCGAAAAGCATGAAGTACCTTTTTTCTATAATTTCAGTTCAGATGAAGGCTTCATGAAAGACTTTTTTATGGAATTACCGACTGATTGTAAATATCCAAACTTTGCTGAAGGTAATTATGATATTTTACCTAGAGGAATAGTCACATTAAACTCATTTGCGATTAAACCTGGAGACATAACTAATAAATTTGTAAGAGGTTCATATACTCAAGAGGTACGGGATATTAATGATCAAAAAAGAATGAAAGCTTTTTCATCAAGGCTTTTTGTGTTGCCGATGGTCCTAAAGTATAGCGTTAAAATTGAGAGCGATAATCTAAATAAAACCTTTAAGATTCTTGAAAAGATGTTTGATTTTTATTACAAAAATCAAGTAAGATATTTCCAATTTAGGGGAATTAGGATCCCAGCTCAAATTACATTCCCAGATAATGGAGAGTTTCAAAAGAAATACGATTTTACATATGCTGATAATCAGAATGTGGCGATTCCTTTAAATCTCGATATGGAGACATATTTTCCTAGCTTTGATGATCATTCTACTTTTTACAAAGGTAACACAATTCATCAATTTAATCTTAGAGAAAGTCAGGCAGATTCTGGCGCAAGGATTAGCGACTCATGGGTGGATCCAGATTATCCGCCGGCTGAATAAATAAAAGTATATGGAGACCCGAATAAAAAGCTTTACTCAATTTATCGATGACTCAATTGTCATATCTGAGCACTTGAAATATCATGCCTCGCATGATCTTTCTATCACCGAGTCGGTATTTAGGCCTGGAAGTGAAGCTCATATAAACCTGTTGAAGGAAGCTCGAGGTCTCCACAAAATTAAAGCAATCCTGCTTTCTGAGCATGATGCTCAGTTATTCGATACGACTGAATTGGGCGAAACCGGCTATTTTGAAGGCAAGGTCGTCCCTCTCGATCTTCCTTTAGAAATTAGCGAAATCAATGAAGCTAAATATAAAGGGCGTGAAGTAAAGTTAAACAGGCCAACCAGGGGTGGCTCAAAAAAATACGTAGTATACGTTAAGAACCCAAAGACCGGAAAAGTCAATAAGATTCAATTTGGAGATCCTGGACTTAGTGCAAAGGTGTCTAACCCTAAGGCTAGAAAGAGCTTTGCAGCACGTCACAGATGTTCTGAAAAGAATGATAAGACCAAAGCCGGTTATTGGGCATGTCGCATAAATCGATATGCTCATCTATGGGGAGGAAAAACGTATCCTGGATTCTGGTAATATGGTTTACACAGACACAATAACTGACGACCTACATATTAGGACCTTTTCAAAGGATATCGATCCGATTGAGTTAAAATGGCATAGGGACTCAGAAACTAGGATAATAAAAGCTGTTCACGAGACTGATTGGAAGATCCAGCTTGAAAATAGGCTGCCAATTTCAATGAATGATCCAGTTATCATTAAACTTGGAGTATGGCATCGACTCATCATGGGAACAGGTGATCTTGAATTACAAATAGTAAAAATCTACAATGAAGATTAACGAAAGAATCGAGAAGATCGGAGGAAAATATGTAGTATTGCCCAAAAGGGGTAAAAAGAAATTAGGTACTCATGATACTTATAAAGAAGCTCTCGCTCAACTTAGAGCGATCGAGATATCTAAGGCAAAGAATGAGTCTCAGGTGCTCACCTATGATCAATTCATATTAGAAAAGAAAAGCAATCATCCCCAAGGTTATAAAGCACCAGAAGGATCCAGAAGGGATGCAGAGCTAGATAGAGCTGCTAAACTATACCGAGAAGGCAAGACCGATGAGGCTGCAAAGATTCGCAGAGAAATGGAGGAAAGGGCTAGAAAAAAATCTAACTGGAAAAACACTCCACGAAAGGATTCAAAGGCTGCAAATGAAAGTCGACTCAACGAAGCAAAAAAGAAAGGCGGCTGTAACCTAAGCAAAGAGACTGAGGCCAAAATTAGAGCCGTTGCCAAAAAGAAGGGTTATACATTCGGAAGTCTTAAATCAGAATACTGTAAAGGATTGGGAGCGTATGTTTCTTCTGGATCTAGACCAGGAATGACCGCTCATCAATGGGCGATGGCTAGAGTAAATGCAGCAAGTCCAAGTAAGAGTTGGGCAAACGTAAAAAAGTCAAAAGGTAAGTAATGCTCCTAAACGTAAGACAAGACGGATTCATATTTCAATTTCCTCCTACATTTTTTCATGAGAGTATAGTTGAAAAGTACAAAAAGTATTATCAAAGTCTTGTGCTTCCATATGATACGATTGGGGAATTTATGGCGTCGACTATCCAGACCATCAATTTTCCAGGCTGGAACATGGATCCTGTGACACAGACTCGATTACTCGGTAAAAAGCAAGACTTTAAGAATGCCACACAAGTGGTCGATACCTTTCAGAGAAATTTTGAGATCACATTTAAACTGACTGATGCCTACTTAAACTACTTTATATTTTTAGAAAATAGTTTAAGATTCCTTGATTTCACAAATAAAGAGCAGACCTTTGATCCAATGCGACTTTCTCTGCTTGATAATCAAGGATATTTAGTCGCCTCAATCATCTTTAAGCGACCCATTCTTTCTAGTCAAGATGGATTCAAGTTGTCGTATAGCGCAAATACTCCTCAGTTCAAGGTGTTCACCGCAAAGTTCGTCTACTTTGATTTTGATATTGAACTAGATTTCGATTAATAAATCTTTTCAAGAATCGCAGTATATGTGCCGATTGAATTTCCAGGATCAGCCGCGCTCCATTGAGCAGTAATGTCCAGAGTATTCGATGCAGTCGTATCGAAATTAGTATTGTCTCTAACACGGCTCGTATAATATTCATACGAAGAGCCGTCTGTTCTAGTAAATCCAAAGTCGGCAGTCATGATTATTTCAGCTACGCCGGCTGCACCCAAAGCTCTTATTGTAAAAATCGCCTCGTACTCCCAAATCCTACTGCTTAGTGATGGTAATGTTATAGAAAGCGTGACAGTACTCGCTGTTCCTGGGGTAAGATCGACATCCAGTGTCACTCCATTATTTGAGGTTATTATACCCTTCATAATAAGTCTAAATGAATCACCGACGCTAAATTGGTTTGCACCAACGGTTACCGAGCCAACTGAGCTTGCAGTATTGAGAAGAGTAGTTTCAGTTGTCGTATTGACAATATCTGCAGTGTCTGCGATTTGTGAATATATTCCACCGGTGCCTAATTGCTTAACAGTCGATTTAGCTACCTCTACATGTCTACCGTCTGAATCGACTCCTAGAAAATACGCAGGATCGGCATCTACAAAAGTTCCGCTTCCATACCCGTGAGCTCGAATCAAACCGCCTTGTTTAATCAAAAATTGAATATCGGCTGCAGCGCCTGCATCAAGTGGGTCCTCTCCTAAAGCAAAAACAAATCCTCCGGTTCCGCCAGGGTCTCCACCGGCAACTGCAACCGTGTCATAAAACAAAATAGGCGACGATACTGAGTCCTCACTACTTACAGCAGTTCTAAAAACTCCTCCGCTTTCTTCATAAGATATAGAAAGCCCTCTAACCGCTTTTTGCGAAATGTTATTGTTAAGTGCTGCACTGGTAAAAGGGGTACCTATCGTAAGTGGCGCAGTTGAAAGAACAACTCCATCGCTTCCCTGGCTTACTCCAGGAAGACGATATACTGCACTACCATTAAAAACATAAGCATCTAAAATAATATTAGATAAACCATTAGCATCACTCGGTGTAATCCAAATATCTCCATCGTTTTGAATTCTAAGGGATCCATCACCGAATGAGTTGTGCCAGAGTCTACCGTTTTCTAACGTTGAGCTATCTCTGAAAAATCTGATTTGGCTTCCACCTATCGCATTTAAGTAGCCATGCGATATATCTAAAAATACATTCACTTGACCTGTACCTGCGCCGCTTGCAGTATTACATGCAGCGGTCTGTGGAATTCTATGTGCTCCTAGTGCAATCTTTCCTCCGCCGACATGTGTTGCATCACCATCATAGATGTTCAAATTGTTACCATCCATATTTAAGGTACGGTTACTGGTAAGCGTTCCATCAATCTCATATATGTTTTGGTCCACAAAAAATGAACTGATCTGCGCTGATTCCCAAGAGACACCATTGAAGACCAGAACATCATTAAGTTGTGGGCCAGGGCTTGTAAAATCAACATCGCTTAAGTCTTCAATTGACATTGATTCAAGATCTGAGGTAATCGTCACATCTGCTCTAGAACTACCCACATTATCTGAAATATCAATCGTGATACCTGGGCCTGCAATAAAATTGATCTTGCCTCGAGTAGCAACTAGCGAGCCTTCCTCCAATATCTCAATACTGCCGGTTGCTCCTACGAAATTTGCCTCTAGGGTATTTGCAATATCGTTATATGTCCAAGTAATTGTTGCCGTGTCTTGTAAAAGAACGTTTCCTAAAAAATCGGCAACAAGTTCATTATCGTAGTATTTGTTAGTCGAGCCTTCACTAAGGTCATCGGTATCGAATGGGCCTAGTGAAACGATCGGAGTCAGCGTATTTACTCCGCCTCCGACATACACCCAAGTTATCGGATTTGTTGGATCTGATCCGGTTATTCCTGGATTAATTAAAGTGTTTCCAATAAAATCGCTTACATATTGATCGTCATAATAAAGATTAGTAACTCCCTCACTAAGATCATCGGTGTCGAATGCAGCTAGCGAAATTGTAGGAGTAAGCGTGTTTGCTCCATCGTTATATGCCCAGCTAATACCCGTTCCGTTTTGAATCAGGGCACTAACTCGATCATCAACACGTTCGTTTGTAAAATATAAATTGACGCCTTCTGCCAAATTTGTAGTTGAGAATGGAGCAAGAGAAACGTCTCCCCGAACAGTATTTGCTCCAAGAACTGTCCATGAAATACCGGTTCCATCTAAGATACTAATTGTCGTCAATACTTCAATCGATGCAGGATCGGCAAATACAGTATTTCCAGCACCGTCGGTCGTTAGGATGAATCCAGGAGAGCCGTCTGCTGTCGGTAAAGTATATTCACCGTCAATTGTTATGGTCTCTGAGGTGAGCGCTCCATATACTTTTAAATCGCTATATGCTGCTTTATTTGACATTTCGTATTAGTTTTTTATCCAATTAAAGTGATTGATCCCGTGAGTCCAACTGTCGTCGTTATCTGTACGTTATCATCATCAACAAATTCAAGGTCAAGATCGATAACTGTGTTTCCTTCTCTAGCGTTAAAGGTCAAATCCCTTGTTCCTAAGTTATGATTAATGGTTAACGGTACGCCAGCCGTCGTTGTGAAAGACTGCGTATACTTAGTAAATGTTGAACCGGAACAGTTTGCGGCAAGTATAATTACTTTTACATTGGCTAATGTTTGTGAAAGAGTAATATCAACCGCGTTTGCTGTATAGTTATCAATGAATCCTATAACAAGCTCATTAGTTACAGTATTAATTAGTTGCACTAAAATATTCGTAGAATTCAAGTTGTGTGTGACAGTTACTGTAACATTTTCAGTAAATGATTGAACCCATACAAATGAACACGATGTGGCTCCTCCACTGGTTGTTTCGGGTTGCCAACTTGCATTTCCATTTGCATCGCTTTTAAGAACATAACCCGATGACTGATTACCGTCTACAAATTGAATCGATCCAGAATCAGTATTATCCCCAATTATTACTTTTCCTGCTAATTTGAATTTTGCATCGTTTCCTATCTTTCTCCATATATGATTTGTCAATATGTCAAATGTGTCTCCATTTTCGTCAGTATAATAAACGGTTTGTGATGAAGATTCATATTGATTTTCATAACCAGGAGGACCGATCCATATAAATCCTTGATTTACTCCAGGTATAGGAGGAAGCGGCGGACTTGTTTGAAGCTCGCTTAACGTTAAATAGTTCTGACCCAGTCCAGTAAGACTTACCCAGCCTTTACCTTGAAGATATCCTATAAAGTCTTCACCAAATTCAGGTCTAGTATTTTGGATCCCAGTATAAATTATTTCACCCGGAACTCCGATCGTTGGCCAGTCGTTAAAATCAGTCAACCTCAGACGTTTAGTCTCAGCGACCTTTACCAATAATTCTTGACCTTCTGCTCGACCTAATGAATCAATGGTAAATGTAGGTATGCCGTCTAACTTTAAACTAAGAGTATCTGAAATATCAACAAAGTCGAATGATCCTCGAGCTAAAGAAAAGGAGTTGGCAGTTTCATTATAATTGATCTTAGTTAAAAATTCCAATACTCCGCTGGAAAGACTATTAAAATTCAAATTAGTAACATCAATTATCGATATTAGGCTAGCATTAGTAAGTCGTCTAACTTCTTGTAGCTTTTGATAGACCGCCATTAAGAATTCAGTTATTTTTATTATTTATTAGCCAAATATCAATGATTCTGATCATTATAGCTTTTTAATGATAGTGGTATTTTTGTCAATTGTTGAATCTATAGAAAACCTTCCATTATATACTAAACACTCAGAAAGATCAGCATTGATCAGCTTATCTTCGGAATTATCCAAAAAGCTTGCTTTTATCGAATTACCTTTTCCTAAATAATTACAGTCAAGTATTTTAGAGTTTTTGATAGAATTATTTGAGAAGACAGTTGATTCAGCCAGCTTAGATCGATTAATCATGCAGCCATCAAATAGACAATTTTTTGCATCTATTTCAAGCTCACAGTCATAAAATTCAATCGATTCTGCCAATATCGAACGGGACACTTTAGCATTTTTAATCTGCAACGCCTTACGGTTAGTGTCATAATTAATGATTGCTTCTGAGATGCCTCCACCAACAATTAGTTTAAAAATCTTTTCACGAATAATCGGATAATTTGATTCGATCAAAAACTGATCTCCTCTAAGATCAACGTATAATTCAATCTCTGGAAACCTACTTTTGAATCCCAAATATGTTCTAGTCGAATTAACAGCAGTTTTATATTCTTCAACGATACGTTCAATCTTTCTTTTTTCTTCAATCGAATATGAATAATTATCCTTAAGAGTATTATAGAGATGTTCAATCACATAATTAATAGTTTCAATCGATTCCTTTTTTCGTTTGACGTAATCTTTACCTCTAATATAACTTATCACCAGGTTATCTCTTCCAATTTCAGAAAAATCATTTGCAAAAAATTCCGATTCAGGAAAAGAAAATTCGTTGGGACTCATACGTTCAACCAGCCTATTGGTGACGACAGTATTGTATAAGTCTCGAGGTTGAATAAATCTTAATTGATTTTGAGCGACGGCTGAATTTTCCTTAAGATCTGACGGCCACATTTTTAGAATACGACTTTCGTCAATCCCAAGAAGATACTTAAATTTATTTAGCTCATGAAGGCTAGCTGATAATTCCAATGCATCTGAATCTAATTTAATCTTGGTGCTGACTTTACAACGATCTGTCGTATAGCCGATTGCTTCTATCAAATTAAAGACTTTAAGAAACATGTGAACTGCCTCATGGTATGGCATAAATCCAGTGGACAAACTAATCTCTTTATATCCATGAGAATAAATTGGAGCAATCTTGAATGTTTCAAATGTAGGTTCAAAGGAAGTATCCGGTTTTTTAAACCACTTGACCCTTTTTCCAAGAGCCCTAGAAAATTTACCAGCCGTTTTTCTTTTATCTAATGGTGTGTAAAATTCAAATACAAAGGCTAAGCTCGATGCATCATAAATTTCCTTATCTGCTAATGATTTAAACATTGCCTCTCTTTTATCTTATTTATACGAAAAAAGGAGACACAAATAGTGTCTCCTTAGTTTAGTGGACCCGATGGGAGTCGAACCCATGTCCAGCCAGCTTCATCACTAAGTCTTTTACAGCATATCCAGTTGTTTGACTCTGGCAAACCCTTTGCTTTAAAGTTTTTGTACTGACATTTTAGCGTTGGTCAGCGAACCTACCACTAGAGTCGATCTTAATGGGTATTGGATTTCTCCTCAAGGTTTCTCGTGGTTTCCATAGAGGTACTACAAACCCTTTTTCCCTCAATTGCTTCCTTTAACACCTTACCTATCTACAAGCATACTTAATAGTATGGTGTGCGTTGGTACCTAACTCTTAGGCTGCCATCGCAAGTTTAGTGTTGCCACTTAAACATTTGATGTAGGTCATCACCCTTGCTGAACTTAATGAGTCTTTCTAGTTGTCAAATCCAGTCAGGCCCATTCTTGTATTATATATACTAGTGATCAATAAGTTTTAAAAGGCGATAACTGGTTTCGATTGATATAAATAATCTAAATAAATGACACCAAATGGCAGGAACTGTCGATAATTTTAAGATATTCAATCGCCTTAGTTTTTATGTTGAAGATCTGTTGAGCCAAACTATCAATTATCTTTCGAGTAAATTCAATCAAAATCGAGTAATATTTACCGCCGCTTCTCCGTTTGGTCAATTGTTATTAGTTGTTGAGAACCTAACTCAGCTTATTTTTTATTACATCGAAGACTCAATAACTGAACTTAATATAAACGAGGCAACTCGAATAACTTCAGTATACTCGCTAGCCAGTCTTGCCGGTCACAATCCAAGCAGATCAGTATCATCGATTGGGGAGATCAGCCTTTCAACCAAGCCAGAGGCCGTTGACTCACCAATAGATTTTGTAATTATCCCAAATCAAAGTCGAGTTAGGTGTATAAACAATGGACTTATCTACATTTTAGATCTTCCTCAGGATGAAGTTAGATTCCAGTACAATGGGCAGACAAACGGTTTAAGACTATCGGTTAGACAAGGAACAATTGAAACACAAACCGTTGTTGCTAGAGGAATATCTCTTGATAGCTTTTCAATAGGCGCTCCTCAAAACTTTTTTATTGATAACTTCTATGTGAATGCTTATGTAAACGGAGAAAAATGGAAAAAGTATGAATCAATACTCGATATGCCTCGTGGAGAAAACGCGTTCTTAGCAAAGACCGGGGTCACCAGTGGACTTGATATTTACTTTGGAAACAGAAATTTCGGCCGAATTCCAAATAAAGGTTCGGAGATTCAAATAGAATATCTTGTTACTGAGGGCGCAAATGGAAATATTAGAACCAATGATCCGTCTAGGATTAAGTTTGAATTTGTTGACACCGGCTTTAGCATATTGGGAGATGAAATAGACCTAAACGAATACATACAGATCACCACAACGCATCCACCGTTCTTTGGAGCAAATGCAGAAGATTCAAACTTAACCAGATTAATTGCACCAAGAATGTCAAAAAGTTTTGCGCTTGTTAACGAAGACCACTATGAGTCTCTCCTTAGAAAACTAAAGCTTTTTTCAATAATCAAAGTCTATTTGGACGAACTCGATAATCGAATATTAAATCTTTTCTTGGTTCCAGATATTCGTAAAACCTTCAATACTGGTCAAGATTATTTTAACGCTCCTTTGGAGAGATTTATCATGACTGATTATCAAAAAAATGAGCTATTAAGATACATTGAAAAATCTGGATCCAAGCTCATATCAACGGACGTTACTATCGTTGATCCTCTTCCAAAAAGCTATGTGCTAAACATAACTTTAATTGTGTTTGATGATGTCGATACTGAGATAATTAAGCGAGACGTATTAAATAGCTTAGGAACGTTCTTTATCGAAAATACTCGACGTACGCGCATTCCAAAGAGCGATTTAATCAAGATAATAGAAGAAGTCAATGGTGTAGATTCAGTATCAGTCTATATTATTTCAAAAGAAAATGAAATATCTAAAATTTCAAATCCAGACGCAGCGACTATTGGATTGGACGAGTTTAACGATATTATCATAAAGGAAAGAGAGCTTCCATTAATACGTGGAGGATTCACAGATCGATACGGTAACGTCTATTCTACTGGACTATCTGACGAGGGACTAGGTTCAGTAAACATCCAAATTAAATCAATTGTCCCTAGACCAAAAAATTAAATAAAATGGTTAAAGACAGCATATACCGACCAATCTATGAAAGAAAAGAAAAGCGGTTACACTTGGGATTTGATTATAAAGACCAGATCTTAAAAAAGAGTCTTTCATCCCAAATGTTTGAGGTAAACGAAACGTTTGATACTTTTCTAACAAATATCAATGCTATTGTTTATGAATGGGTAGAGACAGTTAAACAGATAAAGATATTTGCAAACCCGGCCCACGATAAGTACGATAGAAAATTAAATTAATATATGGATAAGGAGAAAAGAAGACATCTTAGGGATGAAATCTCTGCCATGCTCAATTCAATAGGCGAGGATAATCAGACAGGTTTTATAGTTGACGATGAAATAGCTGAAGCAACAAAAGCCGATCACCCATATGACTTTGAGGAGATGAGCACACAGTTCACAAAAAAAGCTAGAGAAATCACTGATTCTCTATTCAAAAATTTTGTGGATCTTGGAATATTTGAGAAAAACGATTATGCTAAGCATAAAAAAGAACTTGATACAATTAATATTTCCAATCTGTTTTTTCAATTAAAAACACTAAAGATAACTATCATGAAGGTGATGGAGGAAATTGCATCAGGAAATACACATCCTCGTTTATTAGAGGTAATGGGACAGTTGCAAGATAAGATGGCGTCCATCACAAAAACACAAGCAAATTACATTCTTTTTTTAGAGGATACTTATCGTACCTTAAATCGTGAAGTGCCAATTAATGGTGACTCAACTGCTCTCAACTCAAGCAAAGAAGAGGGTCAGTTTTTTGTGACGGTCGGTACCAAGAACATGATAAAAAGCTTGCCTGACCACGATCCAAATGTAGTTGAGATTAAAACCGGCGAACTGGTCGATCCTAGTAAAAAAATAGATCTGATGAAGGATCGAAACATTGAGATCGAAGAAGATGAGTCGGATGACTTTATCGATCTTACTGAAATAATCTAATTTTACTAATGCGAGATATAATGTCATCCAGAGGAGCATTTTCGTCTAGAAAGATATCGAACATTAATGAAGACGATGGGATAAGCAGCTCCATTTGGACAACTGAAAAGATCAATAAACTTCTTGAAGAAATTGAGAATGGGCTAGATATTAAAGGGCTGCATAACTCTCCATTCAAAGACAATGACGTCAATCTAAAAAGACCCAACCTGCCATTCGAATATACTCCAGAGGAATGGGACGAACTTAAAAAGTGTAAAGCTGATGTTTTGTACTTTGCATATAATTACTGCTTTATTCAGACCGGTGAAGGCGTCAAGTTGATCAAAGATATTGGAGGACTTCGTGATTTTCAAGAACAAATTCTTTCATCATTCAAAAATAATAAGCTAAATATTTTAATGGCAAGCAGACAGACCGGTAAATCAGTGACGTCTGCAATTTTTATTCTATGGTTTCTACTATTTCACTCTGAAAAGACTGCTCTAATCGTTGCAGATAACTTTACTACAACTCGAGAGTTATTAGATAAGTTTAGGATCTCACTTGACAATCTTCCCTTCTTTATGAAGCCTGGGATCAAGCATATCAATACAGGTAACGTTAAGTTTGATAATGATAGTCGTGCCGTCGGTCGAACCACGACCAAGAAGTCAGGTATCGGTCTTACTGTTAATTTGCTCTACATCGATGAGTTTGCCCATATTGATGAGGCCAAACTTGATGAATTCTATAGAGCAATCTTTCCAACGATCACAGCTGACCCAAATTCAAAAGCGATTATCACGTCCACACCAAACGGTCGTAATAAATTCTATGATATTTGGGTGGATGCTATTTCTGGAGTCAGCGATTATGTCCCATTAAGAGTGGATTGGTGGCAGGTTGCCGGCCGGGACGAAGAATGGAAGCAAAAAGCAATTGCCAATATCGGATCAGTAGAAGATTTTAATCAAGAATATGGATTACAATTTTTCTCGTCGGATCAGCTTTTGCTAGGCTCAAATGAATTGAAGAGACTTTATAATATAAAGGTCGATTATCACAATACGAAATTTGCTCTATCTGAGGACTGGGCTCACATTAATGATTATTTAA
>Ga0099848_1000747_pt1 | contig 15195 bp, 22 predicted proteins | sample CB_VirMetaG_3_FD_78179 | JGI IMG/M metagenome (GOLD analysis project Ga0099848, IMG submission 78179) | Freshwater to marine saline gradient viral communities from Chesapeake Bay - CB_1508_1S Viral MetaG | ecosystem: Environmental > Aquatic > Marine > Coastal | place: USA: Chesapeake Bay...
AGAACAGTTGGAGGTTGGCGCTGAAGTGCCGCTCGACTTGTTCGGAGCATGGGAACAACGGGTGGCGAAGATCACCCGCAAGTGAGCCGCTGTGCGCTCTACATGCGCAGCCGTCCATATGCACGCGGGGACGTAAAAGTGCTGCCTGCGAACAAAGGAAAGCAAATGGCTACTAGCAAGAAGAGCAACGAGCAACTCCCAGCGGTCTCATACGACTACGGCAACATGGCAGGTGGTGGCTTCGAGGGCACGACCCACGAAGACTTCACGATGCCGTTCCTGAATCTGTTGCAGCCCATGAGTCCGGTGGTGGGCAGCGACTCGAACGCCCGCCCCGGCATGCTGCAAAACAGCGTCACGGGGGAGTTGGTCCCCGGCGATGAGGGGATCATCCTCGTGCCTGTCGCCCGACAGCATGTGTTCTGTGAGTGGCGTCCCCGTGAATCGGGTGGCGGCATCGTGGCTCGCCACGAGCCCACTAGTGAGGTGGTGCTGGAAGCCAAGGCTGCCTCGACTAGCTGGGGCCAGTACGCCACGAAGGGGGGCAACGACCTCGTCGAGACGTTCTATCTGATCGGCTATCGCCTGCGGAACGAGGATGACACGGATCCCAGCGAGGTGCTGGTGGTGCCCTTCTGGGCGAGCAAGATCAAGGTCTACAAGCGCGTGATGCAGATGCTGAACACCTACAAGGGCAGGCCCCCGCTGTTCGCCAACCGTTTGCGCGTCAAGACGATGCAGGAGAAGAACTCTTCGGGTTCGTTCTGGAACTACGATATCCGCCCGCTCAATGGCGGCGTTGGTGAGTCACTGATTGCCCCCAAGGCGGGTGATGGCTCGATGCATCCGCTGCTGATGTTTGGCCAGAGCCTCAATAAGCAGGTCCTTGCTGGCGAGCGGCGCATGGCCGACGAGAGCTTGGCCGACGACGAACCTGACGGCAAGGTGCCCTTCTAGACATGAAGCTCACAGAAGAACACATCGAGCAGTTTTTGTCAGAGATCCGCGCCCGCCTCTTGGTGGGCGAGCGTGAGTATGGCAGCAGCCTCAGCAGGAAGCCGGAGGAACTGACCGGCGAGATCCTTGAGGAACTAGCCGATGTGGCAGGCTGGGCATGCCTAGTCTGGACGAAGCTTCGAGAGAGGCAGGCCAAGATGGCCGATGGTTAGAGAAGTCTTGAAGCGGTCCCTACACGGGCTTTCGTATGGTGAATACCTGCGAAAGCTGCTGAAGGCGAAGAACCAAAACTCGCCTTTGGGTAGGGATCGCCTCAGCGAAGAGGAACTGTGCTTCGGCTACTCCAACTTGCATAACGAGGAGACTGCTCGTGGACGAGAAGATTCGCGAACTGGAGGAGCGCCTAGCAGCACTGATTAGTGCTGTACAGCAGTACTGCGATAACCCAGGCTGCAACGTCCAAACCAAGCGAACAGCGGTAGAGAAGCTTCGCTGGTCCTTAGAGCAAGCGAAGGCATAGCAATGCTGCTACAGCAGCCGTTGTTTGGTGCCGGAGATAGTGAGTGGTCTGCACCCAAGCTGAGCGATCTACCGTCATGGTCTGGGCTCAAGAGGGTGTGCATAGACATCGAGACAAATGACCCGGCACTCAGGGACAAGGGTGTTGGTGTCAGGCATGGCGGCTACATCTGTGGCGTAGCCTTTGCCATTGAAGACGGGCCTAGCTACTACCTTCCGATCGCGCACGGGGGTGGTGGTAACCTGGACAAGGATTTAGCCCTTGCCTACATCAGGGAGCAGGCAGCGGCCTTTTCCGGTGTAGTTGTCGGAACCAACCTGCTATACGACCTGGACTACCTAGCCGAGCAGGGCGTAGTCTTCCCAAATGCTCGATGGTTTCGTGACGTGCAGGTCGCTGAACCACTGATCAACGAGCTAGCTGATCGCTACAGCCTTGATGAGATCGCCAAGCGTTACTCGTTAGCAGGAAAGGAAACTGGGACGCTAGCAGATGCAGTTGCCTTGTATGGGTTGAAGGGTCGCGTCGGGCAAAACATCTGGAAGCTGCCTGCCCACTGTGTGGCGAGCTATGCGATCCAAGACGTCGAGTTGCCGCTCAAGTTGTTGCGTCTGCAAGAGCGAGAAATCGAGCGGCAGGATCTACAGGAGATATTCGACCTAGAGAGCAGGCTGTTGCCGGTCCTGCTGAAGATGCGCAGGAAGGGTGTCCGCTTCAGCGAGGATAGGCTAGCGCAGATAGAGCAATGGAGCGTGGTGCAAGAGCAGCAGGCGCTGGATGAAATCCATCGACTGACCAACATACGCATCGCCTTGGGCGACGTGTGGGCGACTGAGTCGTTTGCAGGACCCCTGCGGAGCATCGGCCTAACCATCCCCACAACTGATCGCGGCGCTCCGTCTGTCAAAACAGAGTGGCTAGAGTCGCTCAGTCACCCCGCCGCAGAGATGATGGTGCGTGCGAGGAAGGTCAACAAGCTTCGGACGACCTTCGTCCAGTCGATCCGCAACTATGCGGTCGGCGGGCGGATCCATGCAACTCTGAACCAGTTGCGCAGAGAGAAGGAAGAGCCCGGCAAGCTGGGCGGCGCTGCGTTTGGGCGGCTGTCCTCCGAGCACCCAAACTTGCAGCAGCAACCTGCGCGGGACCCGGAGATGGGGCCGATGTGGCGGTCTATCTACCTACCCGAAGAGGGTGGCTTGTGGGCGTGCCTGGACTACAGCCAGCAGGAACCGCGACTGCTCACACATTATGCTGACATGTGCGGGTGCCCAGGTGGGCGGGATGCAGCCCAGCGTTACCGCGACGACCCGAACACAGACAACCACAGCATGATGGCCAAGCTGACCGGACTTCCGAGAAAGCAGGCGAAGAACATCTTCTTGGGCCTGTGCTACGGGATGGGCAGCGCCAAGTTGGCGACATCCTGCGGTCTTCCCACCGAGGTTGTTTGGATGGAACGTCTAGGTCGGCATGTCGAGGTAGCCGGGGCAGAGGCCAAGCTAGTGCTCGACCAGTTCAACCAGAAGGCACCCTACGTTCGGTCTCTGGCCAAGCTATGCGAGGCCCGCGCAAAGGACAGGGGCTACCTGACGACCATCTTGGGCAGGCGGTGTCGGTTCCCGGAGGTGGGCGGGCAATACGACTGGTGCCACAAGGCCCTGAACCGGTTGATCCAGGGCGGGAGCGCAGACCAAACCAAGGCAGCCATGGTTGCAGCCGACGACGCTGGATTTGAGCTTAGTTTGCAGGTCCACGACGAGCTAGACCTGACCGTGGCCAAGAAAGAAGATGCTTTGAGTCTAGCAGAAATCATGAGCAACATAGTGCCGCTCAAGGTCCCATCGAAGGTCGATGTCGAGCTTGGGCCTAGCTGGGGAGAGATTGCCTGATGCCGAACCGAAATCCACCCAAGATGATCGACATGGCCTGCCAACTGTGTGGCAAGGTGCTGGTTGTAGCGACCCATGCGAAACGATACCTGTGCCGCGAATGTATGCGCGAAAAGGCAAAGGTTCAGGCAGAGCGCGAGCGGGAAGCCACCATGTCAGCCATCGAACTTGAGAAACGCATGCGGGATATCGTGGAGGATGAGATCCGCATGCCCTGGGAGAGGAAGCTCAAGCGCCGTGGCTAGCGAGCGAAGCATGCGTTCGCGAGTGACTAGGGCACTCAAACCACTAGATGCAGTGGCGATCGAGAATCTTGTGCAGCCGGGAACACCAGATGTTGAGTTCATCGGCGGCTGGATAGAACTCAAGAGCGCAGATGCTTGGCCGAAGGGCAGCAACACTGCGTTGCGCGTGCCACACTTTACACCTCTGCAACGGCTATGGCTTCGTCGTAGGTGCCGCAGAGGCGGGAAAGCTTGGATGCTTCTCCGGGTGGGGAGGGAGTGGTTGTTGCTTGGTGGTGATGTCGCATCGAGTATAGTTGGGAACTCAACGAAGGCCGAACTGGTCTCAGCCGCACACAGCTACTGGCCCAAGACGCCGACAGATGAAGAACTGTTGGCCGCATTCTCGTGAAGCACAACCACGCTGCATCCCTGTCCTTTCTGAAGTGGTGGCTGCCAAACGGTCCTTGGTGCCTTGCGGCAATTCACCCAGAACAGCGGGACAAAAAGACCTACCTGAAGGCGAGGATATTCTCTCCCGATGACGGCGATGATGCGGTCTTGGGCTGGCTGGAAAAGCACAAGGATCACAACCTCTACTACACCGCCAACATCGCCAAGCGGAGCTTGGGCAAGACATCCCGCCCATCACGTAGTGATTTGGATGCCCTTCAATGTCTCCACGCAGATATCGATCCTCGGGTTGGCGAAGATCTTCAAGAAGAGCAGCGCAGAATCCTTGATCTGCTTTCTGCACCTCGCCCTAAGGACCTGCCCGCACCTACGGCGCTCATTTTTACTGGCGGAGGTTACCAAGCTCTCTGGCGGCTGAAGAATGCGGTCCCGATCCGTGACGAACGGCATGCTGAGGATCTTGCGCGGTACAACCTCCAGATCCGCAACCTGCTTGACGGCGACAGCGCCCAGGACCTAAGCCGCATCCTGCGGCTGCCTGGAACCGTCAACTGGCCGGGCAAGTTGAAGCGGGAGAAGAAGGGCCGGTCAGCGCAGCTAGCTGAACTCTTGTTCCTTGAGAAGTCTCGCCTGTATGAACTGCGCGAGTTCGTGCAGGCACCTGAAGTGCAGGTGGCCCCGGAAAGATCGGCCGCCAGTTCGCTCCGCCCGAAGATCGAGGTGGGGGGAAATATTCGCAGGCTAGAAGACGTAAGCGAACTACCGGAATCGGTGCCTGACTCAACCAAGGTCATCATCGTTCAAGGTGACAACCCGGACGACTTCACTCAGTTCAATGGTGACCGGTCGAAGGCCGTTTGGCATGTGGTCTGTGAGCTAGTCCGCAGCAAGGTGCCTGACGAGACGATCTTCTCTATCCTGACCGACCCTGGCTTCGGGATCAGTGGCCATGTGCTCGATCAACCAAGGCCGGAGAAGTACACGATCCGGCAGATAGAACGGGCTCATGAGCATGCGGTCGATCCCGACTTGCGCATGATGAACGAGCGGTTTGCCGTAGTGACCAACTTCGGGGGCAAGTGCCGCATCATCGAAGAGATCTACGACGACAGGTTGCGTAGAGCTTCGCTCACCACGATGTCCTTTGAGGACTTCAGGAACGCCTTTCTGCATCAGCAGAAGAAACTTCCGAACGACGAGTTTATGGCGATGGCGGAGTGGTGGCTCCGAAACTCGCAGCGTCGACAGTACAACCGAATCGTCTTCCGCCCCAACGAGGACGAGGAGATCGACGGCAACTACAATCTATGGCGCGGGTTTGGCTACGAGCCTGCACCGGGTGACTGCACGAAGTTTCTCAACCACATCCGCTACGTTTTGTGCGGCAACGACGAGGCGTGCTACATGTACGTGCTGCGCTGGATGGCGCGAGCGGTGCAGTATCCCGGTGAACCTGGGCAAGTGGCGATTGTTCTCAAGGGACGCATGGGAACCGGCAAGAGTTTCTTCGCGAAGACCTTTGGAGCGTTGTTTGGTCGGCACTACCTAGCGGTCTCCGACAGCAAGAGACTTATCTCGAACTTCAACAGCCACCTGCGCGACTGCGTTGTTCTGTTCGCAGATGAGGCGTTCTATGCAGGAGACAAGAAGCATGAGTCGATCCTCAAGGCGCTGATCACTGAGGATACTTTGGCGATTGAGGCCAAGGGCAAAGACATTGAGATGGGCGCGAACTGCCTGCACATGATCATGGCCAGCAATGAGGACTGGGCGGTCCCGGCTGCCATGGATGACCGCAGGTTCTTCATCCTAGATGTGCGTGACGACCAGCGGAACGACCACATCTACTTCGGCGGCATTCAGGAGGAACTCAACAGCGGCGGCTACAGCGCGTTGCTGGATATCTTGCTCAAACTTGATGTCTCCGACTTCAACGTGCGGAAGCGCCCTGAGACGAAAGCCTTGGCTGCTGAGAAGGTCATGTCTCTCGGCCCAGTTGAGGCATATTGGTATGAGTGCCTGCGCAATGGCCATCTCGGTCTTCTGAACAGCAGGAACGACCGCTGGCCAGAGCATGTTGCCAAAGGGCAACTGTTCGATGAGATCCGTCGGCGCTCTGGAAACCTGTTGCGAATGTCCAACGTCAGCTTGGGCATCGTCTTCTCGCGCAAGCTGCTGCCACCGTGGTGTACAGCAAAAGATTTCAGGCTGAGCGGCATGACGATGTGGAAGGACCATTTGGGCAACGAGCGCATCGCCCACAACACGCCAGCGTACATGTTGCCAAAACTGGAGGAGAGCCGACAGTGGTGGACTATCCGCTATGGCGAGCCTGACGAGCCGTGGCCAAATGTGCAGTCGGTTGAGGCAGAAGAGAAAGACGTCCCGTTCTAATCAACATGAAGATCACGATTCAAAATCTCGCCCTGCGCCAACGCGACGGTTGGTTTCAGGTGACGTGCCCAACATCAAAAGTTGCTGCGTTCGCCAAGGAATGCATCTTGATCGCTGGGGGTAAGAAGTGGCGTGCTGTGCGCGGGAAGACGTCTGGCAGCAAGACTGTCTTCCGCGTGCTGGCAAAAGGGATCAACACCCAAGAGACGTTGACTGGCGAGTTGTTGAACGTGCCGCACGAAGATGCGGGCCAGCCGTTTGCGATGCACCCGTGGGTCAGCGACGACTTGATCGCCATCATGCCGCAGATCGGTGCGGCGGTTCGTGGCTCAAGCGGAACGGAGGAACTGTGGGGCTCACTGGTCTCTGGTCCGTCGTTGATCGACCACTCTGCTGCGCATCAGAGGTGGTGGCTGCGGCAGCATATCAAAGACTGGGGCATCGTTTTTGACTGGTGGGCCGACATCCTTAGCGATGACCCGGTGATTCAATGCTGGGGCAAGGTCATTTGGAGCGATCGCAACGACAGCAACTACAACCGCACCTTCCAGAACTTTGCGATCCGAAGCGGCGAGATGTTTTTGTTGGATTTCGCCAAGCGTCACGGGGCAATCGCTCCTGGCCGCGACGCCCAAGGACGCTGGGTTAGCATCCTGAATAACGTAGATCTGTCGTTGCAGGACGGCGCTGGTCTTCCGATCAGCGGAGTGATGCTGTCTTTCATCAGCAACACAGAAGCAGACCCCGCGTTGAAGAGTGATGACGTCAAGTACATCAACATGCTCGCTGCCGCAAAGGAAGGTCCTATCGTTGCGGCCTCGCACGACTGGGATGGCGAGTGGTGTGCGAACAAAAACATCCCCAGGTTCGGTCCGGGCTACAAGTCGACCAAGGACCTTGAGTGGGAGGAGTTTGTCCAAGCGCAGGATACCTTCGCTGGTTGGTTTGCTCCTCGCCCAGTGGGGATTGGGTTGACTCCTGGTCAAACTGGTGACCAAGAAGACTTTGGCGCATGCAAGGGCACCTACGCTGTGACAGAGCATGACCCGAAGCACATTCGCGTGATGCAGTACAGCGTCTACAGCGAACTCTTTCGCGGCATCAACCTGTTCGAGCAGGACGCTACGCCACTATCGACCAACGACCATCCGGGCTGGGTGACGTGGTCTGGGGTGACCCACTACAGTATCGGCGTGAGCCCCGATCGTTTGGGCAAGGCACCCCTGATGCCTCCGCCTGGAACTCGTTGGCTTGGCTACGATGACCAACACAGAAGCCAGAACAATTTAGCGGCCTACGCTTCGCTATCGGACGACCCCCTTGCCGACAGCCAGATTGCCCATCAATACACGGTCGATTCTGCCAGCTACCGCGTTCGATTCCCTGCATACGGGCAGGGCGCGGCGCGTGCCCAGGGACGAGTGGCGGCTGCCTGGGCGAACTTCATGACCGTAACTTCACCAGCAGAGCAAGAGAAGTGGGGCAACCTGCTGCGTGCGAAGATGAGTGTAGTTCACGATCTTCCGCCCCTGAACGTCAGCGGTCCGATGAAGGTCCTGGCTTGGGGTAACCCGGACCCACGCAAGCCGATCTACCAAAACGGTCAACTTGCTCCTTGGGCTTCGATGTGGGAGCACGGGCTCGCAGCGGTCGGCATTTACTGTGCGAACAAGGCGATGCCGACGCACATGAACACTGCGATCGTGCTGCGCAGAGTCTGCTCAACGCTCGCGGAGTTCGCGTTCTTCGAGCACAACGGCCAGTGGTATACGGTGGACGACATCCTCTACAGCAACGGCGAGGCTCCCCCTGGCGGTCTTACGGTTGGGAGTCAGGAGCTTACCTACAACCTTGGCGTGGTTGGGGTGGCCAACTGGACCTTGGCGGGGCTCTTGGTTGCCAGAGAAGTCCTCGGAAGCACCGGCAAGCTAGACGCCTACATCAACGCGATGACCGGGGGAGTTGACGCTACCAGTAGACGTACGGCAGAATGGTGGGCAGCGATCCGAAGCATCTAACGATGCCTAGGTAAGCGGTGAGAGAGCAGAGATGGGTTTCCCGCAGTCGGTTCCCCCGGCTGCGGGATTTATTCTTCCTCGTCGGACAAGTCGATCAGCCCCATCGACTTCATGTATGTGGTGAGGATGCCCATCTTGTCTGCCAGTTTTAGCTCCGCGTAGACAGAGAACACCTTCGCTAGCGTCGCTTCGACGTTTTCGTCGATCGCTTGTTCTTCTGTCGGCGAGAGGACTTCCCTTCCGAGACCTTTGCGGACGATCGCCCTGAGTTCTTGGCAGAGTTGCGCGACGGTTTCAGAAGTTTGCTGGAGCCTCGACATGTCTGTGCCTTTGGTAGGGGAAGATCGGGAAGCCATAGTCTATCAACTGGGGGGTCAGGCAGGTCTGGTGGGCGGCGGTATGCGTAACCCTCGATGAAGCAACAATCTCCGTCGGTCGTCACCGGATACTGGTGGACTCGTCTTTCCGGGAACAGAAAAGCAAAGCCGAATCCTTTTTGCCACCCGGTGGTCGTTGACTTGATGTAGCTTCGTGCCGCACGTTCCGTGCATGCGGAAGGCGTACACATCCAAGACATGCCCGCGTCCCTTTCAGTTGTCCCATAGAACACCTGCGCCCTGTGTACGTGCCCAGATTGGCCGCTGTAGCCCGCTGCTCGTAGCTCTTGAGCGGCAGGCGTAGCGCCCAAGAAGGTGCCGTGGTGGACCCTGTAGAAGTCGAAGAACATCGCTCCGGGCCTGTCGTCCTCGGTTCCCTCTGGCGACATGATCGTTCCGCCTTGAAGCAACTGAACGTCATACTCGTCGAGACCGAGCAGGCGGTCTATGCGCAGCGACTTGAGGTTGGCAAGTGCGGGCGCTACCTGCGATAGGTAGCTGGCCAGCCGGTCGATCCCGTGGTTGCCGCCGCCCACGAACAGGTCGCCTTCATGACCAACAGCGCGAATCTGGTGGACCATGGACTTGGCGAAGTCGAGTTCCAGTTGCAGAGGCAGTGTCCAGCCGGGGATCTTGGCATGGCGCGAGATCTCCGAGCCTTCCAAGATGTCGCCGTTGAGCAGAACTCCGTCAGGACGAAGGTCCTGTATCGCGCACAGGAATGCGTGCCACGTAAAGGGATCTAGGAAGGTTGCGTGTGTGTCGCTAATCGACAGCAACATGTAGCCATCCCCGATGGTCTTGCCGCGACGCATTGCGTACGGGGTTACATACCGCTCTACATATCGAGCAATGTGTTCGTTCTTGTTGGCCTGCGAACGGCCAGCACGAACAAGCCGCGTCCCTGTCTCCTCGCGCAAACCAGCAACTTCCAGTGCGCGAGTCCATGTGCCAAAACAATCGAGGTAAGACTCAGGATACCAGCCGTATAGTCGGTAGCGTTGCCGAGAAATCGACTGGTACTCGTGCCACGGGTTTGTCGTCGGATCCGTAGCGACGCGGATGATGTCGGCAAGGAGATCTTCTACGCTAGGCTCTTGCTTATGCTTCCTTGCTTCCGCTCTTTTGTCCTGGGCATGTTTCAGGGCCTTCTTGCGTGCCTCGTACTTAGCCACTTCCTCAGGGTTGTTCCGCACGCTGTCTGGTGCCGCCAGTAGATCATCGTTATCCATTCGCTGAGGACCTCTTGACAGGTTGTGTTGCCGCTACGAGCATTGACGCAGGTAGACCAACATGACTGACGACGCCGACCAAACTCTGTTCATCGACGGAGCAAACTGTGCAGTTGCTGGTTACTTCCAGAGATGTGGGCAGCCTCCCGTTATCGTCTACGACTACGTGAAGTTGGTTGAGTGGTTCTGCGACAAGAACGAGACCACATACGAGGAAGCAGTTGAGTGGGTAGACTACAACGTCACGGGCTCTTGGTGCGGTCAGGGAACACCCGCAGTGATGTTTTTCGGCGATGCCGCATCCGTATTTGATGTCCTTGGATACGAGGCCACCGGATGAAACAACAAGACCAGTTTTCCCGGTATGAAGTGGTTATGCTGGTCATGCTCTGCGGTCTGCTGGCGGTCTTGCTGCTGCTAAGCTGAGTGCATGCGAAACCCAGTTACCCAACTAGTCTGGAACATCCTGATCTGGGTCGATCAGGGCCTGAACGTGTTCCTGTTCCTCGGTGATCCTGACGAGACCGTCAGCAGCCACATCGGCAGGGTCAAGCGGCGCAACGGCGGTCGCGTTCCAAGGCATCGTTTTGTGATGCGCCTTCTCGACAAGATGCTGGAGAAGATCGACCCGAACCATTCGATCGACTCAATAGAGGAAGACGAAGGAGCAGACAGCTTGCTGGATCCGGTCCAGAGGCGGGACCGGCCTCGGCGGTAGCGGCTGGCTTGGCTAGCGGTTCGCCGACCTAGACCAAGCCCAAGACCAAGGCCTAGTTCCAGACCTAGACCAAGCCCAAGACCAAGGCCTAGTTCCAGACCTAGACCAAGACCTAGACCCAGACGCAGCCCAAGCCCTAGACCCAGCCCAAGACAAAGCCCAAGACCAAAACCCAGACGCTGACCGAGACCTGCGCCAGGACCACGTTTGAGACGCAGCAGTTGTGCGGTAATGCATGGCTAGAATGGGGCGCGGCCCAACGACTCGATCGCAGCAACCGAGATCCGCCACTGCGGCGTCCAGGTAGGTTCGCTGGCTGCCCAGCGGACCTTATCTTGGGAGTGCTCGCCAGTGTCGTAGACCATCTCGGCAGATTCCAAGAACAGCCACCGGTCATCCGCAGCAACCAGCTTGCCGCAGTAGATGAACCGTGCGCAGTAGATGACGACCTTCTCGCCGATCAGGTTTTCGATGCTTTCCATCTTTCGCTCCTTTGTTGTGTTGTTGGTTATTTATACTTACCGTGCCGATCCCCTACCCGATCAGGCTCAGGGCCTGCGAGAAGACCTTGCGCTTGGCAACAGCCGCCACGCCCCACATGTTGCTGTGGACGCGGGCGTCCGGGCCACGGTTGTCGATCCAGTTGCCGCCACGGGCGTGGTCGCTCCACTCCGTGTAGGCGTTGAGAGCGGCCCAAGCGGTGCCTGCGCCGCCGAACTGAGTCTGCTTCTCGTTCTCCAGGCGCGACATCCAATCCAGCAGCATCTTGCGGCGCTTCTCGATGTACTTGTCACGCAGGTCCTGCTCGTGCCCCTTGGGCTCCGGGCCGTAGGTGATCGCGAAAGCCTTCTCCATGAAGAACTGGATCTGGTCCTTGCTGAGATCCGTGTTCGAGAGCGCGGTAACCTGCTCGGCGAAGCGGTCAGCTTCCCTGCTCGCAAGGTCCATGATCTTCCTCGCCTGATCCATCTTCTTGCTGATGTCTCCGGTGTGGTAGATGCGGACGCCAGTCGCCAGATCCTTCTCGGACATCGTGAGCGTGTTGTTGCAGACCGGACGCACCGACGAGAGGTAGGTCGACAGGCTGGCGCAGCCACCGTGGCCGTTGCTCGCGATCAGGAAAGGCAGAACCTCATCGCCACGGTTGGCGACGATGGTCTTCGGCAGACGCATCGCGACAAAGATGCGCTTACCGTTGAAGAGTGATCCTGCGGTCTCGATCTTGGCACCGGTACCAGCGACCAGCGAATCGCAGTAGTTGGCCAAGTCGATGTTCGAGACCGACTTGTAGCCCTCAGAGACGATGCCGAGAACGTCACCGGTATCGACGCGAACGTGGGCCTTGTTGCCCGTGCATTCGACCATGGTCCCGTCTTCCATGCGGGCCATCACCGGGCGCAGTTGGTCTTCCCAATCCAGGCCAAGGGCCTCGAAGCCCTCGATGGCGGTCTTGGCGGTCTCAGGCAGTTGCATGCCCAAGCCGTGCCATGCCTTGTTTCCGTGGTATCCAAAGTTGTCGTTGTTCATGATTCCGTGTGCCATTGTTTTTCTCCCTTGTTGATGTTGAAACGTGCAGAAGTATAGCAGCTTACCTCAAAAAGTCAAGCTACTAGGAATGTGTTTTCTCAATACGATAACCTGAGGCGATCGTGCGCTTCCTCAGTTTGAGACGACTCAAAACCCTTTGGCTTGACTTCTTGGGATCTTGTGGTATACTTGGGCATGACGGACAACCTCTACAACGGGCTGGAGATCGAATACGAGATTCTTGGCGGGGAAGAAGGGCCGCAGGACTACTGGCCCAGCTACTGCTCTCCGGTCGCTGCTCGCGTGGTAGACTGGGATGCTTTCGCTGAGGAGTATGGTGTCGGGCCGTGGCAGCCCACGCTTGAAGCGATGCTGCGGCGCATCATTCAAACCGAAGTTGCGCAAATCGAGGAGTTTTTGAACTAGGATGGGAATCGTGTTTCAAATCGAGGGGATCGTGGAAGAGGACGGCACCGACTTGCCGTGCCCAGAATGTGGCGTAAGTATCATGTTTGCGCCTCTGGTGCGGGCAGAGGAGCCCGACCACCCGATCCATACTTGCAAGTCGTGTCAGGGCTACGGCGGTCCCGCTGACGAACTGATGCCGGTTCCGCAGTTCCGCTTAGAGACGAGCAACGTGAACGGCGCGGCGCTGCTGTCTTGGCTCGGCATTGAGGCCGAGCCGTGCGGCGAAGCTGACCCCAGGGACATCCTTGCCGCTCTAGCGACGCGGAACCCTGCGGACTTGGTCTGCGACTACGTCGAGTTTCACCCGTCGGCATGGGCCACGGGCCGACGCACCGCGATGATGGTCAACCGATACATTGAGGTGCTTACCAAGATCGCCAAGAAGTCGATCCAATACGGCAGAAGGGTTATCTGGCACTGAGTCTCGTTCTGAGACAATCAAACCCAAGCTACTTGACTTCTTGGGTTGATGTGTTATACTGTTGCACAAGGGAGATGAACATGAACTACATCAAGAGACTGCAACTCGAACTCGCCGTTGCTCGGCGAGAGAACCGTGAACTGCGCTTCGGCATCCTTGCCCTGAGGGCTTACCTGTGCTCCGGCAAGTTTTGGAAGGAAGATTCCGTCAACGTGCGCGACGTCTTGTCGCGACTCCAGCAACTGGTCTGGAGGGCAGACGACGTCGAGGCAACCCTCGCTGAGGAGGCACAGCAATGACCGACCACTTCTACGAGGCCGAGATCCTGCGTCTGCGTGCGCTGCTCGACAAGGAACGGCGTGCCGCTCGCACCGACGGGCTTACCTCACTCGATAACCGCTACTCTTTCGAGCAGAACGTCGCCTGGATCGAGCAGGGCGAGGACACCGCGCTCGTTGTCTTCTTCGATGCGGCAAACCTGCACTACGCGAACAAGGTGCTCGGTTACAGCGCAGCCGACAACCTGCTGCGACGCATTGCCGACAACCTTCGCGACTACGACAACGCCTTTCGGATCGGCGGCGACGAGTTTGCCATACTTATGACATGGGACTCGTCGATCCCGATGCGAGATGTGATCTCTGCTGGCACCGCTATCGCATCCCGTGTCATGCGCGAGATCGGGGAGTATCGCCTGTCCGACCAAGCTACCTTCTTCCTCGCCGCAGGCGTCGCCGCCGGTCGAGGCGAGGACATCCACGCGGTGATTGAGGAAGCAAGCAAGGCTATGGCGAAAGCAAAAGAGCTTAGGAAAACTAGTCTCGGCGATGCCCCTGACATGCGCTAGTATGCGTTGGTGCCACCACCAATGCAGTTTACTTGCTGGACCTGCGACTCTGTGCGAGCGATCAACGAGAAGTTGAGTGGTTGCTGCCTAGATTCGCTGGTCTCTATTTCTGATGCGTTCTGCCAAGCGTGCATCGAACAACTTCACGACCGCGTCGAGGTTCTGCTCGACCGGCAGAACGAGATCATGGACACGATTGCCAACGAGGCAATCGTGTCATCGGATGCAGCGGCCCGTGCTGCTGCGATGAAATGGCGCAACCTGCGAAATAGCGATGGCAAGAAGTAGGAGTAGAAAGCTACCGATCTACACCCCAACGGGGATGCTGCCCAACGAAAAGCAACCCGCACGGCAGATGAACCGCGTGCGGGCGCGAAACCATGTGCGGCAGATCTACGACGACGGCACACCGTTGCCCACGCTCGACGAGATCTTTGCAAAGGTCACCGAGGATAGCAACGCATATCGCCGCTACGTGCAAGACCAGTCCTGGTCTAGGCTATGGCCGATGCCCAACAAGAGGCGACGAGATTCGGCGGCACCGCCAGAGGGCGGCAAGATCGCAGCAGTATACCGTTTGTTGCTGCGAGGCGCATCGGTTGAAGAAGTGGCATACGAGGCGAAAGAAGAAAACTGGATCGACGCCGTGGCCTTGATCCGATCGATCCACCACACATATGGTTACGGCATCCGGTGGGAGCCCACCGAGGCAAAACTCTACCTGACCTAACATGACCTGCGGCAACCCACACTGTACTCGCAATCATGACCGCAGCCCAATCCCGATGTTGCTGCTGCTGCTCACCTGCACTATGTTCTGGGCATGGGCTTTAGGACTGTTGTAGCGGTATTCTCTCTGCTCCTGCTTACTTCCTGTATGACGCCACGACAGCACGAGGCTGCGCTTGTGCTTCACGAACTGATGCGCGAGGGCGTCCTGTCGCCTGAGCAGTTCGAGGTCCTGCTCGCGGCGCTGAACCCGGATACTTGGTGGCAGGACATGTTGACCATCGCCATGGGTCTGTTGAGCGGCACTGGCGCGTATGTCGCAACCAACTGGCGGCGGGACAGGCTGCGCTCTGCTAGAGGTGAGCCGTTCGGCAAGGTCGAGGTGTAGCAAGTTTGGCCGGTCGATCCTAGGCGGTCGTCCTTCTCCCTTCCCCACGCCACTTGCCCACGCAAGGGG
>Ga0099848_1000748_pt1 | contig 15192 bp, 16 predicted proteins | sample CB_VirMetaG_3_FD_78179 | JGI IMG/M metagenome (GOLD analysis project Ga0099848, IMG submission 78179) | Freshwater to marine saline gradient viral communities from Chesapeake Bay - CB_1508_1S Viral MetaG | ecosystem: Environmental > Aquatic > Marine > Coastal | place: USA: Chesapeake Bay...
AGCTACGGGAAACTTTACAGGAACATTCATGTTTGCACAGCAAACAAGTTCCAGCACTGGAATAACAGTCCACGCTGGTAGCCGTATGAAAATTTGGGAGGTTGCATGATAATAGAGCTTTACAAATGCACACAAGCGATAAACGAAAATGGCGAGCCCGTTTTACTTTGGAAATTCAAAGACCTAAACGGCAATTTATGGAATACTGAAACCGATATAAACGGAACGGAGATGGAAGCAGCGAGTATCATATTAGGTAGCATTCAGTGAGTCAATACAGACCGCGCTTGAACGATCAAGAATACGCTGCTATACTGAACTACAGACAAGGCAAGCGTTTTGATCCAGATGCAATACAAATCGAAGAGCCGGGCAAAGTGCCTGATTGGCTTAACACGATGGACGATGGACGCGAGGAGGTCATGCCGACGCTTCGCATCCAAGGTAAGACGGCGGTCTTCAGTGATATTCACTTAGGCATTCATGATAAGGCGGCGCTTATTGCAGCGATTCAATATGCAAAACAGGACAGAGTCGAGAATATCATTCTAAACGGCGATATTTTAGACGCGGCGCAAATTTCAGGTCATCCTAAGACAGCCGATACGCCGAAGTTCCTGAACGAGTTAGAACTAACAAAGCAATTTTTAGAGGGCTTGCGTTCAGAGTTCAAAGAGCAGACAATTTACTTTAAGCTCGGTAATCATGAGGATAGATTGCAGCGATACTTGATGGCAAAAGCAGATGCAGTTGCAGAGCTTATACATTATCGCCACTTGCTAAAACTTGACGAGCTTGATATTAGGTATGTAGAGTCAACTCAATTTATGAAGATAGAAAATACATACATAGTGCATGGTCACGAGATGAAAGTCTCAGGCGGCGTCAATCCCGCCCGCGCTTTGATTCTCAAAGCAGCGGCTAATGTCGTGATGGGTCACGTGCATAGGACTTCATTTAGCTCGATCAAGAGTTTGGATGGCAAGTTTTACAAAGCATATTCAACGGGCTGCTTGTGCAAGTTAAGACAAAGCTATATTCCTCATTCTAATAGTAATCATGGCTTTGCAATCGTGCATGAGAATGGCATTGTTGACAATCTCTTCATTGAGAATGGAGTGGTGCAATGAAGTCAAGTGAATTACTCAACGCATTGGTTATTCTTGCAGTGCTTTTGATCATCGGCTTTGTCTCAGGGCTTCACATGGGCAAAAGCAGCAATCGCATGACTGATACGGTGACCAAGGTGCAAGTCATTGAGCGCCCTGTAACGATTAGAGATTCAGTCCATACAAAGTCAGTCACAATTAAGACAAAAGATACGATCTATTTTCTTGAGAAGCCAATTGAGATACCTTGTGGCGATACTGCATTTATAGCACAATCGGACTCGGTCATCACTGCGACTCAAGATACGATTAACATGGCTTTTGCGTATGCTAATCGCAAGGGTCACTTCTCGCTTGTATATCGCCCCCGCCCTGACTCAATTAAGGTGGTAACTTTACCGACTCAAGTAGTGACTGAAAATAATTGGAGCTGGGTAGTTGGTGCTCTTGGTATTGGATTAGGTCTTGGAGTTTATTATGGCAGGCGCTGATAATCTTAAAGGACATAGCTTCAGAGATAAGCCGGAGCGTATCAATCGCAATGGCAGACCAAAGGGCAGCATAGTCTATGTCAAAGACCTTGCAAGGATGGCGGCTGAAGAGCTTGCAAAGCCCGGCAAAACTAAAGAAACTGTAGCGGCTGAAATTATTGAGATGCTGATTCATAAAAAGATCCTTCTCAAAGAAGATATTACAGCCATGAAACTACTAATGGAGTTACTGACTCACTTGAATAATCAAGTATCAGAAAAAGGCAAAATGATAATAGAGTGGGGTTCACAGAATGGACACAGTAATACGGATAAAACCGCATGATAAACAGCTTGAGATACTTCGGAATCGGCGTCGGTTTAACGTTGTTAGGTGCGGGCGTCGCTTTGGCAAGTCTTATCTCGCTTTTGCTTTGGCCCTTGAGAAAATGCTTGAAATTGATGGAGCGTATGTTCTCTATACAGCGCCCTCATACACCGAGCTCTCAGGCCGTGAAACTGAAGCGCAGCAGTTCTTTGCACCCCTTGGTGCGACATACAAGCAAGGCCAAATTAAATTAGGCCGTAGCACGTTGGTTCTGCAAGGTATTTACCGAGCGGATGGTTTAAGAGGTAATAAGTTTCACCGCTTTATCGGTGATGAGTGGGCTCACTGCTCGAATGCTGAAGACGATTGGAATTTTGTCATAAGTCCGATGCTTGCAGATTATGAAGGCGATGCGTTCTTTTTCTCAACGCCGAAAGGTAAGAATCACTTTTGGCAACTTGACCAAATGTCAGAGACTATGCAAGACTGGCAGTCGTTTCACTACTCGACATACGACGGCGGCCAGATCAAGTTAAGTGAAATTGATAGACAAAAAGAGATGCTACCGAGCTTAGTCTTTGCTCAAGAGTTTCTTGCTGAATATGTAGACCGCTCGGCTGCAAAGATAAAACGAGAATGGCTACGGACTACAAACGGTCAAGAATGCACGGCGTATTACATCGGAGTTGACCTTGCAATAAGCCAGAAAGAAACTGCAGACTATACGGCGATTGTGGTAATAGGCACGACAAAAGATGGTGAGGTAGTTGTAGTTGAAGCCGATCATTTTAGAGCGCAATTCCAAGAGATAGGACGCAAGATCATGTCAGCCGAACAACGATGGAATGCAAGAGTCGTAGCAGTAGAATCAAATCAAGCACAAGCTTGGATGGTGCAAGAGCTGAAAAGAAATACTAAGATGAATGTAGTCGGAGTGAGAGCGGATAGAGACAAGGTAATTCGCTTTCAACCAGTCGAGGCAAGATACGAGCAAGGGCTCGTCTATCACGTGCCTCACTTGAATCCGGACTTTACAGAGGAGCTGCTAAGTTTTACAGGCACTCCGCAAGACAAACATGATGACTTTATTGATGCATTGGGCTATGCCTTCAATGCGATTCGCAAAACACCACAGATATACGTATGAGTTTACTTGACCAACTTCGAGATAGAATCGCGGCTGCAGTTGCACCGCGAAGAAATGACAGACCGTATATTCGGTCAGGTGGTGCTCGCAATATTGGTGCGACTCAAGTCGGTAATGAGTTAAGCGCTTCGCTTCGAGGCACTGTCTTTGCTTGCCTTCAGCATCGAGCCAATGCTTTGAGCGGTATCAAGTTTGATGCCTATGCAGAAAAGAATTGGGAAAAAGAAGTTTTAAGCCGCGGTCATTGGGCTAATGAGCTGCTTTCAAATCCTAATCCTTATTTTACTCGCTCTCAAGTCTTTGGCTATATTGAAAACTGGCTATCCATTAACGGCAATGCGTTTATATGGACTCCGACAAACGGCTATCGAGTGCCTTTGCAAATGTGGGTGCTCAACCCTACTCGCATGAGAGTTATTAAAGGCGAAAGTAACTTTATTGATGGCTATGTTTATCAATCAGCTCAAGAAGGCAATATCGCCATCCCGGAGAAAGAGGTTATTCACCTTGCAAAGCTCCATCCCGCGAGCCGTCCTGAAGAGATTATCGGCATGAATATCTTTGGCGTTGGTCTTGTGACCGCCGCTTTGGAATATGCAAACATAGACCGCGAAGTATCGGCTTATTTGGCACGCTTGTTTGCTAATAATACAGTCCCTCCCCTCATTGCAAAGTTCCCTGAAAGATTCGATCAAGACGAGTGGCAAAAGCTGAAATCAGCATGGAATGAAGAACTACCAGACTATAAGCTCCGCGCTTTGCTTGGTGGTGGAATGCAATTAGAACTCCCGCCGAAAGGCGAGCTTGCAGTAGGCTACGATGCAGTAAGTAAGGATGTCAGGTCGCAAATCTCTCAAGTCTTTGGCGTGCCTCCGGGGATGCTTGACGGCTCATTCCAAAACAAAGCAACCGCCGAAGTCCAATGGGCAATCTTTAGACAAAATTCTATCGATCCCGAAGCGCTTTACATTGCTGAAGAGTTCACTCGCCATTTTAGAAGGTGGGAAGAAGACGTGCTTATCGAAGCACAGCCTTATGAATACAATGATCCTGACGCTGATATGCGTCAAGAAGAGTTTGAACTCAAGTGGGGAATCAAGACAATCAACGATGCAAGAGGCGAGCGTGGCTACGATCCGATACCAGAGGGTAATACTCCGCTTATTGCTAATGGTTTTGTCCCTTTACAAAGCGCCGTTAACCCCGCTCCCGCGCCTGTGGTGGCTCGGAATACAGAGACTCGAAGCCTAACAGCCAAGCGTGCTAAATTGCCCATTATAACAGCAGATGCAAAGGACTTGTTTTGGAGAAACTTTGACGCAATAACAGAGGCGAATGCCGGATCGCTTGAGAATGTAGTTGAGATGATTATTGCACAAATCAAAGAGCAAGTTTTTCAGCTTGCAGACGATGGCGTTTTAACGCTTGCAACCGTTGAAGTATCGCCTGAAGATATTGCACAATACGATGCAATTATTGCCGATGCTTGTAATCAAGTAGCTCAAGAGCTTTATACTACCCTTGCAATTGAAGGCGGCATGACTCCGACTGCAGAGATAGTAGCACTTGTCGAAGAATCAAGCGCTCAAATCAGGGATTCTATCGGAGTTATCAAGCAAGAAGTTCAAGCGACTCTAACTGCAAATGCAGGTAAAGACAAAGACGAGCTTTTTAAGATACTTACAAACAAATTCGACTCACTGCAAACAAGCAGAGCGCGTGCCATTGCGAATACAACAAGCGCAAATGTCACAAGCGGAATGCAATATGCAGTCTATAAAGACGAAGGCTTCAAAATGGTATGGCTCACACAAAGAGACAGCCGCGTAAGACCCGCTCATGCTGCAATGGAAGGCTCGACTCAAGGCGCGGATGGATACTTTACGGTAGTGACTGAAGTTAAAGACAAAGAAGGCAATATAATTGAAGTCAAAACCGAAAAAGCAAAGCGCCCTCTTGGCTCTGGTCTTAGCGCTTCAAATGCAGTCAATTGCAGATGCCAATTATTCCCGGTTGAAGCATAATGAGTTACAAGCCAAACAAAGGAATGCAAGAAGAAGCAGAGCGTGCTATCAGGTGGGTCGAAGAAGGCCGCGAAGGTGGCACTCGTATCGGCAAAATCAGAGCGCGTCAGATTGCACGCGGTGAAAACTTAAGCGAAGACACGGTAAAGCGTATGTATTCTTTCTTCTCACGTCAAGAAGGCGTAAAGGATGCAGAAGGCTTCGAGCCCGGTGAGGATGGCTATCCATCACCCGGTCGAGTGGCATGGGGTTTGTGGGGTGGAGACCCCGGATATTCATGGTCAAAAAACATAGTAGAGCAATTAAAAAATAGAGGTTTTAATATGGATTTAATAACACGCGAGCTGAACCTGCAACTCAGGGACGGCTACGAATACGAAGAAAAAGGAGAAGGCTACGAAGAGAAAGAGAATGATCTCTATACCTTCGTGGTATCAACTCCTGAAGTAGATCGTTATGGCACGATCATCGTGCCAAGCGGGATAGACTACACAGCCTATCTCAATAACCCAATCGTCTTAGCACAGCATGACTCTGACAAGTGGCCTATCGGTCGTTGTTTGGGCTTTGCAATGAATGGCGAAAACTTAGAAGCAACAATACAGATAGAGTGCATTACCGAAGAAGGCAAGAAGCTTAACAAGCTCATCAATGCCGGATTTGTTAAGGCAGTATCTGTCGGAATAATCCCAGTCGAATATGAAGAGCAAACAATCGACGGCTCAAAGGTCACAGTCTATACAAAGTCAGAGCTCGTAGAGTTTAGCGTCGTATCCGTTCCGGCAAATCGTCAAGCACTCATCAAAAAGTCAATCAAAACTCTTTTACAAGAATCAATCAATAAATACAAAAAGGAAAGTAGAATGTTGACTCCAGAGATCGAGCAAAAGATTCAGGATGAGCTGCTTCCGGCAATCAAGGAAGCATTCGTCAATGAAGTAATCAATCTCGGCTTTTCACCTGAAGAAGCCGAAGCATCCGTTAATGCGTTCATCACAGCAGGCGTGCCTCCAATGCTTGCAGTTTTGAAAGGCGAAGCACCCTCAGCCGAGCCCGAAGTAGCACAAGAACCTGCAGCCGCCGAGCCCCCAGTCGAAGTAGTTGCAGAGTCTGTTGAAGCTAGTTTTGAAGTTCCTGAAACTCGCGTAGGTAAGAAAATTGCAGCTTCCACACAAGCGCAAATCAATGAAGGCATGGACATGATCCAAAATGGCTACAAGATTATCAAGTCTGCAGTAGCCGGCGAAGCAGGTCGTTCAATCACTTTGAACTTACCTAAAAAACTTAATACAGAAGATTTACTCAATTTAATCTAAGGATAGTTTACTAATGGAAAACATTATCGTAACAAAAGACCAACTTAAAGAAGTTGTTGACCGCAAAGTTGCAGATCAACTTCGCACACAAAAGCCTACAAATAATAACGGCTTCGTATCAATCAAAGCAGACCATGATGCACGTCGCGATCAAGCCCGCACAGTTGCAGAGTATATCCTTGCAAAGCACAAAGGATATGAAGGTCAAGCAGATGAAATTGCACGTAAAGCAAATGAGAAGTATATCACACGTGCAAACTTCAACACAGGCACAGCGTCACAAGGCGGCGCGGCAGTTCCTCAGTTTTGGGTAGAAGAGATCATGTCTTTTGCTGATCAATATGGTTATGCAAGAGCACTCGCAAAGATCTATCCAATGCGCGGTAAAACAGAGAACTTGGTATCATCAGGCGCATTCACAGGCGCGGTAGTTGCTGAAGGTTCAGGCCTCACTGTAACTGACTCAACAAACTTCTTCACAGCTACAGCAATGACAGCTAAGAAGCTCGTTGCAGGTGCTATCATCTCTGAAGAGCAGTTGCAAGATGCAACTCCTGCATTTTTGGATTATGTAGTTAACGGTTTGGGTCGCGCTCTTGCCGAAACTGAAGATAAGCAGTTTTTCAACGGCGATGGATCAGGCGCTAACTTTACAGGCTTGATCGGTACTTCAGGAACTACGGTAGTTCGCCAAGGTGGATCAGATTCATCTACAAAAGATGCTTTTTCTGATATTTCTTGGACTGATCTTTGGAACTTGCGTCTCGGTATCAATTCTGGCGTTGGTGCAAATGGTGTATTCGTAGTGCCTCAGTCAGTGTTTGGCTTCTTGATGAAAGAGACAGGCGGATCACGCCCAATCTTCGACATGGTTCGCCCAATCGAAATCACATCAATCGGCTTGACTGCACTTGCAGGTAACTCATACTTCACACCTACAGGCCGTCCAATGCACGTCGTACCAGATGCACTCTTCCCAACAAGTGCAGCTAACAAAGCATCTGCTATCTATTGCGACTTCGCACAATTCACAGTAATGGGAATCCGCGAAGACGTAACAGTTAACGAATACAAAGAATACTTTGGTGCTACTGGTTTGGGTGGTACACATCAAAAAGGTATCGAAGTTGTTGAGCGTGTTGCTTTTGCATTCCCAGCTCCAAGTGCTATCGGTATCCTCAAAACTTCAACAACCTAATTAGGTGATTTATGCTCGTAGATGTAATTCTAATCGAGCCGTATAATGGCGTATCGGCGGGATACGAGACTTCTCTTCCCGCCGAGATTGCCGAGGCTCTTATAAAGGAAGGCAAAGCTAAAGATGCTCATGCAGCTCCAAAGCCTGCGCCAAAAGTAGAAACGAAAAAAACAGGTAAATAATCATGCCATATACAAGTGCAAATCCAAGGGCGTTCAATGCTCTTATGACTTTTCTCAATTTGGAAGTTAACGGCGATCCGACCTCCGAGGATACGGCGCTGTATACTTGGTTTGATGACCTTATTACGACTTGCTATGTAGAGGCTGAAAGCTATTGCGGTCAGCCTCTTCGTAGCGGTTCAGTGATATATCAATTTTATGCTTCAAAAGCTCAAAGAGGGCTCGAAGCAAATCACTCATGGAAATACATACCCTACAATGCAAACACGGCTCTCACAAGCCTGCAATGGCGTGAGAATGAGTTTGGCACTTATGCAAACTTTGACGCTGCTAACTTTGCATGGAATAGTGAGCCTTATGCTAACTATATTGTATTTCGTGACAAGACAAATGGACAATTTAAGGCGACGTTAAGCACTGGTTATTCAGATGCAGCCATGCCTTATACAATCTTGCAAGGCATAGCCGAAATGGTTGCACTTGCATACAAGCAAAGCCCTCAAGGTGGTAATTGGTTTGGACTAAACTCCGTCGCAACAGGTGGCGCGGGTCAAACAGTCAGCCAATCGCTTAAAACGGATATAGGATGGCATAAGTATTTTAGCCAGTTTGTGATACCTACGGTGTAAAATGATAAACGTAGAGGCTCTTAAAGGCATATTACGGCCTGTTATATCAGATGCACTGCAAAAACTACCTTTTGTCATGCAGGCGTTCATTGGAACGAATATGGAGTTTAGAGGGGCGGCTGATAGAATAGCACCTTCAACCAGTTCCAAGCTCGCAATTAACTCTGGGACGCTTTTTCGTAGCTTTACCAAAGGACAGCCCGGCAATGTTTTCAAAGTGACGCAAGAAGGTGATAACTTTGTAGCAGAATATGGCTCTGATTTGCCTTATGCAAGGATTCAAGAATACGGCGGCTTTATTAGAAGCAAAGGCAATATGCATAAATACTTTTGGGCACGTTATGCAGAGACCAAGCAACCGTATTTTAGAAATATCGCACTTAGCGTGCAAAAGAAAGGCGGTGTAAATATACCAGCCCGCCCGTACTTCAATCCTGCAGTGCAAAAACTTAGTCAAGACACGAAATTTGCAAACGATATTAAGCAACAAGTAATAATCGGAATACAACAATGGCAAGAGAATCAGCGGCGATCCAATCAATAACCGATAAACTTCGCACAATGAGCGGAGTCAAGGTGTATGACCAAGTGATGCTTGATAAATGGAATACCTATCAGTTCCCTTTTGTCGGAGTTTTGTCAGGTGCAGATTCTCGTGAGGTGATTGGGCTTGAAGATGATTCCGCTTTTGCCAATAAAGGCACTCTTGATGTCTACTTACTTGTTGGAGTGCAGGTCAAAAAAAATAGCACAGCTGGTAAGGCTAATTTACGTGAGGCTCTTGCTGATTTATGCGAAGCAATTGAGAATAAGCTCACAAATTACAGCCCTGCAGTCTATGAGTCCGATTATGAAAGGACATTCTTTGCGCCTATTCACTTTGTAGACGCTCAAGCGGTAACTTACAATGATGATGAGACAAAAGGCATATCATTCATGACTTTTAGAACGGTTTACTACAGAGGAGATGTATGAGATTAAGTGCTTGTGTAATCTTTCAGGATGGAGATGACCTGAAAGGATGGCGAGATTCTTTACCCGCCGATAATGTCGAAGTCGTAGCACTTCGCACGGCGGTCAACCCGGCACTCAAAGAGCCTGTATTTCAAGAAGTAGGTCGTATTGATGACCATATTGTGCTCTCATGGGAATATCCGGACTTCGAAGAGTATTTTGACTTCAGTTATTGCCGGAATAAGCTTGATGAGTATGCGACTGGTGATTGGATTCTGCACATGGATTCCGATGAGCGCCTTGCAAGTCCTGAAGATGAGTTTTGGCAATATATCGAAGAGCTCAACAAGAGCGAAGCGGTCGCGGCTTATCTATCCATTGGAGGATGCAATAATGATCTTGATCCGCAATATACGCACATTCGAAAGAGGTATAATATACCGGCAATGCGATTGCATAGAAGAAGCGCGTTTCTCAAATGGCAAAGAATATGCCATGAAACGCTCGAAGTTGACCCGAATGGTACGGTCGTAGCAGATACGGATATATTGCTATATCACAAAGGATATAGTCAAGATACTGAAGTCTTGATGCATAAAGCAGAACGGAACGGTGGCCTAATGGTAAGAGAATACACACGCGATAAGTCACAAAGAAACTGGGATTATTTAGTTAACACATTTTCATATCTAAAACAATTATCTAAGAGGTAATATCATGGTAGTAGGCGGCGCTAACCTTAGCGTATTCTATACAGCAAATGAACTCGGTACAGCCCCTTCAGTCGGCTCTACTGCAATTCATACAATGAAGCGTAAAATCAAAACTTCATTGACACGTACAACTTTTACAATCGATCAAAACGAAGACAATCCGGAACTTACTTCGTTCCTTGAAAACTATGCACCTGTTACAACAGTCACTGCAGATCAAGGCGAATATGAAGACGGGACAAAATTCAACTCTTCTCAAGCGACAAGCGATACACTTTTGCAAATCGTTTACGGCGGTGTAGACACAGTAGAAAGCAAGCGTAAAATTGTTTTGATGCTTTGCAAATTGGCTCAAGACGCTGGTGCTTTTGACCAAGAAAGCGGTAAGTACACAAAGCCTAAAGTAGGCGGCGATGTTGTCAACAATGATACAGACTTGGTTATCCCTGCAACTTATTTCTTGACTACCCTTGTAAGTGGTGCGACTGCGGTCACTATCCCTGCAAAGATTGGATATAAAGAAATCTGGTTTGCAATTCCAACGCCTTAATTCACACGGGGCGGGCAAAACCCGCCCCATTATTTTCACTTAATGGAGATTGCATGAAATTATATCTAAACGAAACAGCACACGAAGTAGCACTCTATTCAAAATTGACCCCCGCTCTTTATGACAAGGTTACGCCGCTTCTCTCTGAACTTGCAAATACTAAAGGCGCTCAAGCAGCCGCCGAGACCGAGATTATGGAGAAGGTATTTAGCCGCGAGAGCCTTGCAAAAAAGATAGACTTAACAAAGGGGCAAGAAGCATTTAAAGACATTATGCAAGAGTTCGAATTCCAAGAAATTGTAAAAACTGCATATCTGAAAGTCCGTGCAAATCTATTCGAGCTTATCAATGTCGATGAAACTACGATACCGAAAATTTTTGAGTTTGTAAAAGCAGTGATTGATGAGAGCAAAGTGCAGAATACGGAACTCTTGAGTGGTATTCAGTCCGAAGTTGCAAGCGAGTTTTGGCAAAACCAAGATCTTGATGGTATCTTGGACTCACTAAAGTTTTTTCGTGAAACAGTATGCCGAAGAGTCCGCATTATGTGAGTATTATCTTGAAGACTTGACGGTATTTAATGACCCAGACGATGACGAGTATGAAGAGACGGACGGAGATGAGAGCGCATATTACCTTGGCGAAATTGTAGGCTCATATTGGATATTCAAAGGCGTTGCAGGTGGCGATCCTGCAGCTTACTGGAAACTCTACTACGATACCCCGCGTGTCGATGTTATCCGAACTTATGCCTATACCATAACTTACCACAAAGAACGCCGCAAAATGGAGCGCAGAATCAATGGCCGATGATATCAAAATCAAACTTGGACTGGATGCAGCCGAATTATTCAACGGTCTGAATAAAGTCACTACCGAACTCAATCAATTGCAAGGTGAGACAAAGCAGACAGACCAAGCACTTGATAAAATGGCGGATATCAATACTTCGGGAGCCGTTGCAGATGTCAACAAGCTTTCTGAAGCTATTGATGGCGTTGGAGAATCTGCTGGTGGCCTTGGCGGTGTATTTGAAGGCCTCAAAGGCGGTATAGGTAATGCTCTTAGCGGTGGTTTGATTGGAGGACTTGCCGGTGGTGGTATAGCAGCAGGCGTGGAAGCTGGAGTCGGTGCAATCGTGGATGGTTTTGGGGCGGTTATTGATGCTGGTCGAGGACTTATATCGGCTCAGGGTGATTTGCAAGCACAAACAGGCGCGACGGGCGCGGAATTCGAAGCGCTCAAAGCAAGTGCAGAGGCCGCCTTTCTTGGCGGCGTTGGTGAGTCCGTAGCAGAGGCGACCAAAGTAATTAGTAATGCATCCGTAGTGCTTAAAGGCGCACTGCCAGCAGATCAGATTGGAGACTTTGCAGCAAAAGCGCAAGCGCTTGGGAATCTATACGAGAAAGATGTTAACGAGGTAATATCTAAATCCGCGCCGTTTATTAAGCAGTTTGGTCTTGATGGAGACGAGGCATTTAGCTTGATCGCCTTTGCCGCAAAAGAAGGTAAAACATCACAAGACGATGTGCTTGATACTCTTGCCGAGTATTCTCAGTTATTGCAAGAAGCGGGCTTCTCAGCAGAGGAATTTGCGGGTCAAATGGCAATCGCAGGGCAAGAGGGATTATTTAATACTGATAAGATTGCAGATTCGATCAAAGAAGCTCAAATCCGCTTAAAAGCGGGTGATACTGCGAAGGCATTTACTGATATTAAAAACCAATTACCCGCCGCCCTTGGTGATACGCTTGGAAATCTTGAGAAACTTGCTTCAAGTGGTCAAATTACTATCAAAGAGTTCTTGCAAAAGTCAGGCGAGACAATCAAGACTGCATTCGATGCAGGGCAAATCTCCGAAGCGATGGCTACTCAATTACAAGTAGCCGTAGCCGGAACGCCCGCCGAGGATATTGGAGTCGAAGCGTATAATAAAATGTTCGGCGCTCCAATACCAGTCGATGAAATCAAAGCAAAAGCCGCCCAAGCGGGTCAAGATGCAAGTAATGCCGTTGGTCAGTATTTGAGTTTTGATGTAGTTGGTCGTAACTTATCGCTTGCCTTTGAAAAAGGGAGTGCTATGGTGGTTAGTGGCTTGTCAACTACATTCGGAATGATTGCGACTGCAGTGGGGCCTACAATGTCAAATTTAATGGATACATTGACTGGTTATTGGGAAAGATTATGGTCTGTTATTGGCCCGATTGCTGCCTTAATTGGTGGTTCTATAATTGCCAATATAGTATATGCACTCAATGCAGTCATGGTGACTATTGATGTTGTATATTCAGTGCTAAGCGAGGCCTTTGATGCTATTGCAAATGCACTTAATCCATTGATTGATGTATTTAAGCAAGCATTCGGACTAGACGGCGCTCTTGGACAAGGTATGGATGTCATGAAAATGTTTCAGGAAGGCCTGAATCTCATGACTGAAATCATGCGCGAAGTTGGTGGAATTGTTGCCGATATTGGCGGGCTTATCATCGAGTTTCTTATCACTCCATTCCAAACGCTCATCGAAGTCATTGCCGATGTGACGCGCTCTATTGCAGGGTGGATAACGACAAATGATTCAAGTACGGAATCTATGAAGGAATCAGGAAAAGCCGCTCAGAATAGCAAGGGGTTTATCGATAGTCTCCGTACTGCATTCGATAACATCAGAGGCACTATCGGAGGCGTTCGCGAGTCCTTTATTCAAATCAAAACTACTATCGGTGAGTTTTGGGATGCTATCACTCAACTTGATATTCAAAAGGCGCTTTCTGCTTTTACTGGTTTTGGTGAGAAACTTACTCAAGCGTATGATCGTGGTTTTAATAAGACAAAAGAAACTATAAAAGGGACTGCAGATGCACAAAATAAAGCTCTTGAAGAGACTCAGAAAACATTTGACACAAAAGATACGAAAGATACTAAAGACACAAAGGGTACGAAAGGAAAGGGAGGAAAAGAACGTAAATCTGAACTTGAACAACTAAAAGAAGACCTTAAAGATGAAGAGGATGCTATCAAGAGTTCTAATTTCTTTAGACTAGAAGAAGCTAGAAAAGCGGGTAAAGACTTGAAAGTAGTGCAAGCGCAACTTGATGCCGAAGGACAGGCAAGACTTAGAACATTCCTTAATACTCGCCTTGCCGATGTAAAAGATGCCAATGCAATCTTGAATCAAGAGCAAATCACAAGCATAATCAAGCCCAGTGCAAAGAAAGGCGAGACCGTGCAAGATGTTGTGACATTTTATACCGATTCGATTCAGAAGTTTAATAAGAGCACAGGCGCTGAAGTCAAAGTTAATATCGGCGCTGCTAATGATAAAGAAATACAAGACCAACTCAAAGGACTTGTCAAGCGTATTCAAGACCAGTCAAAAACGCTCGAAGGCTCACTTGATAAACTGATACCAGCAAGCGCGGTCAAAACAACCGAAGAACTTAAAAAAGTACAAGACTCATACGACTCATACGCTCAATATGTGCAAGGTCAAGCGCTTGATATTCAAGCTGCTATCGATGTCGCTATTGGACTTGGTGATGACAAGACACAGCGCTTATTAGAGCAACAACTCGAAGCCAATCAAACGGCGCTCAATGATGCAAAGACAAAGCTTGATAAATTCGCAAAAGATTCTGCAGCGGAAATCGAAAAGAATAGCGGTCTATCAGGCGCAATACTTACTCTGCAAACGGCTCTCAACGATGCTTTCAATATAGAGAAAATTCGCAAAGAAAGAGAAACCAATGAGCAAATAAGACAAGAAAGAATTAACGCTCTCAATGCTGAAGAAGACGACCTTATAGGCTCACTTGCAAAACGTGAGATTTCATTCGAAGAGTATTCAGCAAAAGTAGCCGATATTGAAAAAGCAAGACAAGATGCAATGGAAGAGACTGAAACGACTTTCTTGGAACGAATGAAAGGAGTCATGGATCAGACCGTAGGTAACTTGCTTAAAGGGCAATCCACGGCTATTTCTGGCTTTGTGCAAGATCAGTTCAAAGATACCGAAGGCAAAGTATCAGACTCAGGTAAAATCATCGGCAATTTAATGGGTAATCTTGCTACTCAATTTGGCGATCTTGCCTTATCAGGTAAAGCGACGCTGATGGACTTTGCGCGAAGCTCTGTGCTTGTAGCTTATGAAGCACTTCAACAAATGATACCGATATTCATTGCTGAAATTGCAGGGAAGCAATTTGCAGAGCTTGGCTTGCTTGGTATTGCATCGGCTGCAGCTTTGACCATTGCACTTAACGGGCTCTTTGCCCTTGCAGCGCCTTCGCTCGGCTTCAAAGACGGGGTCGTAGGACTCGAAGGTCCGGGCACGGAGCGAAGCGACTCTATACCAGCATGGCTATCAAAAGGCGAGTCAGTTATTACAGCAGCCGGAACGCGAGCCAATCGCGAAGAGCTCGAATGGATGAATAAGAACCCCGGCATGAGTATTCGAGACTACTTTACTGCCAATACCCCCGCAGTTCGCTATTCAATCAATAATGATGGCGACCTTATTAAAGAAGTCCGAAAACTTCGCGAAGAGACTCGCGGGCTTGGTAAGCAAATCAATCG
>Ga0099848_1000749_pt1 | contig 15158 bp, 20 predicted proteins | sample CB_VirMetaG_3_FD_78179 | JGI IMG/M metagenome (GOLD analysis project Ga0099848, IMG submission 78179) | Freshwater to marine saline gradient viral communities from Chesapeake Bay - CB_1508_1S Viral MetaG | ecosystem: Environmental > Aquatic > Marine > Coastal | place: USA: Chesapeake Bay...
ATGATCCCCTTAGTTGAGGCTATTGCCTTCCGTCATATGCAGTTTGACCCTGATCGCTACCCAATGAAAGACTTCAAGTTCGTTCCCGTCTCCTCTATTGGCATGGTTGCACGTGAATACGAGCAGCAGCAGATGGTTGGTCTCATGCAGACCCTTGGACCCACCTCTCCGATCGTCCCCTTGCTCCTCAAAGGCATCGTTCAGTCTTCCAGCCTTACTAATCGTGACGAACTGGTTACTCAGATGGATCAATTGTCTCAGCCTGATCCGAAGCAAGTTGAGCTCCAGAATGCCGCGCAAGAGGCTAATTTGCGGCTTGTACAGGCTCAAGCGATTGAGTTGGAGGCTAGGTCCCAGGAGAGTCAAGCCAACGCCGTGGAGAGCCAAGCAAAGGCCCAGAAGGTTATGGTTGAAGCCGAACTCATGCCTCGTGAGGTAGAAGCTAAGATCATCCAGGGCCTATCTGCCAATCTCAAAGAGGACAAGGACTTTGAGAAGCGAGCCAAGATTGCTGAACTGATGCTCAAGGAGCAGGAGATTAGAGCAAAAGTCGTGCCACAGCAGTAAAAAACACTTGACAAATTAAGGTTTTTGTGGTATAATAGATACATTCTGTAAAACTATAAAGGATCTCCATTGGATAAAGATCTACAAGATTATTACGAAGCAAGATTTGATATGATGTCTACCAGAGGTTGGAAAGACCTGATGGAAGATGTGGATAAGATGTCGATTCAGTATAATAATTTATTTGAAGTCTCTAATGAAGCTGAATTAAACTTTAAAAAGGGACAGATTGACATTCTCTTGTGGTTGCTAAGCCTCAAAGAAACCTCTGAACAAGCTTGGTTGGAGTTACAAGAAGATGCCTAAACGAATGTTTGAATTTGTGTGTGTCAAAGGACATAACACTGAGAAATTTGTGGATACTGAGGTCAGAGTAGTAGAATGTCCTCATTGCCACAATGACGCTTCCCGCGTTATCTCGTCTCCCAGAATCGCTCTCGAGGGCATCACAGGTGCGTTCCCCGATGCGGCGGCTAAATGGGCCAGACTACATACGGAAGCGGCAAGGAAACACTCACAAGACTAAGATCCGAGTGTTATTTTTTAATTCCTATAATCACGTATTGTGACAGGAGGCTAATGTGGCTAATTTTGTTGATGAATCGGTTGATGACAACCAGGAAGTAGAGAACCTCTTTGAAGTACAGGCTGAGGAACCTCAAATCGAGGATAATCCAGAACCTGAGGGAGAAGAGATAGTAGCTGAAGAGCCAGTTGTAGAAGAACAAGAGGAAGAAGAACTTCCCAGCAAGTATAAGGGTAAATCTGTTGCAGATATTATCCGTATGCACCAAGAAGCTGAAAAGCTAATTGGCAGACAGGCTCAAGAAGTAGGCGAAGTTCGTAAACTTGCTGATGATCTCATTAAACGGCAACTCGAAACTGGACATGTTCCAGCAGTGGCAGATGAAGCTACAAAAGAAGACGAGATTGACTTCTTAGATGATCCGAAACAGGCGATTAGTAAGGCAGTAGACAAGCATCCTGCAATTGCTGAAGCGCGACAACAAGCACTTCAGATGAAACAAATGCAGATTGCTCAAAGACTGGCAACTGAGTTTCCTGATTTTCAGCAGACCATCCAAGATCCAGAGTTTGCACAATGGGTAACTGCATCACCTGTACGTTTGAAGTTGTATAACGAAGCCAATACTAATTTTGATTTTGATTCCGCTGCTGAGTTGCTTGGTAACTGGAAATATGTCAGAAAAGGTAAGGCAGAAGCTACAACTGAAGCCGTGCAAAAGACAGTTAAACAAGATCGCAAACAAACGGTCAAGGCTGCTGCTGTAGATACAGGGGCTGTTGGGGTTAGTTCTAAAAAGACTTACCGCCGTGAAGACATCAGAAACCTTATGATTCGTGATCCAGACCGTTACCAAGCTATGCAAGATGAGTTAATGTCCGCATATGCCGAAGGACGGGTAATTTAACTTGAAAGGAATTAAAAATGGCACTAGGTACTAACCACGTAACAAAGACCACGGCGGATAAGTTTATCCCCGAGATTTGGTCTGATGAAATCATTGCAGCTTATAAGAAGCAACTCGTTGCTGCTAATCTGTTCTCCAAGATGTCCTTCAAGGGCAAAAAGGGTGACACGCTGCATATCCCGAAACCCACTCGCGGTTCTGCTTCTCTTAAGGCTGCTTCGACTCAGGTTAATCTGATTGCTGTTGAAGAAGGCGAAACTACGGTTTCCATTAACAAGCATTACGAGTACAGCCGTCTGATCGAAGACATCGTTGAAGTCCAGGCTCTGTCCTCGCTGCGTAAGTTCTACACCGATGACGCTGGCTACGCTCTGGCTAAGCAGGTTGACACTGACCTGATTCAGTTGGGCCGTAGTGCTAACAGCGGTGACGGCACTGCTGCTTACACTGGTGCTTTCCTGGGTGGTGATGGTACTACCGCTTATGTTGACGGTACGACTGCTGGTACGGCTATTACTGATGCCGCTATCCGCCGCAGCATTCAGCGTCTGGATGACCAGGACGTTCCCATGACTGATCGCTTCCTGATCGTTCCTCCTTCGGCTCGTAACAGCCTGATGGGTATCGCTCGCTTCACTGAGCAGGCATTCGTTGGTGAAGTCGGCGGTGGCAACACCATCCGTAACGGTCAGATTGGTGACATCTACGGTGTTAAAGTTTTCGTTACCACGAACGCTGATACGCCCACCACCACTACGAACCGTATCGCTCTGCTGGCCCATAAGGATGCATTTGTCCTGGCTGAGCAGATGGGTGTCCGTTCGCAGACCCAGTACAAGCAAGAGTACCTCGGTACGCTGTTTACCTCCGACATGCTGTACGGTGTCGCTGAACTGCGTGACGGCTCTGCTGTTGCTCTCGCTGTTCCTGCCTAATTAGGCTTTCTCCCCAGGCTCAAAAAGCTTGGGGAGTTTTATAAAGCAGCTTTACAGAGGCTGCTTCATAGAACTAAGGAGACTCCTCAATGGCAATCTATCGTGGCCCAGGCGGTGCTGGCGATGCTGTAGCAGACACCACTAACCAATCTGAAATCGCAACCACTAAAGCCTCAGAAGCTGCCGCTAGTGCAGCCGCTGCTGCTACTTCTGCGTCTTCAGCTTCTACTTCAGCAAGTACTGCAAGTACGCAGGCTAATGTTGCAACTAACGCAAAAGCAGATGCTCTAAAACTAGCTATCAATGCTGAAGATACGCAATACACTCTTAGCGATGGCACAACTGTAGGTTACTCTGCTCTGCACTACGGTGCTAAAGCTGAAGATTCTGCTACCAGTGCTACTACAAGTGCAACCACCGCAACTCAAAAAGCAAGTGACGCAAGCAAACTGGCTGTGTATGCTGAAGATTCTCAGTATACGTTAAGTGATAACATCACTCAAGGTTACTCTGCACTTCACTATAATGCTAAAGCGCAAGATGCTAAAGAAGATGCTCAGAAACTTGCTATTAACCCAGCAGGTTCACAGTTTACTTTGTCCGATGGCGTAACAACTGGATATTCTGCTCTTCATTATCAAAACATAGCTTCAAGCTTTGAAGGCGCACAAGAACTGGCAGAAGAGTTTTTTGCAACTTATCTTGGTTCTAGTGCTTCTGCTCCTTCTACTTCCGTTGTTGGTGCTATTTATTATAATACTATTGAAGAAGCTTTATACATTTGGAACGGTACGGTGTGGGATCCAGCGGCATTTTCTGCTTCTGGTGCTGTAACTTCTTTTAATACAAGAACTGGTGCTGTTACTCTTAGTTCATTAGATGTTACAAATGCTTTAACTTATACTCCTGCTACTGCTGCTCAAGGAGCATTGGCTGACTCTGCTGTTCAACCTGGGGATAACGTATCTGATTTGACTAACGATGCTGGTTATCTGACTAGCTATACTGAGACTGATCCAGTCTATGTAGCCTCTAGCTGGTACGGCACTACTAACAATTCAGCAAACTGGGATACTGCTTATGGGTGGGGCAACCATGCTTCTGCTGGGTATCTAACTAGCTTTACTGAGACTAACGATCTAACTGCTGCTGTTACTTGGGCTAATGTGCCTGACGCTAACATTACTCAGTCTTCTGTAACCCAGCACCAAGCTGCATTGTCAATTACTGAAGGTCAGATTAGTAATCTTGGATCCGATATTGTTCTTGACTCTGACATTGGAGTATCTGTTCAGGGTTACGATGCCGACACTGCCAAGACTGACACGGCTCAGACCTTTACTGCCAGCCAGCGTGGAACTGTTGTCACTTCTAACACTGCCCCGTTCAACATGAGCAGTGGCAACAACTTTAAATGCACTCCTTCATCTGCGCTGACTCTTCAATTTAGCAATCTTGTTGCTGGTCAGTCTGGCAACATTTACTTAGACAACAGTGCTGGAATTGGCGTGTCGCAAGACACAAATACTGTTCTAATTAACGCAACAACATTGGCTGCATTGTCAACGGCTGGAGTTTATTGGCTGTCTTACTATTCACCAGACGGAACTAAAGCAGTTGTTGCAGCGACAGGAGCGGTAGTCTAATGTCGATCATTCAAGGTAGTGCTATCGAAAGCGGTGCAGCAGGCTATCAGATCGAGCAAAGCCTAAGGTTTAACTCTGCTGACTCTGCGTATCTGTCAAGAACTCCTGCGTCTGCTGGTAACAGAAAGACTTGGACGTTATCGTTTTGGCATAAGAGATCCAAGATTTCAGACAGTGCTATACAGACAATTTGGGGAACTCCAAGCAACACTGACCTCGTTGGTTTTGATACTGACGATGTTTTGCGTGTATGGTTTGGGACTAACACTTACAACATTGAGACTACGCAAGTATTTCGGGATGTTAGCGCATGGGGCCACTGGCTTGTTTCTGTTGACACGACACAGGCAACTTCTAGTAATCGTGTAAAGATTTACTATAACGGAGCGGAAGTAACTGCGTTCTCCACTGCGTCATACCCAACGCAAAACTACGATACAAGCACAAATAACACCGTTGAGCATCGTGTTGGAAAAATGCCGTCCGGTGACTACAACTATCTCAACGGCTACCTCACAGAAGTAAACTTCATTGACGGTCAAGCCCTAGACCCCACCAGTTTCGGTGAGTTTAACTCTGACACTGGCGTGTGGCAACCTATTGCCTATGAAGGTTCTTACGGAACCAACGGCTTCTATCTGAACTTCTCAGATAACTCAGCATTAAGCCCCACATCATCTGTCCCTGCAATGACAGGTTATACAGCACCCTCTGGAACAGTTACATATAGTTCTGAGTTTAGTGCAACTTATGCTGCGTGGAAAGGTTTTGATTCTGACTCCACTACGCATTGGCTGCCAAGCGGAACAACAGGATGGTTGGCATACGAATGGAGCAGTAATAAAACAATTGTTTATTATGGTGTTCGTGGTTGGAATAGTAGTACTATGTCGGCATCCAGAGCCCCAAAAAATTGGACATTTGAAGGATGGAATGGTTCATCGTGGGTAACGCTAGACACAAGAATAAACCAGTCTTCGTGGGGTGATAATGAAATTAGGTATTACAAAATTTCTTCACCGTCTGCCTATGCAAAATATAGAATCAACATTACAGCAAACAATGGAGATGGAACATACCTTTGCGTTGCTACGCTTGGATTATACGAGCAAGCAAATGTTATTGGAATCGGTGGGGATTATTCAGGAAATTATAACAACTGGACACCTAGTGGTTTCAGCGTGACTGCTGGTGCTGGTAATGACTCGATGGTAGATGTGCCAACGCTGTACGGTACTGACGCTAGAAATGGTGGCGAGGTTCGGGGTAACTACGCTACGCTGAATCCGTTGGCTATAAAGGCTGCGTCTGGAACTATTAGCGTAGCAAACGGAAATCTTGATACATCTGATGCTGGAACAACCTACGGATACGTGCCTGCAACAATGGCAGTATCTAGCGGCAAATGGTATTGGGAAGTCTTTGTAACTTCACAATCTAACTCCACTTGTGAAATTGGCATTAAGAAAAACACTGCCGCTAGTATGGTTGATAGTAATGGTGTCGCTGGAACATCGGACAGTTATTCGTATGTATCTTCTGGAAGCAAAAGAAATAACACATCGACAACTGCGTATGGTTCCTCTTGGACAACCAACAATGTAATTGGCGTTGCTTTAGATTTAGATGCTGGAACTTTGGTATTTTATAGAGATGGGGCTACCCAAGGAACTGCGTTTTCAGGTTTGTCTGGCGAATACTTCCCAGCATTTGGAGACTACTCTAATGCTGGTCAATTTAATTATGCTTGCAATTTCGGTCAACGCCCCTTTGCCAACACTGCGCCGTCTGGTTTTAAATGCTTGTGTACTACTAACCTGCCTGATCCAGACATTGCAGATGGTTCTGCTCACTTTAATACTATTGTTTGGAATGGCAACGGTACAAGCCAAGCCATCACGGGTTTGGGATTTCAACCCGATTTAGTTTGGGCAAAATCTACCGATGCAAATTCTGGGCAAAACTGGGTTGACTCGGTTCGTGGGGCTACTAAAAATCTTCAAACAAATAATAGTGGCAGCCCAAGTACCAGCAAGGGAGAAACAACGGCTAACACAGTTATATCCTTTGACTCTGATGGCTTTACTGTTGGTGACGGACTTGGTTTAGATATTAACAAGGGTGGTGAAGTTATTATTGGTAGGTGCTGGAAGGCTTCAAACTCGACTACAAACATTGCTGTCGGTTCTATTGACGGGACAAACCCAACCATAGCATCAACCGTCTCAGCCAATCCTACGGCTGGGTTCTCTATAGTCACATACACTGGCATAAATGCTAACGCCACTGTGGCGCACGGTTTAAGTCCAAGTGGTTTTACAAACGTTCCACAAATGGTCATTACTAAACGCATAAACACAGATGGTTATGACTGGACTATGTATCATGCTGGTTTACCTTCGGCGGATTACGCTATTTATTTAAATTTGCTAGACGGTCAAGCAAACGAACCAACAGCGTGGAACTCCACTGCCCCAACCTCACAATATTTTAATATTGGAATAAGAAGTGGAACTGGATCGGCAGGAAACTTTGTTGCGTATGTGTTTGCACCAATAGCAGGCTACTCTGCTTTCGGTTCTTATCGTGGCGCACCATCAAAAACATTTGTTTACACTGGCTTTAGACCCGCTCTTGTAATTTTGAAGAAAGCAACCGAAACATCTACAAGTTATGGATGGCCTACCGTTGATAATTTAAGACCGCCCACTGTTGTAGGTAAGACAGGCTATAACCCAACACTTGAAATGTGGGTAGATCAAAGCGTAGGAGAAGCAACATCATCGAGTTATGGAATTGATTTGCTGTCCAACGGTTTCTGTATAAATGTTGGCGGCAATACCAATATAAATGATGCTGGTAAAACATTTATTTACGCAGCATTTGCAGAAAATCCATTTAAGTATTCACTGGCGAGGTAATCATGGCATTCCAACTAAACGGTTCACCAATCAACATTTACCGCCCATTCGTAACGAACGATGGTGTCAAGTATCCGCACCTTCGTGATGCTACTTTGCGGGCTGCATTGGGCGTGACTGAAGTAGCAGATCCACCCGAATATGACAGACGCTTTTATCACACAATAGATACACCGAGACAACTGGAAGACACAGAAGAAGTTGATCGAGACGGTAACCCAGTCTATGTTAAAACCTATGACCAAGCGACAGAGTCAATGGTTGATACTGATGTTCGTCTAGTTCGTAAAGGACTGAAATCGGATTGGATTGCACAGGTTAAACAAACTGCTGGATCTCTGTTGGCTAAAACTGACTGGATGGTTATCCGCAAGGCAGAACGTGATGTTGCTATTCCTGCTACTACTGTTGCTTATCGTGCTGCTGTGGTTGCCGAGGCTGATCGTCTTGAAGCAGCTATTCTAGCATGTACAGATGTCCCTGGCCTGATCACTGTAGTGGAGGCTCAAGCTTGGCCTAAGGCTGAGTAGTGGACCCGTTTGTAAGTCAGATCAAGGGAACGATCAATAGCGTAAGCCAAGTAATCTCCCTTGCTGATGACCTGGAAGGTGTAGCCAAGCAGGTACAGGATCTTGGAAAGAAGGAACTAGCTGCTCGTAGGGAGTGGCGCAGGAAGCAGACACAGGTCAATGGTGATTATAGCTTCCTAAATGCAGTAGACGAGTATCACCGCGTCAAAGAAGCTATACAGATGCGGGAGCAGGTTAAGGCTCAGGTTATTCAAGAGTATGGCAAGGCTGGCTGGGAAGAAGTAGAGCGTATCGAGAAGCGTCAGAAGGAAGAGTTTAAGAAGCTTTACACGGAAGACGGGCACGATAAAGCAAAAATGTTTAAATTAAAGCTGGCTTGTTTTGGGCTGGCTTTTTGTATAACTATGATTATGTATATGACTGGTATGATTCGTGAGATGTCAATAGCCTTTTACGGAGCGTAAGTATGTTTGGTTTACCTATTGAAGCTATCTCCATGCTAGGATCTACTGTCCTGGGTGGTATCATGAAGATGATGGGGCAGGCTCAGCAGGACAAGGCTGACCAGTGGAAGATGATGATGGCTCAGAATAAGCAAGCTGAAGAGTTTGTAGACGCTGCCCGTCAGATGCAGAACCCTAATGCAGCCTGGATTCGTAGGTTTATCGTTGTCCTGGCTATGACTGGTGGTTTAGGGATTGTCTTCCTGGCTCCTGCTATGGACACCGTTACCAATGTGCCCGTCACTACCACCGAAGGCTTCAAGTTCTGGTTGTTTGACTTCACCCGTCCTGTGACCACTTACATACCTCTCAAGGGTTTTGTGACCCCTGACTGGCTACCAGTATCAATTATGAATATTATTGGTTTTTATTTTGGCTCTGCTGCCATGCAGCGTAGATAAGGAGAGGTAGGTATGGCTGTAGAATATGTCTCAGAAGGCACTAAACACGTCCTAGACGGGGTTTCTGTGATCACGGTAATAGGAGCCCTAGCCGAGGTGCTGCCAGCCGTTGCAGCCCTGTTTACAATCGTTTGGACGGGTATCCGTATTTGGGAATCTGCCACCGTTCAGGGTTGGTTAGGTAAGAAATAACTTGACAAAACGTCAAAAGTATGCTATAATATAGTATCTTTAGAGAACTTAAAACATGTCCAGAAAAATATCAGTAGCAAGTACAAAGAATACGACAACCAAAGATGTATTGTATACTGTTCCCACTAAGAATACTGCTTTATGGAACTTGATGTACATTATTTCTTTGACTGGTAACGCTACACCTAAAGTTTATTGGTACGATAAGTCTACTAATACTGAGTTTTTTATTGTTGGTGGTAAGAACTTAGGCACTGGTGAATATATTATTCTTAACCAAGCTGAAGTTGTATTACAAGAAGGTGATGAGATTAGGATTGAGAATACAACTACTTATACGGTAACTTATGTTGCCACGATAGAGCTAGTACCAAACCAAGCAACCCAGTTCCACGGAGGCTAATATGCCAATGGTCGGTGACAAGAAGTACCCTTACACTAAGGCTGGTAAAGCCAAGGCTAAGAAAGCCTCTGAAAAGATCTCTAAGCTTCGTAAAGAAGGCTATCCTCAGAAACAGGCTGTTGCTATCGGCCTGAGCATGGCTGGTATGAGTAAGAAGAAAAAGAAATGAAGCCTGGACTCTACGCTAATATCCATGCTAAGCGCAAGCGTATTGCTGCTGGTAGTGGTGAGAAGATGAAGAAACCAGGACAGAAGGGTGCTCCAACGGCTAAAGATTTTAAGCAAGCTAAGAAGACGGCTAAGAAATGAACTTCTGGATAGGCGTAGCGTTCTTCTGTTTAGCGGATACCTGCGCCTTCTGGAAAGCTGATCAGAACTTCTATAGTAAAGAGAAGTGTGAAGATAGGGTTGAGTTCGTAATGAAAGAAGTTACAAATGCGGGTGGTATTGCTAACGGTGTCTGTCTTCCAATTAAACCAGGACAAGCATAATGGTTAAGAAGGTTTATCAAAACAAAGAAGGTGGACTCAATGCCAAAGGCAGAGCTTACTTTAAGCGCACTGAAGGGGCTAATCTAAAGCCTCCAGTGTCTTCTAAAGAGGCTGCTAAATCACCTAAGAAGGCTGCACGGCGTAAGTCTTTCTGCGCTCGGATGTCTGGCGTTGAGGGACCAATGAAGGATGAAAAGGGCCGTCCTACTCGTAAAGCCCTGGCTCTTCGTAAATGGGATTGCTAAATGAACTACCTAGATCTGGTTAATGATGTACTAATAAGACTGCGGGAGAACGAAGTTTCTTCTGTTAATGATACCCCTTATTCTAAACTAATTAGTAAGTTTGTTAGGGATGCTCAGCGTCAAGTAGAAGATTCCTATAACTGGGAGGCATTGAGCAATACCCTTACAATGAATACCGTCTCTGGTTTGTTCAACGGTGTCTTGGTGGGTTCTGGTGTTCGCTTCCGTATTATTGATGTCCTTAATGACACAAGTAACTGGGAGATGAAGTACATCGACTCAAAAACATTGAATGAGTGGATGAGACTTAATGAGCCAACTCAAACAGGTTCTCCAACCTACTATAATTTTAACGGTGTAAGTGCTGAGGGAGATACTCAGGTAGATATCTACCCAATCCCTGATGGTGTGTATACTATTAGATTTAATATTATTCAAGCCCAAGACCCTTTAAGCCAGGACAGTGATCGTCTATTAGTTCCTGCCGAGCCTGTTATTTTCTTGGCCTATGCTAAAGCTTTGGCTGAGCGTGGTGAAGATGCTGGTATGTCTTCTGGTGAGGCTTATGCCCTTTATCAGAACTCATTGGCTGACCATATTGCTATTGAAGACAGCCGCTATCCTGACGAAAACATCTGGAAAGCCCACTAATGGCTAAACCTCTAGTAACCTCTACAATTGCTGCTCCTGGTTTTCTGGGTCTAAACACTCAGGAATCTAGTATCCAATTGTCTAGTGGGTTTGCTCTGACTGCAGAGAACTGCATCATTGACAGATATGGTAGGATAGGTGCAAGGCGTGGATGGACTCCTGTCAACGCTACTAACGCTGATCTAGGCTCTAGTAATATTGAGTTTATATTTGAGATGGTTGATCCTAACAGTGACAATCATCTTATTTCTGCTGGTAATAACAAGTTGTTTGTCGGCACTGAGACGCTTACACAGACTACTGTAACAAATGCTGATGGAGATGCTCCAGCAACATATACCATTACAGGCAATGACTGGCAAGCTGCTTCTATCCCTTACGGTGATGGTACTGAGGCAACCCCTCACGCTTATCTAGTACAGGCTGGTCATACTCCTCTTGTATATCATAAACAACCTGCTACTTCTAGTAGTTTGCCACATGATCATGATGGAGCTTATGGATTTCAGGTTCTTGGTTCTGCTCAAACTGGAGGAGCAACTGTAGGTTCTTTGCCTCCTGGATATACAACTACTGATTTCAAACCAAACACTATTCTGTCCGCTTATGGACGTATTTGGATGGCAGACATTTCTGGTGATCGACAGACTGTATACTTTAGCCAGCTACTCAATGGATCTGAGTTTGATGGTGGTGATTCTGGTTCTCTGTCTATTAACTCAGTATTTCCTAACAATGATCAGATTATTGGTCTATCTGCACATAACGGATTCTTGATCATTTTTGGACGGAATAATATTGCTATCTACGCTAACCCAATTGATGTTACTGAGCTTACTTTGGCTGACTTTATTCCGAATGTGGGCTGCGTAGCTAGAGATTCTATTGTCAATACAGGTACGGATGTTATCTTCTTGTCTGATTCTGGTGTTCGCAGTTTGCAGCGAGTGATTCAAGAGAAGTCTCTACCGATGCGTGACCTGTCAAAGAATGTACGTGACGAGTTGGTGTCAAACGTAGCTTCTGAAACTGCTACAAAGATTAGGGCTGTGTATTATGATCGAGATGCTTTCTATCTACTTGCTCTACCTGCCACTCGTTATGTCTACTGCTTTGACCTTCGGGCTCCTCTTCAAGACGGAGCAGCACGTGTTACTATTTGGAATAACATTGAGCCTCATGCCTTTGTTGTTACAGCAGCTAAAGAACTTCTAATAGGCAAAGCTGGATACGTTGGTAAATACTACGGTTATCTAGATAATGCCAGTACTTACCGCATACGCTATTTCACTAACTACTTTGACTTTGATCAGCCAACCAGCCTAAAAGTTCTAAAGAAAGCTGGCTTTGTTGTAATTGGCGGATCTGCTCAGCCTGTGTCTGTCAAGTACGGGTTTGATTACACTGACAACTATATTGGTATTACGAAATATCTTGACAGTGCTGTTGTTTACGAGTATAATATAGCTGACTACGGTGTAGCAACTACAGTAAGCGAAACGCAAGAAACAGATCCTCCAACCGTGACAATTGAAACAGTTGACGAAGAAGATGTTGTAGTCTCGTCTACGCATTATTTAGTAGATTTTAGTACGACTTATAATGCAGGTTCTGGATACAATACTTCATACCCTGTTCATTTAGATGCTGATGGTTATTATTACTCTGCTCGTTATTTAAAAGACGAGAATGGTCAGTTTTTAAGAGATGAGGACGGTAATCTTATTCCTGTAGAAAACAGAACCGAGTATGTTTATTATTTGAAATCAGGTTCTTTCTTGGGTGAGTATACTGGTGGTATTGTGCTTGACAGATTTACTGCTAACCTTGGTGGTTCAGGTGCTGTTCTTCAGATTGGTATTGAGTCTGACATTAACGGAGATCCTTTGTCAATTCAGAAGATTGACGTAGGTGTTAAAATTGGTAAAACTGTAATTTAAGGAATAGAGATGAGTGACTATATTAAAGGAAGTAACTTTACATCAAAGGATATTCTTCCTACTGGGGACTCTAACAAGATCATCAAGGGTACTGAACTTGATGTTGAATTTACTGCTATTGCAAGTGCTATTGAGTCAAAAGCAAATAAGGCAAGCCCTGTATTTAGCGGTACTCCTACAGCACCTAATCCAGCGGCAGGAACTAACAATACTCAAATCGCTACGACTAGCTGGGTAAATGCTGCAATTGATGATGATATTACCGCTCTTAGTTTGGGTACGATGTCTACTCAAGGAGCAGGTGCTGTTGCTATTACTGGTGGCACTATTGCTGATACTACTGTAAACGGTTTTACTGTTGGTAGTAACGCCGAAGGAACTAAGACTATCTCTACTGAAGAGCCTTCTGGTGGTGCTGATGGTGATGTCTGGTATAAGGTCTCTGCATAATGACTCTGCATGTAAAAGACAATGACGAATGGAAGTCAGTCACTAAGGTTGCTGTGAAGCACGATGGTGAGTGGAAGACCCCTGCCGTCTATGTCAGAGACTTCTTCCAATGGCGAGGTGTGTGGCCTGAAGTCCAAATTAACTACCTTGTAATCGGAGGTGGAGGCGGAGGAGGTGGTGGTGTAGGTGACGCTGTTGGTGGTGGAGGCGGCGGAGGTGGAGGTGGTGGCTTCAACGAAGGAAGTGCCACTCTTCTAGTAGCAGGCTTCTCCGCAGACATTACTGTAGGTAACTATGGCGCAGGTGCTGGATACAATGCTTATGGATCTGCTGGTGGCACTTCAACGCTGTCTTCTACTCTGTTAACTGTCTCAGCGACTGGTGGTCAAGGCGGACATGCTGCTGCTGGTAAGGGAGGCGCAGGTGACGGAGGTGGCGGTACTGGCGGTACTCCTAACGGTAAGCAAGGTGGTGGAGGATCAGATGATCGCCCAGGAAACCCTGGAATTGCTGGTAATACCTCTACTATTATTGATGGCTCTACTTCTGTAAACTACGCTGGCTCAGGTGGAGGCGGTGGTGAAGGAGGAGGTGGAGCAGGGGGTACTGGAGGCGGCGGAGCAGGTGGAGATTTTAGTGGAAGCGGTGCTCCAGCTACAGGATATGGTGCAGGTGGTGGAGGAGGTGGTGGTAACGGAGGCGGTGGAGGTAATGGTTCTAAAGGAGTTGTTATTGTCTCTTACACATGGCCTGAACAGTTAATGACTGGTGGTGATACTGTTACTTCTTATGGATCTGGTGATTCTACCACTTGGATACACACCTTTACTAATGACGGAACACTTACCAGCAACGTATAATGGTTAAGTTTCCAGTAGTACAGCGTCCTGAGTATATTATGTATTTGGAGTACGCCTTTGATATGTTTTGGCTCCACACTGATGTGTTTAAGTGGACCGCTGCAGTAAAGAAAGATTTTGTTCGTAACCTAGATAGACTTCAAGACTTGCTCAACTCGCCTATCTATGGAATGGTTGACAATAGTAAGCTAGGTAAGTTTAGTAAGTCGATTGGGTTTGTGTTTCACAGTCTCGTAAGAGGAAATGATAATAATGTATATGAAGTATACTCAAGGAGTTTATAATGGGTAAGATTGTTGGTAATCTTCTAGGATTCACTTCTGCTGGTAATAAGGCAGCGGCTGAACAGCTTCAGGCAGGCAAGATGGCAGCATCTGCTGCTGCGTTCAGACCAGTAGACATTACCAGTCGGTTTGGTGCTGGTAAGTTTGAGATGGGCACTGATGCGTATGGCACTCCTATTTTAAAGGGAGCAAGCTACGAAGTCTCTCCAGAGATGAGGGCTATTCAGGATGCAGTCTCGGCTCAGATGCCAGGAGCCGTTGCTCAAGCTGCTGCTGTTACTGAACAAACTGCTCCTTGGTTGACAGGAGGCGCACAAAATCTATTTAGCCTCGGTTCTCAGTATCTTGCTCAGTCCCCTGAAGCGGCTGCTAGAGACTACTACTCTACTCAGCAAGCATTGCTTGAGCCAACCCGTCAAGCTGAAGAGGCTCGACTGGCTCAATCAGTGTTTGGACGAGGACGCGCTGGTCTAAACATAAGAGGTGTTAATCCTGATCTAGCTACTTATGCTGGTGCTAATCGTATGCAGGATCTGCAGTTGGCTGCTCAAGCTGAACAGGCTGCTCAACAGCGTATCGGTTTTGGTGCTGGGCTGTTTGGTCAAGGTACTGATCTCTACAATCAACTGTACAGTCTTCAGACTGGTGCTTACAGCCCGCTTCAGACTCAGCTTGGTATGGTTCAGTCCATCGAAGAACTGGCTCA
>Ga0099848_1000750_pt1 | contig 15143 bp, 15 predicted proteins | sample CB_VirMetaG_3_FD_78179 | JGI IMG/M metagenome (GOLD analysis project Ga0099848, IMG submission 78179) | Freshwater to marine saline gradient viral communities from Chesapeake Bay - CB_1508_1S Viral MetaG | ecosystem: Environmental > Aquatic > Marine > Coastal | place: USA: Chesapeake Bay...
GACCGGGATGGGAACCTGAGAGAGGGCCGGCTTTACCCTATGGAGGCGAGACAATGACCGAGGCGCAAGTAGAGCGGGCCGTGATCGAGGCGTTCAAAGCGGTCTTTCGGAAGATGAGGGAGGGGAAGCTGTGAGCAAGAAAAGCTGCCCGCTGGGCGAGGACTGCGACCTGACGATTGCGTGGATGAAGGGCGCGGAGGACGCGCGCGACAAGGCGAAGGCTCGGATCGCGGCGCTGGAGGCCAAGCTGGCGAAGGCGGTGAAGGCTTTGGAAAGCATCTGTTTCGAGAGCGTGGGGGACGAAGGCATCTACACGGCCCGCGCCGCCATCGCAGACCTGACAGGAGACAAGACATGACCGACGACCTCAAGCGCGAGATCCAAGAACTCCAGCAACAGGTTCAGTTCTGGCAGGAGCGCGCCGAATACTGGCGTGACCTGTGGAGCAGGGCTGCGAACCGGCTGCTGCAAGTGGACCCGGAGTTGTCCGGACCGATGACGACCAAGGCTGAGGAGATCCACAGGATCGCGCAGGCTTTGAAGAACCCAGATCCGTGGAAGGATGTGTGATGGACCTGATTGTACCGGCCTACAACATCAAGCCTGCGCTGGCTGCGAGGTACGAAGGGCAGATAGCCAAGATCATGCACCGCAAGCGGCACGAGGAGATCAACAGGTTCCGCAGTGAAGCGAAGCCCCCGAAGCTGCCGGCGCCGGAAGCAAGGCGCACGGGCAGCGCCAAGGGCCGAATGAACAACCCCACCGACGAGTTGGTTTTGAAGCTGCTTCGGAGTGAGGAGCTGCAGATGAACGAGGTGTCTGACCGTCTGGGGTTATCGAGACAGCTGACGCGAGCGATCCTCGAGCGGCTGTACAGCAGGAAGATGCTGGTTCGCCGGCGGGAAGGATTATTTTATCGATGGAGGACCGAGGTTGAAGGACCGATCAAGACAGATTGACGATGCGCTGGATCTGCTACCGAAGCAGCTGACTGGGAAGGAGATAGTGGCTTTGCTGCTCACGGTTTCGAATGCGTATGCGGCGTCGCCGATGGAGGCCATCCGGTATCTTGTGATGGCTTCGCTGGTGATGGCGAACGAGATGAAGATGCCGGAGGCTCGGCTGAAGGTTTTGACCGAGTCGCTGAAGTCGGCATTGGAAGACGACGAACCTAGCAAACCCTACCTCAACTGAAGGAGAGAACGATGGACGATACGATGGAAGTTGCGGCGACGGTGTACCGCCGGTTGGACAGCGGTGTGTGCTTTGCGCAGACGAAACGCGGCGAGGGCATTTTCATTGCGAGCCGGATGGCAGAGCTGGTGAATGCGCAGCCCGGCGACAGGCTGGTTCTGGTTGTTCGGGAGAACGTGCCCGAGCGCAAGCACATGACGCCCTATGTGGCGGTGGCGGTTGAGTCAACGGACCAAGGTCCGAGGCCCGAGGTAACAGCTGCACCTACCCCAGCCCCCACACCCGAGCCCGAGCCCGCCCCGGCGATGGATGCCGACGACATGACGTCGCGCGGCCGTGTGCTGGAGGCGTTGTTCGCACCTGAGAACGAGCACCGGGTGTGGACGGGCAGGTCGATGTACAAGGAGCTGACGGGCGAGGAGTTCAGCTACAAGCTCTACGGCGAGGACAAGGCGCGGCTGCGTCGGCTGAACATGTGCTACACGACGCTGCTCTATGTGTCGCAGCAGAAGAAGCTGTACTGCTGCCGGATCGGGTACAACGAGACGCGGTCTTCGTTCATGGCATTCGCGCGCCACTACGAGGACCTGCTGCCTTGCGGGGACGATGAGCCTTGTGCGCAGGATGCTGGTCCTGTATAAGCTTGTCGTGGAATGCTTGTGGAGACTGCCAAATGTTGTACAGAGAACACCCGTTCAGGAACGTGGCGGTGCCGGTTGATGACCACGCCAAGCTCCAGCAGATCGCGGAACGGGAGGACCGTTCGATGGCCCGTCAGCTGGCGGTCATGATCCGCGAGAAGCACCGCGAGTTGTTCGCCGGCGGTAGTCCGCCCAAGGATCGGGCAAAGGCGTAAGCTTGGGAAACGCGACCATCAGGTGGTCGCGTTTTTCTTTTACCAGCTCCTTCAGCATCATCTCGCACAGCAGGACGTCGAGGCCCATGTAGTAGGACATATGGTCGATGGCCTCGTCCATATTCATCGTCCCGTCCTTGAACTGGATGGCAGCCTTCATGAACTGCCAGTGTTCCATCAGTTCTTCGCTGGTCAGGGGTTCTTCGGTTGCAGTTTCAGCCACTGTCTTGCCTCCTCGCGTAGTACGGTTGCGCCGATCTCGATCTTGTTGCGCAGCGACGCGACGATTTTCTCGTCAACGGTATTCTCGCTGATCAGATCGACGTAGAGCACGGGGTTCTTCTGACCTATTCTGTGCGCTCGATCCTCGCTCTGCAAGCGGTGCTCGAGGCTGAAGCTGTTCGAGTAGTAGATCACGAGGTTGGCCTCGGTCAGGGTGAGGCCGTAGCCGGCGGTCGAGGGGTTGCCCACGAAGAAGCGCAGCGGGTGGCCGGGGTTCTGGAAGTTGCGCACGACGGCGGCGCGCTCCTCGTCGGAGGTGTCGCCGTAGTAGCTGGCTGCCGAGCCGGGCCCGAAGGTTGCGTTGAGCGCCTCGGTGATGGTTTCGATGTCGTGCCGGAAGCGGCCCCAGATGATGGCCTTCCCGTCGTGGTCCTCCAGAAGCTCTAGGACGGCCTGCAGGCGGTTCGACGGCACGGGTAGCACCCTCCCATCGTCGGTCTTGAGATGGCCGCACAGCACCTGCTGGAGGCGCAGCAGGCGCACTACCATCTCGGGGGCAGAGGCCAGCTCGCCGCTCTCGAGGAGAGCGTAGGCGTCGGTGCGCAGCTGGTTGTAGATCTCCACCTGCTCCTTGGTCAGCTGCACGTAGCGCGCGGTGTAGGTTTTCTCGGGCAGATCGAGGCACTCCTTCTTGAGTACCCTGTAGGCTACACGGTCCACGCGCTCGGCGAGGTCGTCGAGGTTGCGGTAGCCGACGATCTGGTCGAAGGAGTGGCCTCCCAGTTTGCGGCGCTGCATCACGGCGTAGCGGCCTTGGAAGGCGTAGTACGAATCGAAGCCCAAGGTCCGAGGGCCGAGGAACTCGCACTGCGAGTAGACGTCCATCGGGCTTTTGGTGACGGGCGAGCCTGTGAGGATGCGCCGGTAGCGGAACATCTGCGCCAGTTTGACGAGGGTTCTGGTGCGCTTTGCCCGGTGGTCCTTGATGGTTGTGCTTTCGTCGATGCCGACGAGGCCGCGCGGGCCGAAGCGCTTGGCGATCCACTCGCCGGCGGTTTTGCCCTTGACGTAGCTGAACGCTTCGACGTTCATGACGAAGATGGTCAGGCCATCGAAGGGCTTGCTGACGGACCGGATCTCAGCGGACTGGGCTTGGCTTGCTGAGCTGACCCAGCGGATGACGCGGTGGGGGATGTCCTCGGGCATGTGCTCGGGGATCTCCTTGGCGACCCAGTTTCGGTAGACCCCTTTCGGGGCGACGATCAGGGCGAAGTTGATCTCGCCGCGCAGGTAGAGGTTGGCGATGGTATCGATGAGCACCTTACTCTTGCCTGTCCCCATCTCCATGAAGAATCCGTAGGCTGTCCGGTCGAGCGAGCGCTCGAGGGCCACGGTCTGATGGCGGTAGGGTGTCGTCCGATATTTCATGTTGACAGTCATCTCATGTCCTCCTATGTTGTCTTCCTACAACAAGACGACTTGTTGTTCAACCACAAACCTGAAGAGGATATACTTGTGACGGACATCTTCGACGACATGTTTGACGAGGCGGACGCGCTCAACAAGGTGGAGCATGGCGCCTCTGTGAATCTCTCCCGGCTCGTGCGGCACCTGCGTCATGTTGACACGCAGATCGCCGAGGCGGAGGAGAACCTGAAGCTGATGAAGCAGGAGCGTCAGAAGCTGACGGTTGAACTGATCCCCGGTCTGATGGACGAGATGGGCATCGAGCGGGTGGATGTCGATGGCGTATCGGTCGTGCGCAAGCTGATCGTTTCGGCATCGATCCCGGAAGAGAAGCGGGTGGCGGCGTTCGGTTGGCTGCGTGACAACCACCTCGACGACATCATCAAGAACGACGTTGTGCTGTCCTTCGGCAAGGGCGAGGACAACGTGGCAAAGCATGCGGTCGGTCTCCTGCGCGATCAGGGGTTCGACCCGGACGTGAAGACCCACATTCATCCCCAGACGCTGAAGGCGTTCGTGAAGGAAAGGGTAGAGTCGGGCAAGCCCATCGACCTTGACCTGTTCGGTGCGTACGTCGTCAACGCTGCAGAAATCCGGAGGAAGTAACATGGCAACCGCAGTAGCAAAGGCCAGCCAGACGGCTGTATCGACCGAAGTACTTGACGACATCCTCGACTTCGCGGGCGTGGGCGCAGCCTTCGACTCGTCGGAGTTGCAGATCCCGTTCGTTCGGGTTGCGCAGGCGCTGTCCCCGCAGCTCAACAAGAAGAAGCCCGAGTATGTTGACGGGCTGTCGAACGGCGACGCGTTCAACAACCTGACCGGGCAGGTCTGGAAGGGGGACGAGGGCCTGATCGTGGTGCCGTGCTATCAGACGACGAAGTATCTGGAGTTCGTGCCGCGCGAGCAGGGCGGCGGGTTCCGTGGGGAGATCTCTCCCAACGACCCGGTGCTCCATCGCACGACGCGCAACGGCGGCAAGGAAATACTGCCCAACGGCAACGAGCTGGTGAAGAGCGACCAGCACTTCTGCCTGATCGTCGAACCGGACGGCATGACGCAACCGGTGGTTGTTGACATGAAGTCCACGCAACTCAAGGTGTCGCGCCGCTGGAAGACGCAGATCGCGATGACCAAGGTCAAACACCCGACGACCGGTGTCGTATTCACGCCGCCTGTGTTCGGGACGTTGTGGAAGCTGACGACTGTGGAAGAGACCAACGACAAGGGCGACTTCTACAACTGGTCGGTGGAGAAGATCGGGACGGTCGAGAGCAAGGACCTCTTGCTTGAGGCGAAATCGTTCCGTGAGTCTGTGATGCGCGGCGAGGTCAAGGCTCAGGCCGAGGACCACGCGCCGGCGTCCGGTGGTGCGGGTGAGGACGGCATACCTTTTTAGGTATAGCGCGCGTCCGTGAGGGGGTTAACGCCCCCTCACCCATCCACCGGAGTTTTGCATGTCAATAGCCAGCCGCTTCATGGCAGCCTTCGAGGGTTCGGAGTTGGCTCACGGTAAGACGACCGTGGGCCGAGTAGCGAGGAACGGGAAGGCCGAGGCCAAGAGTTTGATTGTCCGGGAGCCGATGACCGAGGCTCTCGTTGAGGCGCATCTGAGCGGGCAGCGCGGGCTCGGGACCATCCCGATCAACTCGAAGAACCTGTGCAAGTTTGGCGTCATCGACGTGGACGAGTACGATCTGGACCATCGGGCGGTCCAGAACAGGGTTGCGAAGTTCAACCTGCCGTTGATCGTGTGCCGCTCGAAATCGGGCGGCGCGCATCTCTACCTGTTCCTAGACAGCTGGTACGAGGCGCGGCTGGTTCGGGAGTACCTCGGCGAGATGGCATCTGCGCTCGGCTACGCTGGGCGTGAGCTGTTTCCAAAGCAGGATCAGATACTTATCGACCGGGGAGATGTGGGCAACTTCATCAACCTGCCGTACTTCGACGCCGAGAACACCGTGCGCTATGCGGTGGACGAGAACGGCGAGGCGATGGAGCTTGAGGCGTTTCTAGACAGGGTTGAGCGGTCACGCGTGCCGCTGTCGCGGCTCGAGAAGATCGAGTACGGGGAGCCTCGGGAAGACCTGAAGCATTACCCGCCCTGCCTCGAGCGGCTGCTGTCGCAGGGTGTGACAGAATACCGCAACGTCGTGCTGTTCAACACCACGACCACCTTGAAGAAGGCGCACCCGGACAACTGGCAGCAGGCGCTTGAGGAAGCAAACGTCCGCTACTGCCCGACGCCTCTCGAAGCGGCGGAGATCGTGAACCTGCAGAAGCAGCACGAAAAGAAGGACTGGGGTTACCAGTGCCGGGCGACGCCGCTGTGCGATTTCTGCGACCGGGATCTGTGCAAGACCCGCAAGTTTGGGGTCAGCTCGGGTGGGCCCATCGACTTCCCGAAGCTCACGGGGATGAGCGTGCTGATGTCCGACCCGAAGGTGTTCTTCTTGGACATGGACGGCAAGCGGCTGCAGCTTTCGGCGCGTCAGCTGCACAGCCAGTCGGAGTTTCAGCAGGCGTGCATCGAACAGATCCAGCGCCGGCCGCCGTCGATGAAGGAGGCGGACTGGTCGTCGATGATCAACGGGCTGCTGCACGAGGCGATCCAGATAGAGGCGGCACCGGAGCTGACGCTGCAAGGGCAGCTCGAGCAGCATCTGCGGGAGTACTGCACGAGCGGCATAAGGGCCATGGTCCCCGAGGAGATGGTGATGGGCAAACCGTGGACGGAGAAGGGCCTGACGAAGTTCACCTTCGCTGGCTTTCTCGAGTTCCTCCGTCAGCGGAACATGCAGCCGGTAACGCGGGTGCAGATACAGAACTTCCTGAAGGACATGAACGACGGGAAGGGCTGCAACGGGCATCAGGGTGTCCGCAAGGAAGACGGCACGATGACTACGATCCGAGTGTGGTGGGTGCCGGCGTACGACGACAAGCAGGTGAACATGAGATCGGAGGACGGCGATGACGGACAGATTCCCTTCTGAGAAGGACGACCGGATGCTTCGCATGAGCGAGGTTTCGCGATGGTTGGCGGTGGATCAGTCCACTTTGTACAAGTGGATCAAGGCTGGGCGGTTCCCCAAGCCTGTAGCTCTAGGCGACGAGGAGGATCAGAACTCCGCGAGCCGGTTCTTCAAAGCTGAGATAGAGGAGTGGTTGTATGCGAGACCTCGTGGAAGGTTCCAGCCGCCGGAGAAGGCTCTTGCTCGGGCCCCCGGGATGCGGAAAAACGCACAACCTGATTCAGCTGGTTCAGATAGCGCTTGAGAACGGCATCCCGCCCGACCGGATCGGCTTTGTGTCTTACACGCGCAAGGCCGTCGAGGAGGCGCGCAGCCGGGCTGGGGCTGCGTTCAACCTGACCAATAAGGACATGCCCTACTTCAGGACGCTGCACTCGTTTGCGTTCCGGGCACTCGGGTTGACCGCGTCTCAGGTGATGAACGGGTCTGACTGGTCGGAGTTCGGCAAATCGCTGGGCATCGACATGGCCGGCGTGGACTATCGGGCTGCCGAGGACGGGCTGATCCTGCCGCAGTCGCTCGGCGGCGACCGCTACATCAACATGATCGAGCGGTCGAAGATGCGCTGCATCCCGCTGGAGCAGGAGTTCTCCGAGGTAGCCCAGTGGGACATGTCGCTGCCGTTCCTGCGCAAGATCTCGGCGGAGCTGGAGGTGTTCAAGTCGGCTTACGGCAAGGTCACCTTCGTGGACATGATCGACACGTTCGTGAAGATCGGCGAAGCACCGAGGCTCGAGGTCCTCATTATCGACGAGGCTCAGGATCTGACCCCGCTACAATGGCAGATGGCCGAGATCCTGATCGAGAACGCCCGCGTTGTGGTGATCGCCGGGGACGACGACCAGTGCATCCACCGCTGGGCCGGGGTGAACGTCAAGCTGTTCATGAACTGCGCGCAGGACCGGCAGGTACTGACCCAAAGCTACCGGCTAACGCAGCCTGTGTTTGACGTGGCGGCGGGGGTGGTGAAGCGGATACGGACGCGGCTGCCGAAGGACTATCACCCCAACGACAAGCCGGGCTCGGTGTCGAGGGCCATGGGCCGACGGTACCTTGACCTGCGTGAGGGGTCGTGGACGTGCATCTCCCGGACGAACAAGTACGCGCGGGAGTGGGCGAGCCAGCTGTGGTATGATGGGTACTTCTACTCTCTCTACGGCAAGAGCAGCGTGGACCCGAAGCTGGCGGCTGCGATCCACGCGTGGCGCAACCTGCAGTCCGGGAAGGCGCTGTTCCCGGGGCAGGTCAAGCAGCTGTACGAGACGCTGCCCAAGTCGGGCGACGCTGCGGCGGTTCGACGCGGCGCCACAAAGCTGCTCGAAGCGATGGACCCGACGGCGCGTTACGATTACGATGCGCTCTGCAAGGAGTTTGGCCTTCTGGCCGCGAGGGACAATGAGGCGCTTGATGTACTCCGCGTCGGCAAGGATGTCGCGGAGTACATCAGGTCGCTAGAACGCCGGGGCGAAGACATCTCGAGCACGCCGCGCATAAAGCTGTCCACGATCCATGCGATGAAAGGCGGAGAAGACGAGAATGTGGCGGTGGACCTTTCGTCCACCAAGGCTTGCGTCAACTCGCAGTTCCCGGACGACGAGCACCGAACGTTCTACGTCGGCGTCACCCGGGCGAAGACCAATCTGCACCTCGTGCATTCTGACAAGGAGTATCGGTATGTCGTCTGAGCATCCCCGGCTGCGCATTCTGGCGCGGGCAGCGGAGGTTACGGGAGGCGAGCGGGCGGATTCCTACGGGCCCGTTCGCCAAAACCTCGAGAACATCGCCACCCTGTTCTCGGCGTACCTCAGCATGAAGCACAGGGTCGATGTGCCGCTGTCCGGGGAGGATGTGGCGTGGATGCTGACGCTGCTGAAGATGGCGCGGTCGTCTGCGCCGGGGTACCACGAGGACAATTACGTCGATGCCGCTGCCTATAGCGCAATCGCGGGGGAGTGCCGAGGTGGGTAAGGACCGCTACGACACGAGCACCGAGGACTTCCTGCTAAAGTTCGACCTGTCCAACCCGGAGGCCGAGTGGTTCATGCCCTCGGAGTATCCCGACCTGACGAAGGCGAAGGCTATAGCCATCGACCTCGAAACTCGGGACCCGGACCTCACGACGCTGGGGTCAGGCTGGGCCACGGGCAACGGGGAGATCGTCGGGATCGCCGTAGCGGCTGGGGATTTCTCCGGTTACTTTCCGATCAGGCACCGCTCCGGTCCAAATATGGACCCGAAGATGACCTTGCGCTGGCTGCGCAGGCAAATGGATACGCCGGACATCCCGAAGATCATGCACAACGCGCCCTACGATCTGGGCTGGTTGATTGCCGAGGGGGTGGAGGTCAAGGGTCGGATCATCGACACGATGATCGCGGCGCCGCTGATCGATGAGAACCGGCTGACATACCGGCTCGACGCGCTGGGCAAGGACTACCTCGGCATGCGCAAGGACGAGAAGCTGCTGCGCAGCGGCGCAGCCGAGTGGGGTGTGGACCCGAAGTCGGAGCTGTGGAAGATGCCGGCGCGCTACGTCGGGGTCTACGCCGAGCAGGACGCCGTGTTGACGCTGAAGCTGTGGGAGCACTTCAAGCACATCCTCGACGAGCAGAGCCTGTGGACGGTGTTCGATCTCGAGTCCCGGGTGCTGCCGGCGGTGATCGAGATGCGCAGGCGTGGGGTTCGGGTGGACCTCGACGCTGCGGAGAAGGCCAAGGTGATGCTGCGCGCCAAGGCCAACGAGATGAAGGATTTCATCTTCCGGGAGACGCAGGTCAAGGTTGATCCGTGGGCAGCGGCGTCGGTGCAGAAGATGTTCGACAGCCTCGGCCTGTCCTATCCAAGGACCGAGGCCGGAGCGCCGTCGTTCAGCAAGCAGTTTCTGCAAGCATGCGACCACCCGGCAGCGAAGGCGCTGGTGACGCTGCGCGAGATGGACAAGGCGGACAGTACCTTCATCGACAGCATCCTGCGGTTTGCGCACAAGGGCCGCATCCACTGCGAGATGCACCAGCTTCGCTCCGACGAGGGCGGCACGGTCACTGGTCGCTTCGCCTCATCGTCGCCGAATCTCCAGCAGGTGCCAGCGCGGGACCCGGTCATCAAGAAGCTGATCCGTGGTCTGTTCGTGCCGGAGGACGGCTGCCGCTGGGGATCGTTTGACTACTCGTCGCAGGAGCCTCGGCTGCTCGTGCATTTCGCTGCGAGCCTGCCTGACAGTATGCGGGATCCCATGGTCGATACCATCGTCGAGGCATACCACGCCGGCGATGCGGACCTGCATCAAATGGTCGCAGACATCGCTGGAACCTCCCGTAAAGCTGCGAAGACGATCAACCTCGGGATCATGTACGGGATGGGGGTGGCCAAGCTTGGCCACCAGCTGGGGCTGTCGCACGAGCAGGCGAAAGCGCTGATGGCCGAGTACGAAGCAAAAGTCCCTTTCGTCAAGAAGATAGCCACCATCGCCAGCAACCGGGCTGCGAAAGAAGGTCGCATCCGCACGATCCTCGGCCGGCTATGCAGATTTGACCTTTGGGAGCCGTCAACCTTCGGCTACAGTAAGCCTATGAGGTACGAAGAAGCGCAGCGTGAGTACGGTGGAATGGGGCAACTGCGCCGCGCCTTCGCCTACAAGGCGTTGAACCGGGTCATTCAGGGCTCGGCCGCCGACCAGAACAAGCTCGCGATGGCGGAGTGCTTCGAGGACGGGCTAGTTCCGCTGCTCACTGTGCACGACGAGTTGTGCTTCAACGTTGAGTCCGAGGACCAAGCTTCGCGGATCACGGGTATCATGGAGAACGGCCTGAAGCTGAAGGTCCCGAGCAAGGTGGATCAGGAGCTGGGCGCTAACTGGGGTGAAGTGGGATGAACACACAAGAGCTAAAGACGGTCGGGTTTCGCGACATGCACCCGGACCAGTTGGAAGCGCTGATGAAGATCGTCGGGCATGCGCTGATCCTCGCCAACAACGCAGGCGAGGGAATCTACGAGCAGGTCTACGAGGACGTCAACGACCTCGCGCAGTTATTCGGCGCAGCGGGCATAGAGCTGGAGACGCACTGCGCGCTGACCTACTGACCGAGCTGGCGCTGTGCGATCTCTAGATTTCGCGCTCTCGAAATCGGGTCGGATCCGGCGAGGTCCGGAGACTGGAGGACCCTTACGGCTGGTGCTCGCGCGGGCTGTGGACTCGCGGGTGCTGGCCCTGTGCCGACAACCGGGGCCGGCGCTGCCGGCTCCGGAGTACTGACGAGGGTGTAACGCGGCGCTGCCGGTTGCATGGGCGGCGCCGGCTCCACGGGCATCGTGGCTGCCTCGGACTCCATCTCGACAAGGCGCGGGTTCAGCGCCTCGCCCCGGCGCTCCTGCGACATCCGGGTGAACGTGCCGAAGGGGATGTCGTCCGTGCGGAACGGGACCTTCTGCTGGTACCGCTGCCGGTTGATGTCCTGTATCATCTCGCGAGACGCGTTCGTCGGGAAGAACTCCCCGCGCATGATCGTGTTGACCTCAATCGTGCCGAGTTTGGCATCCTTGATCAGCTGCCTGCGGATGTCCGTGTCCGACAGCCCCAGCCCGCGAGCGGCTTGGATGTCCGCGTAGAGCCTGCTCTGTTCGCGGTAGAGGTTGTCGAGATAGGTTCCCCAGCCCGATAGCATCTCATCGACAGTGCGATCCGGCGCCTGAATGATACGGGTTGCAGCCGACTTGGCGTCCGTACGGCGAGGCGAATACTCGAGGCCCGAATACTTGAAGTCCCGACGCAGGTTCAGTTCCATCGGCGTGAAGCCGGTGATGACGCGCGCAAGTTCCGCCGGCAGGTCGTACTCCTGACCCTGCGGCCCCGGCACCCCCATCATCGCGCGGGTGATCCGGCCCGGCCTGAACTCCCCGGTCCGCTCCTCGACAAAGTATCGAGCGTAGCCCGGGAGGAACGTGCCGGTAATGTGCTGGAGGGCGGCGGAGCCCTTGTCGCCCAGCGAGTCCGTCTCGTTGTACACGAGAGCCCCCGTCGGAGTGCGGCCGCCCCGGCCGATGCCGAGGCTGGTCAGCCCTTCGGCAGGCAGCACGTCGCGGACGCGCTCGTAGACCATCGACTCCGACGCGAACGGATCCGCGTAGGACGTCAGGCCGGCGAGGCCAGCGTTGAGGATCTGTTGCGCCTCGTTCTTGCCGAGCCGACCGGCCTCCGAGTAGGCCCGAAGGGCCGCCGTCGCAGGATCGAGGGCGAAGGCGTAGGGGCTGACGTAGCTGAGGTTGATGTACTCCATCTTCCCCTTGCCGTCGAAGCTCGTGGGGACGATCTCGTTGCCCGCGAAGAACTCAGGCAGCTGGCTATACGCCAGCTCCATCTGCTCCGGTGTCATCCCGGTGGCGGCCATCGCTGCTCGGGCCATGGCCTTGGGCATGACCGCTGCGATAGCGGTGTAGGCAGCCAGCCGCTCTGCGCCACGCGCCCTGATCTCGGCCTCGATGCGCCGGGCAGCCGCTGGACCGCCGGGCAGCCGGGCAGCCAACTCTTCCGGGATGGTGAACGACATCTCCCGCACGCCCCGCTGCAGGATGTTGAGCGAGTTGCGGATGTTCTCCGAGGCAAAAGAGGTGAAGTTACCGAAAATCGGGAACTTGTCCAATGCACGCACGGCCGCGCCGACGCGGTTATAGATCGGGAACATGTCCTTGACGGCGTCGGCTGCCATTACCTCAAGTGCCGTCAGTTCGGGGTTGGCAGCGCTGCCCGTGCGTTTGGCCAGCCCTTGCATCTGCATCTCGCGGATGAGTGCCTGCCCGGCATCGGACGCCTCGTCGATGCCTGCATCCGCGAAAGCCTTCGCCAGCTTGTTGTGCTCGGAGACAAAGGCGACACCTTTGAAGAAGGAGTCAGAGTCAGAGTACAGCCGCTCGAACGCCTGCATGAAGGGGATAAAGCTCTCACCCTTCGACAGCGCTTTCTGCAGCGCACCAGACACCCGTAGGTCCGCGCCGGCGTTGGCGTACTCCTTCAGAGCCTGCACGACGAGGTTGCTCTCGGTCACGCCGCTGAGCGAGATGGCCTTTGCCAGCCGGTTGATGCCGGCCTCGTCGAGTTCCTCGAGGTTCGCCAGAAACAGACGACCGATGTCGAAGATGTCTGTCGTACGACCAAGGTTCGCGGTCCCCGCAAGCATGAGCGTGTTACCGAGGATGTTCCGGATCTGGGTTGCCGGGTTCGGAACAATCGTCATCTTCTGCGACAGCGCTCGAAACTGCGAAAGGATCGAGAACCCCTCATCGAGCGCGTTGATCCCGAGGCGCAGCGGCGCGCGCATGGCGTTGTAGGTTTCGGGCGAAACGTAGAGCCCCGACAGCGATCCATAGGGGCCGACGAAGACGTCGTTGAACCCATCCGCTTCGCCGAGCTTGACGTAGCCGGCCTGCTTGAGCCGGTTCTCGTCACGAGCCACAAGCGTGAACGGGTTGATCCGTTCATAGGAAGTGGCCCGAGGCTCCATCTGAAGCTCGACGGGCCTTGCCGTTGCAAGGTTGAGCTGTTGGGCCTCTTTTATGTAGGGCTCAAGGTCATACGTCGTCTCTAGAAAAGACCGTGTCCCACCGATGAACGCCCCCGTTTGCACACCCTCTTGGCTTTCAAGGCTGATCGGGGCTACGTCGGGGACGCGGACGAACACGGGCCGTGCACCCCGGTTAAGGGCGGCGACGCCTTCCGAAAGGGATGCTGTCAAGCCAGACTGCGACATGTTCTGGTAGAACCGTAGGCCCTCGGTTGTCTTGGCGATGTCGCTGATCGTGTCGAAATAGAGCTTCTTCGGATCGTTGATCACGCCCATCAGCTTCTGCAGCGTGGGGGACCTGTCGACCAGCTTCTCGCGCGGGGTCAGCAGCGACGGCGTCAGGCGCAGCCTCGGCATGTCCTTTGCGAGGAGCGAGCCCGGAGCGCCGGCGGCCTCAACCCTCAGGGTTCGCAGCTTCTCCTTGATCGCTTCTTCCGGGCTGAGGCCGGTGTTTAGCGACTCAAGGCCGATGATCTTGTTGACCTCTAAACGGGCAAGCGCCAGCGCACCGGGAGAATCCCACTGTACGCCGTTCATGTTCTGTGACACTTCCCGGATCGCAGCCTCGTAGTCATCGCCTGTCAGCTTGAGGTTCTTGTAGTAGTCGTACGGGTTCTCGTACAACCCGAACCGGCGGCGTAGAAAGCCCTTCTCGGCCTCCTCGAACTTTTTCATCTCATCAAGAGCATCTTTGATCTTGATGGCGCGTTCCGTGCCCGGAGTCGCCGTTGCCAGTTCGCGCTCCAGCGTTGTGATGAAGCTCTCGCGGACCTCGTTGCTGATCTTGAGCAGCCTGTCGGCAGCCTTCTTGACGGGCTCGTCGTAGGCGTCCATCGCGGACATGTCGCCAGTCAGGAACCGGTAGAGGTTGTTGGCAGCCTCCTCCCGTGCAACCCGCGTCGTGCTGGGTTTGCGGACCCGGCCGTAGGTCTGCTTGAGGAAGTTGTCGAAGGCGCTCTCGTACTCCCGGTAGGCTTTGAAGCCCAGCGTCTCGCGAGCGTCGATCCGAGCGATGCTGTCCATCGTCTCCTCGAAGACCCGAGGATCGGCGCCCCCGGACGGAGAGAAGTAACGTGTGACGAACGGGCCGATGCGCCGCACGCCCGGGGTCCGAGCAGCTAGATCCTCGAGGGTCTGGAAACCGTTGCGCAGGCCGCGCGCCGCTGCGCTTGCGGCCTCGGTCCGACCGACGGCCCGAGCTCCGGCCCCGGCCCCGGCGAGCGCGGCATCGAACATTGCGCTGAGGGTCAGCGCTTCTACGCCGAAGCGCAGGCGGTTGCGGATCCGCCGCCCTGATTCCGCGCGACCGTAGAGCCCGGTGTCTTCCTCGGTCTGCAGGGGCGCCATCATGTCGAGGCTGTCCGACAGCGTGGGTCTGCCGTCCGGGGTGAAGATGGTGTCGTAGGCACCCGCCGCCAGCGCGGTCGTGCCGGCCAGCCTTGCTCTCGACTTGAGCAGCGCCTGCCCGGTGGCCGAAGCACCGAACTCGTCGGCGCTCCTCAGAAACCGGCTGCCCGACGGGATGATCTTGCGGCCCGTCTGCGCAGCCTTAGCTGCCTGCCCGGCGCGGCCGAGCCAGCCGGCGATGGGGACGAAGCCGAGGCCGAAGGCGACGACCTCTTCGGTCACGTTGCCCGCGACGCTGTCCGGCTTGATGTTGGCCTTGATCCCCTCGAAGAAGTCGGTGACGCTTCGGCTGGTGTTGCTGTCGAAGGCTGCGTCCAGACCGAGGGCGCCCAGTTCCACGAGCCCCTGTCCAACGCTGATCGGCGCGGTCAGAATGCCGCGTCCGACCTGCTCGCCGAACTCCAGCGACGA
>Ga0099848_1000751_pt1 | contig 15138 bp, 9 predicted proteins | sample CB_VirMetaG_3_FD_78179 | JGI IMG/M metagenome (GOLD analysis project Ga0099848, IMG submission 78179) | Freshwater to marine saline gradient viral communities from Chesapeake Bay - CB_1508_1S Viral MetaG | ecosystem: Environmental > Aquatic > Marine > Coastal | place: USA: Chesapeake Bay...
AGTATAAAGTTGTTTAATTCTATAGGAGTGGGGGCAAATACATAATCATCCATTACTATAGGTAATGGTGGAGTTAGATAATTACCTAAATTAATAGGTTCAGGATAAATTATATAATTGTTTAAATCTACAGGACTAGGGTAAAGAATAAAATTATTTAAATCTATAGTATCAGGAGGGAATACAAAATTATTTAAATTTATAGTATCAGGAAGTAAAATAAGCTTACCAAAATCTATAGCTTCAGGTAAAGTAATACTATTATTTAAATTTATAGGCTCTACTTCTATTTTAAATTTTAATGCTTGATTTGGTTCATCAGGTTTAAGTTTTGTAGAAAAATCATTTTTAGCTAATTTACCTATCTGATCTAGGGGAATTACTGCTTCAGGACCTGCTTCACCTATTACAGCTAAAGTAGCTTGTTCTACTATACCTCCTTCTGCTAACATAGGGATTGTTGGAATAGTAGTTTTAATTGAAATAGGATCTGTAAGTTGTTTTCCGAATGCTGATACTCCTGGGATTTCAAAAGATAAAGAAGAGTTAATACTATCAATTACTTTATTAATTAACCCAATCATAGTATTAAGGGGGCCTTTAATAACTCCCATAATAGTTTCTCCTATTCCTGAGAATATGCTAAAAATAGTTTCTTTAAAAGCAGCAAATTTGTCTTTAGCAGTGCCAATCATACCCTCAAATCCTTCTTTAAGTTTTCCCCCTAAATCATCAATACCAAGAGCAGCTCCTAAATCTGATAAAGCCCCTGATATTGTTTCTTTTATCCAGTCTCCAACAGATTGGAATTTTTCAAAAATTGCGTCTTTAATACTAAAGAATTTTTCTTTAATAAAATCTACTGCGGCTTCAAATCCTCGTTTAATTGAACCTACTGGATCTTGGAAAAATTCTTTAACCTTTTCTGTAACTTTTTTAAATATTGATATAAGTGTATCTTTAATTTTTTTAGCTGCGTTTTTAATAGCATCATATATTTTAGGGCCTACTGTAACTGCTAGTTTTATAAAACCTAAAAAGCTTTTCCACATTAAACTTGCGCCACTTTTTATTACTTTTCCTAGCAAAGTAGGTAAAGCAAAAAACTTTTTCTTAATACCTTCAAAAGCTTCTGAGAAGTTGCCTTTAAATATATTTTTTATGATATCAAAACCTCCTGTAAATGAATCCTTAAAGTAAGTTTTGACTGCATCAATATTTTCTACAAAATTTTCTTTAAAGTTAGCAAATAATCCTTTTTCAGATTTAGGATTAATTTCAATAGTCGCAGAAGTTTTCGCAGATTCATCAGCCGCTTTTAAATAAGTACCATCAGCAATAGCTTTAGTTAATTCTGCTCTAGCAGCTTCATCACCTGAGAGGGTTGTTTGAAGATCTTTAAGAAGGTTAGCATTACCTCCTTCTACCCCCATTAGACCCTCGGTTAAAGCTACTGTTAATTTTTCTTGAATTGCTTTTTGTTCGTCTCCTGTTATACCATCTTCGGCTATAGTAGCCATATCTACTCCAATTGTTGATAATAAGCTTTGAAGGGCTTCATCTCCGTATAATTGTTCTTTACTTAAAGAAGCTAATTGGTCAATAATACCACTATCATCAATTTGGGTAAGCGCAGAAGCCTTAGCACTAGAAGCAGCAGCTTCGGCTTTTACTATATCAGATTTAAGTACTGTTTGGAGAGCATCCCCTATTCCTTGTTGAAATTTAGTAATATCTCCAACTTCATCTAAATCAAAATTTTCCCCAGCTGCTTCAAGTCGATTAGCATACATTTCCATAGCTAATTTAACTTGTTCATCCGAAGCTCCACTATCTTTAAACTGTTTAGCTATATCAGCCATAAGACCAGAGGCATCGGCATCTTCCCCTCTAAGGGCGGAAACTGCTTCTACATCACCAAAGGTTCTTCTAAGATCTCCTGAGTATTTTCCAAATAAGTCTGCGGCTCCTATTTCGGCATTAGCTGAAATTGCTTGGATAGCATTTAATTGAGCATTAACTACATCTTCATTAACCCCGGCTGCTTTAAGCATTTGGTTTTTAAGAGTATTTCCTACAGCATCTGCAGCATTAATTGCTGCATTGGTTAATTCATTTATTCTTTCTCCTGAACGGGAAGCTGCTAATTCTAATACTTTTAGGGGATCTAAGCTGCCTTTTAAAGCCGCTATATATTCCTTTTCTGTGATGTTACCTGCGTTAAGGGCTTCTGTAGCAAGTTTTTTAAAAGCTTCGTCAGTATGTTTTATATCCATACTTTGTAAGTCTTCAAAAGTTGCATTTGCTCCTGCTAATTGTTTAGCAAAATTATCTTTAGCAGCAATTTCTATATCAGCTGCTTTTTTAGCAGCATTGGCCCTCATAGTAGCAGATCTAACATCAAATTCAGCTAATGATTTTTGATGTTTCATAGCCGATAATTGCATTTCTCTAGCAAATTTACCTGCTTCAGATTCATCTCTTTTTCTAGCTTTTTCGGAATCAATTATACCAACTGTAAATCCTGCAAGAGCACCTACAGCCGCACCTACCGCTGTACCTACTCCTGGGATTACACTACCAATAGTGGCACCTAATCCTGCGTATTTAGCTGTAGTACCTGCTATTTGTAAGTTACGAGCTGCTTCTATTTTTTTAGATCGTTTTGCCTCCAATTCAGCAGCTTTACCTGCGTCATTAGTCATAGCAATTTGTTCATCTAAAGCCCCTGCAGCCGCTTCTGCTTTTTTCTGAAAGACTCCTAAGGTTGCTTCTGCTGCTAATCCTACAACAGCTCCGATTCCTCCTCCAGCTGCTAATTTACCTAAACTTTTACCAACAGTGCCTAATTTACCTGCTATTCCTCCTAATTTACCTAATTGACCTGCGGCTTGGGCAGCACCTTTACCAGTACCTCCTACAAATGAAGCACCTTGTCCTGTAACTAATCCTTTAGCTGCTCGAGCAATTCTAGCTCTACCAACTTGTCCAGCTTTACCTGGTTTAAGGGCCATTTTGGCGTAATCAAATAAGCCTTTCCATCCTTTTTTAAATCCACCTCCAATACCTGCTTGACGACCCCCCATTTTACCTACCATATCCATTAATCCCCCTCCAGCTCCCCCACTAACATCTTGAACAAACATAGGAGCAGATTTTGATTGGCCCCTTTTTCCAAATAAATTAGGTGCTATTAATCCTCCTAACCCTTTTAATGTGCTTCCTACTATTTTTTTAGTTGTATCGGGAGCAAAATTTAAAGCTAGAGCACCCATCCCAGCAGTTTTAGTTAATCCTTTATTTTTACCTAAAAAACTTCCTAAAGCACCAATTTTTTCAAAAATAAAATTAAAAATATTTTTTACGGATTCAATAAATCCTTTAACTTTATCAGTTATAACACTTATATCTACGTTTTTAAGTTTTTCAATTATAGTGTTTATAGTAGATTCTATACCTCCAAAAAATCCATCTGCAGCTGACCCAGCATCACTAATACCTAATAATTGTTTAATGACACCTCCAACTACACTATAAATAGAACCAAACATTTTGAGTATTCCATCAAATATTCTTCCAATTTGAGGACCGTGATCTTTTACAATTTCTGTTAGGCGTAATCCTACATCGTTTAAAAATTTGCCAAGTTGTTTAGCATATGGTAAAACTTTTTCTTTAAAAGCCTCTCCACCATCACCAACTAATCCTCCAAATTGATCAAAGAAGGGTTTCATTTGTTCTACAATAGTAGCTTTTATTTCCTTAACAATTTTTTCTACTTTATAGAACGCATCAAATAATTTATTTACAGCTGATGCTAATTGAGCTTGGGCGGCTGCTATTGCTCTTTCTTGCATAGCTCTTTTTTCTTGTAAAGAAACTTGCCTCATTTGGTCTTGAAGAGCATCTGAGGCGCCCATTTCTTTCATTTTAGCTAATGCTTTTTCTTCAGAACCAGTTTCTTTTAATAATTGTTTGAATTTTGCTTGAGCATCATTCATATCATCAAATCCAGTACCCGCTAAAAGTTCTTGAGTTTTTAACATTTCTGCTAACTCATCCCTGCTTACACCAACAGATTTAGCTAATGCTTCTTGTTGGATAACATTCATTTTACCGAATTCAGCAGCTGATCCTATTTGTCCTGCTACTTCTTTAGCAACTGTAGCTAAATCACCTTGTAACGCAGCTGATCTTGCTCTTTCTAAATTAAGATCCCTACCAATTAGCAATTCAGCTTCCATTTCATTAGCAATAGAACTTTCAAAATCAAGTAAACTATTACCAATACCTTCAGCTTGTTTAAGAGAAAGACCCATTTTTTTAGCATGAAAAGCAGCTTCTGCTAATGATTTGCCTTGGCCTCTTGCTGTTAATTGCATAGCAGCACTCGATTTAGCAATTTCAGCCATTATTTCTTTTTCAGAAATAGCAACATTATTACGTTCTTTAAGTGCTTGTATTTGTGTTTTATACGTTAGTGTAGTGTCTGATGCCTCCTGACCTGATAATTGTGACAATTTGACAAATTCAGAGGCTTCTTCATTTGTTAAACCATATAGATGGGTTAATTGACCAAATGTTTTTACAGTATCATCAGAGAATTTTTGGGTAGATCCAAATGCTTTATTTAATTCTCCAGTAGCTGCTGCTAGTTCTTCAGGCATCATACCTAATGATCCTGCAAATTTTCCAGCTTGTTGGGTTAATTCTTTAGCATTTTTAGTAGATACCCCTAAGTTGGTAGCTAAATCTGCTGCAGCTTGGGAAAGTTGTTGATTTAATTGGTCACCGGCTTTAGCATCTGCTATATATGAATCAAGAGAGAAAAATTGTTCTTTTAGGTAATTAAACCCAGACATAAATTTGTTCTTAAGATCCCCAAGGAATCCTGTAACTACATTACCTCCAATAAGTTTAAATGCTGTTTTAAATGTTCCTATTAAAATTCCAGCTAAACCTAATGCTTTAAGTTCAGAGGCCATGCCTTTAAAAGTACCACCAATACCCTTACCTAATATTTTGAATGAGTCTACTACTTTAGTAGTTAATGAATTAGCTTTATTAGAAGCAACTTCAGCTTCTGAGGCGTTTTGGGTAGCAACGTTAGCAGTTTTTAATCTTTCATTATATTCATCTTGTGCAGCTTGAATTGAAGCAGCGCTTCCATTTGCTTTTGCATCAGCCAAACTTTGTTCTGCTGCTTTTAGTGCTTCTAATGCTGCAAATTCTTCTTGTTTAGCTAATGCTGCTGCTCCTCTAGCTTCTTGTCTTCCTTTTACTAACTCAGCAGCATATTCTTCGGCGGCTTTTTTACCTTCGTCTAAACCTACAGTAATAATTTGATTATCTAAACCCATTTTCTTAAGAATACCTTCAGCAGCACCTAAAGATAAATTCCACATAGTTTGGGCATGTACTATTTCACGTACTCTTTTTTTCTCTTCTTTAAGATAATCTAATCCTGCTCTAGAATTGTCTACAGCTTTTTTACCTTCAAGATAAAGTTGTTGTTCAGCATCTAGTAAATTTTTAGATTCATCTAAATGATCACGTTGTAAATCTAAACGATATTGACTATCAGCTAATGCTTTAGCTCCAACATCCGCTCCTTCTCTTGCTATATTTCTTTCTTCTTCAGCAGCTTTTACTGCTTCTTGACGAATTTTATATCCTTTTTCAATTTCATTATATGCATCTTCAGCTTGGGATAAACTATCACGAGATACATTAACCATTTGTTTGGCTTGTTCTGTAGCCCTTTTATTTTGATTATATATTTGTTGTTTTGCTGAAAGTTCATCCTCAGCAGCCTTGATAGCATTGTCGTTTCCACTGGCTTTAGCAGCATTCAAAACCTTTTCAGCCTCTGTTAAAGCTTGTTGAGCTATATCTTGTTGACCTAATGCTGCATTATATGCATTTTGTTTATTCGCTAAATCATCTTTTGCCGCCGCCTCTGCTTGTACTTTAACATTTAGACCTTCCTGGAAGTTTATTAAGTCCTGGCCAGTGCCTATGAATTTTTGGTTAAAGTTATCTTTTTGTCTTAAAACTTCTATATGATTTCGGTCTTTTTCAATTATTTCTTCACTGGCTTTGAGTTGTGCGGAAGTTGCAGAACTTCTTTGGGCAGCTAATTGTTGTTCGTTTTTATATACTTGTTCTTCTAATTTTAAGTATTCATTAGCTTGAACTAATCTATCTGCTCCTAATTTATTGCCTATTACTCTTACGTCTTTTAATAAACGAGCATGTAATTCTGTAGCTTTATTTGTATCTCTTATAGCTTTACCAGCATCTGTATAAGGGGTTGCAAAATCTTTAGTTAAATTATTAATTTTAGTAACGCTACTAATTAAATCTTTATCAGCTTGGGATGCTTTTCCTTTTTCTTTAACAACATCTTTTAATGTATCTACTAATTGAGAAGAGCGTGTAGTAAGAACAGACACAAATTCAGAAGATTCCCTTATACCAGCTTGGTAGTCTGCTAATAACTCATTACTGTTTCTTTGTAGGTCGTTAAATCTTGACTGATTATTAATCTGTTCTTCAGAAGCCATGCAGTGTTGTTTTTTATATAAATATTAAGAGGCACCGCCTTTGCGGTGCCTCCCTTTATACGCGCTGCCCGGGTTTTATGTCAGGGGGTGGTTTAGTGAAGTCAATTTGTCGAGTTGTGCCTCCTGCAGTTTGTTGGGCAGCACCTTGGGTTGCTTCGTTTTGTTCCTTGACATGTTGCGCTATTCTATTGTATGTAAAGCGCCTTAGCCAAATAGGCATGTTATATATTGTCTCCCAATCGAAACCGCCATTACCATGATATACTATATCATGTATCATAGCAAACATGCTTATCCTATACTCAGGCGTCAGGCCAAAAAAACGTAACCCCGATAGGAATTTTAACACTTTCTTGAGTATCACCCCCATCTTCAGGGTAAAAATCAAATGTTAAATCCATATCGGGTTGAATCTCCTTAATATATTCTCTTAATGCTCTTGAATCACGAGCTAAAAGATAGTTATCTACAAACTCTCTAACTGTTTTACGGTTATCATCTCCACCTACTGAAAGAATCATTTGTTTTAATCTCATAGATAGTTCTGGAGAGGCTAATTTGTTGATCTTTTTAGCACCTTTAATTTCAGCTTCAATAGCTTTTTCATCCTTATTGTTTAGAATTTTAAAGGTAATTTGAGTTTCAGTATGAGGTAAGGTATAACTAAACTCATTAGTGTTAGGTTCTACCAAATGTTCTTCATTAATCCATTTAGGTTCAATTTCAGATAAATCAACTGTAACTTCTTGTCCTTCGTATTCAAAGGTATAATCTTTACCATAACCTAAAATACGAGAGGCAACCATTATAGCGTTTTTATCGCCCACTACAAGGTCATCATAATTGATTTTTGATACAATCAACGACTGCATCAACTTATCAAGAACAACGCCTTGTCTAATGTAATTTTGGTTAGTTAAAATATCCTCTTCTTTAGCAGTCATGTACTTCATTTCGATTTTGCCAGATGACAGAGGATTGTCTTTAGGGTAAAGTAAACCTTTCGAAGGCAACTCTACAATTTCCGTAGGAAACTTAAATTTTTTTTCTTCACTCATTATAAATAACTTTTATGTTTGATATAAATATATCGAAAAATAAAAAGAGCGCACTTTCGTGCGCTCCTTTTTGGATTTTGCCAGATCGATTAGTAATTTAATACGCAGTAATCTGGAGCAAGGGTCATTGTGATATTTTGAGCAGCGTTTTCGTTGTCCCAGTTGTAGTCACCGAAGTTAGCATCTACAATAAAGCATCCTTTTAATACCCACTCAGAAACGATATCACCAACAGGACCTAAGATGTTTAATGTTACGTCCTTCTTGTAGAAGTCAGAGTAACCATCTCTACCTGTTACTGATTCGTGGTGTAATCTTACCCATTCCATAATGGTTTGTGTTCCAGAAGGTGAGATTGGATCATGAAGGGTTAACTGTACGTTACCCCAAGTGGTCTTACCTTTTACTTTTCTGTATACGTTAATGTGGTTAAGAGTTACTTCTCCTTGTGTTAATGAAATTGCCCCTACACCCTTGATAAAGTACGAAGGTACACCATCAACAAGCATGAGGAATCTATTCTGCTGTTTGGGTTCAAACGCTGTAAAAAATATTTCGTTTGGATCTAATATCGCCATGATTATTATTTTTAATGTTAGTTATAAATTTAAAACCCTTGTTTGGGGTTATCTATAAATATTTAAAAAAAAAAGAGGTTGGATAAAATCCAACCCCTTTCTTTATTTTTGTAAAAAATTTATTATGCTGGGAATTCAGCTCCTGTTGGAAGGAGATTGAAGTCAAGTACAATAAATTCTGCGGTTTTAACTGGTTGTAGGTAAATAGCACCTCTTAACTCCTGTCTATCGATTACATCAGGACCGTTATTTGAGTCATCCATTACTACCTTAAACGCATACAAACCTTGGTTTTGTTGAACGCTTTCTAAGTAAGGATTAACAACACTCAAGAAGCTATTTCTAGTTTGGAGTGAGTTAGGTTCAAAAACAAGGTTTTGAGAAACGTTACCAATAAAGTTTTTAAGAGTAATCAACAATCTTCTAACATTTACTCTATCAAGTGCAGTTGATAAAGATTGTAATGTTTTCTGACCATAAACTACAACACCTGTACCTGGGAAGGTAGCGATTGGGTTAATCTTAGCGTTGTATAAAGTATCTCTTAAGCCACGTGGCAATGTTTTTTCAGGAGCTACTACGTTAGGCATAGTACCTCTAGTGAAACCTGCAGGAGCAAACCAAGCTTCAGATGTGTTATCATTATAAACATAAACTGAAGGGATTACTGTTGATGCAGGAACCCATACATTAGCACCTGTGTCTTCTTCATTAACTAATAACCAAGGCCAATATGCTGCTGCATAGTTAGTATTCAAGTTGTTTGCTTGAGTAACGGTTGAAGCAACAGTTGAACCATATCCTACTAAGTCAATAGGTAAGATACTATCACCTCTAGTAGTAGTATTAGTGATAATATTATCAAGTTCAGTAGAGTGAGAAGAGAAAGCATAAACTAATCCAGGAACACTAAGTACATTATAATTATACTGATCTTTGTTCTTTAATAATTGGATTGAAGCACTATAATCATTAGCAATCAAACCTTGAGAGTTTGTATTAGAGATATCTTTATAGAAGTTAGTAACTCCTGTACCTCCACCAGCAATTAATTCACCTACAGCATTTCCAAATGATCCACTTTGAGCAGCTGGGAGGGATGCAGTCCATTGGTTTTTTGCATTTCCTGCTCCATCTAGGTAATCTGGGGTTGGGTTATTAACTGTTTTTACAATTACATACTTAGATTTGTTAGGATATTCACCTGTTACAGAAACAAATGAATCTTCACCTTCTGTACCAATGCTAAATGTTTGGTTACCAATTACTTTAGCAATGTAATCATCTCGTTTAGGATCAAGGGAAACACCTCTCCAAGATTCAAGAATAGTTTTGTCAGCTTGTCTATCGTTACCTTGTCTAATATTAAGGGTGAAGATACCTGATCCTGTATCTACGTTGGTGATTTCCCATCTTAGGTTATCTGCTGATCCTGAATCAAGTGCTCCTCCTGCTAAGAGGGAACTAGTGCTGTTTTGGTTTGCACCTTCAGAAAGGGTTTGAAGGACGAATACTTGAGAAGGTGAATGTCCTGAGTATATACCTGTTCCACTTCCAGTAATAACGTTTGAGGATGTAGCGGCTGTAAATGAATTAGATCCACTAGCTACTCTTGTTACTAATAAGTTAGAACCTCCTTGCTTAAAGTAGTTTTGAGCTGAGATTGAGGTAAAATAAGAGTATTGAACACCACCACTTACTAATGTGCTACCAAATTTAGTTTTAAAGTCACTATAAGTAGTTACAGTTGTAGGAATACCTATAGGTCCTTTGACTGTGGGACCTACAATAGCTGCACCTATAGGAGCTGCAGCTGCTTCGAGTGTTATAGGAACATTTTCGTTCTGGAACACTCCTGGGGAGATTATTTGTTCTGCCATGTTAAAATTCGAATTTTTAAAGTTAAAGTATTGTTAAACAATTGTCTTACCGATAAATATGCAAAAAGGGTTCAAAACATTTTTTATGATTGAAAAATTCCTTGGTCTACATTTATAGTACCATTCCCATATTTTTGAGATAATTGATTAGCGATTTTTATTTCTTTAGTTTTGTAACTTTCTAGTTGTTCAACTAATTTTTCTTTTTGAAGTTCTAAGCTTTGAATTTGAAATTCTAGTTCGCCAAAATCATTTATTAACTTTTCTTGAGTTTCTTGTATAGTTTTGATTTCTTGAATTTCTTCAGAAGTAAGTTTTTGTTCGGCCATTTTTAATCTAGATTTGTATTAACATTTTCAATAAATTTATTTCCTCTATCTCTAGTTAAATTTTCAACTGTTTCTTGTCCCATAATAATTTTAGAATCACTTGAAAATTTCTTAAGAGCAGTAAGATCTTTTTGGATAACGTTTGGTATAATATAACCATTTAATTTAATATCAAAATTACCTTTAACAGTACGTTCTTGTCCTACGTTTAATTCAGTAATAGTTTGATATCCATTAATCATAGCTCTAAATTTAAAACGTTGAGGATCTCCCCAATAAGTATCAGCAGCATAATTTATAGATTCTATAACTTGGTTTAATTGTTCCATGTAATAGGTATAAATTACACATGAATATGTAAAAGTAACAAAATCAGGAATTACAATTGCTTGATAAGTTTTAATAGGTTTAGCCCCATTTAATACACTTAAATTATTATAATGATTTTGTTTTGAATATGATTGTTGAAAAACTGCATAATTTTGGGGAAAGTTAGCATCAACTTTATTAGTAATTCCTCTATTCCTATCTATATTTGTTCGCTTATACATAATAAGCGGAGCCATAATTTTACCTTTTTTATCTCTGTAGTATCCATCTTTTTGAACAGATTTCCATCTTTCAGGAGAGCCATATATAGTAGGTACTGCTATTCTGTTCCCATTTTGAACTACACTAGGACGAATAACATTATCAAAGTAGTATTTAATAGCTTCATCTAAATCTTTAATACCAATAGTAAAGGGCTTCCAGGTATCTTCTTTTTGGGAAATTCTAGAAGCTCTACCAGGATCAACTACTTGATTATTAGCACGAGCATCAGCTAATGTAGTAGCATATTTGGTAACATTGTTAGGATTATTACCTTCAATATAGGGTTCTTGTAATCCTTTAGAGATTTCTCTTTGGGATTTTGGAATTGGGGTTTTACCTTGTTCTGCCATTAAAATCTTTCTTTAGTAATGCCGAATTTATCAGCAGGTTCGTAATGTGTTTTAACTATGTAAGATAAATTACCTCCAAAATCACTTAAGCCTGGATTAAGGGGATTGGGCTCATTAGGGTAATTGGGATCTTTACCCATAAAATATTGGTTAGAAATTATATTATCTACTTGATAATAACCATCATTATATAAAATAATATCTCCTACCTCAGGTTGCATTCCTGCATTTAATATATCTTCTCTAAGAAATTTAAAAATTATACTCCAATTAAAGTCAACACCTAAATCACTTTCTGGGTAATCTTGGTCGGCTCTTTCTACTAGACAATTAAATATAATAGGACCATCATAAAATTTTCCTCCTGCTGCTTCTCCATATAGATTAAATGTGGTTTCTTCTAATCTTATTTTATAAAAAGAACATTGTTGAGTAATAACATCCCCTAACAATTCACGATTAATTGTTTTTATTAAATTTACATCACGTGTTCTTCCAAATAATGCCATTAGCCAATATAAATTGTGTAAGGTATTTTATTTAAATCTTTTTGTAAGAACTCAGCTTCATTAGCTTTTTTTTCTAATAATTTACTTCTAGAAGTTTCATCTAAATAACCTCTTAATCTTTCTATTAATGCTGTTTTTTCAGTAGTTGCGGCAGAAATTAAATCACCATGATTAAGAGTAACTTCTGCTCCTGGGATAGGAACGGTTGTGTATTTGCCCCTAATGTATCCTAACATTTCTTTAGCTAGAGCTAAAGTATATTCAAATATCCATTGTCTGCCTATAGAATTAATGTATTTGTATGTAGGATTAACATAAGGAACAGTAGAAATATCAGTTACTACTCCAGTTTCTAAACTGCCTGTAACGGTTGCTCTGTTTCTATCAGATTTTAATATATATTTAAACCACAAAGTTCCACTATTATTAGGAATAGGAAAAATTCTTAATTTATTATTTATAAGTTCAAAGCTATAATTAGATTTTCTAATAGTATCATTAAATTCAATAGCTTGAATTTTAGATAAATCAAAATTAATAGGCATTAATAAGAAATTAATACCAGGAGTATAATTACCAAATCCAAAAGCATCTAATAATCCTTGTACATCAGTACCAGTACCAGCATACGGATCAAAATATCTTACAATTGATGGAGGAGCTTCATAATAAACTTTTTTAATTTCTAAATCACCACTTTCTATTCCTGATGAAGAAGCCCATGAGTTTAAATCATATAATTGTTGGTTAGCTACTAAATCTATACTTCCGGAATACCATTCAACGTTGCCTCCTACTCCTGCTTCAACTCCATAAGATTCAGCTATTCTAATTTCAGCCCCTAAATTAGGTTGAGTAAGTTTATAATTTAAATTAGATCCTGTTGTAGACCCTTCTAATGAAAGATAATTTTCACTTGCTTTATAAGCAAATACTTCATTACCATACGTAGTTACTGCTTCTTCAAATGCAGTATAAAAATTAATATCTTGTAATTCTACGTCAGCTAAAGGATATCCTAAACGACGGGCACAAAATACAGATACTTTATCTGCATCACATTGAAAGTCTAAATCATTATCATAAAACCCAAAAGGTGTATCTCCTGGGAAAAATGAACTAGATCCGTGCCATATTGGGGTGTTGGGCATGTTGTTTATTTATAAATATTATAAAAGTCGGGTAGAAATCTTTACTTCAGGAGTTTTTATCCCGTCTGTGTTAACAGCTTGGATTCTTATCCCATCAGTTATTAATACAACTTGCAATTCTATGTGATTTGATTGATCACCAGTTCCTGCATTACTAAAATCTGTATAATCTAAATTGCTACCATTAAATGAAGCAATTAAAGAACCTGCTCTTGTACCATTATTATCATAAATTTGATAATCAGAATGAGCACTATGATAATTTATATCTTCAGCGTTAGTTTGGCTACCTGTTGTTATATCATATATGGTAGTAGTTGAGCTAATTGCTGCTGTGCTAGAAGTAACATAATGAGTAGGAAGTTGTCTCCATCCTAAATTAGTATTTGTTTGGTCTTCATCAACTACTAAATAATATTCATTTGATCCTGTAACATATACTGTTAAACCATTGTAAACAGTTTGGATGCCAAATAAGTTACTGCTTCCCGTAACGAAAAATCTATCGTCAATAGGAACTGAAGCTTGTATTGTAAATCCTCCTGCTAATAATGGCATTTTTTATTAAGTATATAATGTTGCTTCAAAAGTTGTAGGCAATAGAGTAATTAAAGGTCCTTTGTAAACTTTATATCCTCCTACTACCGTTTTAGTAAAACTATTTAAAATATTTTGTTGATTTTGTACTATTTGTGTTAAATCATTTTGTCCTTCATCATATATGATATAAATATATTTTGGTGTTGTTGTTACATCTATACTTACTGTGTTTCCATTAGGGTCAACATCCCCAAATACAATATCTCCACTTTCAACTGCTGCTCCCCCCTCCCAATTTAAAAGATCTTGTAATTCAGCTTCACTAAATGAACTACTAATTGAAGCTCCATGACGTCTTGAAATTATTCTACTATAACTTTTACTTCTAGTTTGGGCTCCTCCAATTGGAGTTATTGGAGTTCCTAATCCGTTTGAATCCCAACTTTCACTAACAGTTAAAGTACTGATAGCACCGGTTGCTGTTACTGTAATAGGGCTACTGCTACCTGCAGTTTGAGTAATACCATTTGATGTCCAACCATTAGTTGAACCCCCAGTAGTTGTAAATGTAATAGTACCTGTTACTCCCTCTTCTATATTAGAAGTATCATAATCATTAGTATCACTATCACTAATAAAACTAGTACCCCCAGTTAAAGAATAACTTAAATTAATTGCCGGGTCTCCTGGATCTGATTTGCTTAAAGTAGTTCCGCTATAATTTCCGGAGTCTACACTAATAGTAGAACCGTCTGCTAATTGAACACATAAACTTCCATAGAAAGTATGAGATCCAGAATGAAGGTATGTTTCGTAAGCAGTTCCATTAATATTAAAGTTTAAAGTACCATCATTAACTACATCAGTATCTACTTCCACTTCAGTTCCATTTACTGTTGATATTAAAGCTCCTGAAACAAAGGTGTTTGTAGGGTCTAAAGTGTAGTTTAATGTAAATGAATAATTATTATCTATTACATAAGCACCAGTACCAGGTCCACTAAATCTATTAGTAGTAAACCCAGATACTGCTTTACTTCCTAAAGTAGGTAATGCAGGAACACCAAATTGTAATATTAATTCGGTACCACTTGCTGTTACAAACACATTAGAATCAAAATCTATAATTCTAAGTTGAGTTAATGTTTCTAATAAACTAGAACCTGTTTGGAATTGTACTATTGTAGATGTACCACTAGAACCTGAAGTACCTGATGAACCACTAGTACCGGATGATCCTGAAGTACCATCTATACCTGAAGAGCCTGAGGTACCACTAGAACCTGAGGTTCCTGAACTTCCAGATGTACCTGATGAGCCACTAGTACCTGAAACACCTGATGAACCTGAAGTACCTGAGGAACCTGAGGTACCTGATGAACCACTAGTACCTGAGGCACCTGAAGAACCTGAGGTACCACTAGAACCTGAAGTACCTGATGAACCTGATGTACCACTAGAACCTGAGGTACCTGAGATACCTGATGAACCTGAGGTACCTGAGGAACCTGAAGTACCACTAGAACCTGAGGTACCTGAAATACCTGATGAACCTGAGGTACCTGAGGAACCTGAAGTACCAC